>Ga0206896_1123_pt1 | contig 16914 bp, 18 predicted proteins | sample Alteio_BWOrgHeat_52_FD_152969 | JGI IMG/M metagenome (GOLD analysis project Ga0206896, IMG submission 152969) | Enriched cells from forest soil in Barre Woods Harvard Forest LTER site, Petersham, Massachusetts, United States -... | ecosystem: Environmental > Terrestrial > Soil > Temperate forest >... | reverse complement strand
CGCATTGCGGCCAAGACGCCGCGCTCAAATTGCGTCCTTGATTCCTCTAAGCTGTTCCGCGCCGGCATCCGCTTGACGGAGGTGCACGAGGCCATCGAACGCGACTTGCGCCTCTGGCAGAAATCCATCTGACTCGGGGAAACCCCATGAACCTGCTTGTCACCGGCGGCTGCGGCTTTATCGGCAGCAATTTTATCCGCCAACTGTTGACGACCAAGGAATCCCCGTTGCGCAAGCTGGTCAACCTTGACCGGCTGACCTACGCGGGCAATCCCTCAAATTTGACCGGAATCGCAGGCGATACACGCTACGTCTTTGCCCACGGTGACATCAGCGATTCTGCCCTCGTAGTCTCATTGCTGCGGACTCACCAAATAGGCGCCATCGTTCACTTAGCCGCCGAATCGCATGTAGATCGGTCAATTGATTCGCCGGAGCCGTTTATCCAAACCAATGTCGTTGGCACCCTGCACCTGCTCGACGCCGCCGGGCACTTCTGGCGCGAGCTGGAAGAGGCGGCCCAGCGCCAATTCCGCTTCCTCCACATTTCCACCGACGAAGTTTACGGCGACATCGGCGCAGGCCCGCCCGCCACCGAACAATCGCCCTTCGCACCTAATTCCCCCTACGCGGCGTCGAAAGCGGCTGGCGACCATCTCGTGCGCTCTTACAACAAGACCTATGGGCTACCGACCTTAACCCTCAATTGTTCCAACAACTTTGGCCCTTTTCAATTTCCCGAGAAACTCATCCCGCTTGTTATCCTCAATGCCTTGGAGAACAAGCCTATCCCAGTCTATGGTGACGGTCAACAGGTGCGCGACTGGATTTATGTCGAGGATCATGTACGGGCCATCGGGATGGTACTAGCCCGAGGTCAGGTTGGGGGAACCTACAATGTTGGTGGCGGCAATGAAACGACCAATCTGGACGTAGTTCAGCGGATTTGCGCTCTGCTGGACGCCAAAGTGCCGCGCCCGGATGGCAAAAGCTACAGCGCCCAAATTGCCTTTGTCGCTGACCGCCCCGGCCATGACCGCCGCTACGTCATCAATTGCAGCAAACTTCAGCGGGAGCTTGGCTGGGCTCCCAAGGAATCCTTTGAAACCGGACTCGCCAAGACCGTCGATTGGTATTTGGATAACCGTGCCTGGTGTGACGAGATAACCGCCAAGAAGTACGCCCGCGAACGCCTCGGCAAGCCCCCTACCCTCCCATGAAACGAAAAGGCATCATTCTAGCCGGGGGATCAGGTACGCGCCTTTATCCTATGACCATTTCGGTCTCGAAACAGCTCATGCCTGTTTACGATAAGCCGATGATCTACTACCCGCTTTCGGTCCTCATGCTGGCGGGCATTCGAGAGGTTCTGGTCATCTCCACCCCGGAAGATAGGCCACTCTTTCTGCGGTTATTGGGAAATGGCTCCCAGTTCGGCCTAAAACTGACCTATGCTGAGCAACCTAAGCCCGGGGGGCTGGCCCAGGCCTTTATCATAGGCGCCGAGTTCCTTGGATCGGCCCCTTCTACCCTAATTTTGGGTGACAACCTTTTCTATGGCCATGACCTCACAAAGGCCCTCCAAGCGGCCAATGCCAGGACCATCGGGGCGACTGTCTTCGCCTATCACGTCGCCAACCCCTCTGCATATGGCGTGGTTGAGCTGGATGCCCATGGCCGGGCGCTTTCCCTCAACGAGAAGCCAAAGCGGCCCAAATCGAACTACGCCGTACCTGGGCTATACTTTTACGACCACCAGGCGGTTGACTATGCCCACAGGCTTAAGCCGTCAAAACGCGGGGAACTCGAAATAACCGACCTAAACCGCCTCTACCTTGAAAAAGGCAAGCTCCAGGTGGAGATCCTTGGCCGCGGCACGGCATGGCTCGACACGGGCACGCCTGACTCCCTGCTTGATGCCGCCCAGTTCGTACAAGTCATCGAACGTCGCCAAGGGCTCAAAATCGCCTGTTTGGAGGAAATCGCCTTCCGCCAAGGATGGATTAATCTGAAGCAACTGAAATCCCAGATCTCAAAACTTGCAAGCTCGCCTTATTCCACATACCTGGGCGGCCTCATTTCAAAATGAGACTGATATTGGGGAACGCGCCCCCCGGGTGCTAAGACTCAACGAGTACATCGTTACCATTAGGTAAATCTGCAACCATCAATTCTGAGGTTAGACGCCTTTCGCGTAAAACCCTAAGAGCTTCAGCTCGCCATACCAGATCACCCTGTTCACTAAGTGTCCTTCGCAGTTCCCTAAGCGTTGATAGCGCGGTTTCTACCCAATTCCTGAAATCACTGAGAGTCCATACTTTTACATCGTGAAGATGGCAAAGCGCTCCGAATTCAGTCTTTAGAACTGGAGTAATCAATATTTGCACCACCGGCATATCAGCTGGCGCAATTTGATTGGCTCGAATCCAGTTTTCATGCGTCGCGGCTTGGCGTGCTTTCGTGACTGAGAGTTTCGACGTGGATTGCGCACCAACATGGTCTTCAAATACCCAAACACCCTCGCCTCCAAGCCGCCACCACGGATCTGGGCTGCCGGAAGTTTCAATCTTTCCCGCTGAAAAACCGAGCAATTCTCCTAAAGTTCTATGGGCCGATTCGAAATCGGATTCGCCACTAATGCCAAATCTGATCTTTGACTCAATTTTGTCGTAATCCCTGTTATGCATCACACCAAGTGAAATTAGACGCGCCTCTATACCATCAAGTTGAATTGCTTCCGAAGTCGTGACCGCATCTGCGATAGCAACCTGGGCGTGATTACCAAGCTTATAGAGCCAAGAAAGTGTTGGCGCGGCTTCCGCGGCAGCCCGATAGTACTTCTCGGCTTGGCCACTGACACCAGAAACACCCGATTTCTCCTGGTGCGAAATGATACTTCCTGCAAAATAATTCCAGATGGCTCTACTTCCCCGAAGCAACTGTGTTGAAAGTCAAGTGGCGCATGGCGAGATATTTTGCGGTTGTGCGAGCAGCCGGTTGGCATGCTCGACGAGTTTGCGCATGACGGCGGTGAGTGCGACTTTTGGGGGTTTGCCATTGCTGCGCAGGCGTCGATAGAAGGGTGCGAGTACGGGATTACGTTTGCTGGCGGTGAGTGCAGCCATATACAGGGCGGTGCGCCCGGCTGGCCGTCCTCCCTGGATGTGGCGCTTGCCACGCCATTTGCCGGAGTCCCGATTGAACGGGGCCACCCCGGCGAGGGCAGCGGCTTGGCCTTGATCCATGGAGCCCAGTTCCGGCAGGAACGCCAGCAGACTGATGGCCGTTTTGGCTCCGATGCCTTTTGCTTGGCGCAGCCGTTGGGCGCGCGCGGCCAGCACTGGATTGTTTTCCAGTGCACGGGTGAGCGCGGCGAAGAGTGCTTTGCGCTGGCGTTCGAGCTCCTTGATGCGGACTCCGCTTAATCTACAGACCAAGGTATCGGTGAGGTGTTCGGCGTGGCCTTTTTCTCGCGTGAGACTGGCGACAACATAGCGATACTCGGTCGCCAAGGCCGAGAGTTCCGCTTGGGCGGCACTCGTGGCCACCGTGGGCGCTGGCTCCAAGGCGATGCCGAAAGCGCGCAGAACCCGCGCATCGATGTGGTCGGTCTTGGCCAGCCAGCCTTTGGCCCGTGCGAAGTCGCGGACCGCTCGCGCATTGACCACGCACACGGTGACGTTGGCCGCCTGCAGGGCCGCCTCCACGGCGCATTCGTAGCCGCCGGTGGCTTCGCACACTACTTTGGCCAAGCCCGGCTGCGCCATCAGCCAGGCGAGCAACTGTCCGTAACCGCGCGGAGTGTTCGGGAAGGTCTGGCCGCCGGCCGGACCTGCGAGTTCCAAAGTGGCTTTCGCCACGTCCATTCCGTAATAGACAATCTCGGTGTTCATAGTAGGATTCCTCCTTGTTAAGCGAGCTGTCCCCGCCAGAATGGCGGGGCGCTCAGGCAACTGTTCGAACTGCCCAAAGCCAAAGGCGCACCACCACCACGCTTCGGGACGAGGTCGAGCCTCAAGGGACGAGCGGTGTGTGGTACGCCGGGGGGTGCAGTAAGTTTCGACCTTACTGCACTCCCGTTGGCTGGGCCGCGCGAGCTTACCGCTCTGCTCGCAGCCCAGCCAAGAGTCTTTGTTGCTTGCCGGTGTCTCTTACAAGGGACGAATCTGATAGATTGCCAAGCACGCCCTTGCAACACCCCAAAGCCTCAATAAGGTTCCCGCTCCAAAGCGCCTCGACATACCGCACCTCATAATTAACCGCTTTTGCTAAATCGTCTGACCCCGGCAATTTTGATTGGGTAACCTCGTCCCTATATGAGTAAATCTGCGCTTCGGCACCCTTCCACTCTTTTGTCTGCGCCAAAAACCATCGCATGTTCTCGATAGTATCCCCAAGGGACGCCGACTTGCTCTCCTCCAACCCAAAAAGGAGTTCTCCTTGGAGTTCAGGGTGAAAAAACTTCTGCCTATCCTTCTTGGCTAGATATGAAACAAGCCGATCACCAAAGATCACAACTATAAGGCTGCTGTACATGCTGGAATCGACGGCGACCTCGCCACCCTTATTGACCCGAGAAAAGACTTAGTTGCAAATGCCCTTCAATATGTATGCGAATCAGATATTGGAGAAGAATTTAACGGAATCAAAGTACGCGAAGAAACGGTTGAGAAACTGATGAAATCCATATACCAGAAAGACAGAATCATTGGTATACAATTGATTCCCGCCGTTCACAGCGGTGGCGAGCTAATTTATAAGAAGCTAATGAGCATTCTCAACGAAACAGAGGATCACCAAGAAATGACTGCTGCCTTGAGAGCGTTGCGGTCGAGCCCTAGCGCAAGAGTACTCGTTTCAGGCCCGGATATTAAAAAGGTCGCAAACCTTTACGAAACTGGAACCGCTGATGTACGAAAGGCAAGCGCCCAACTCCTTGGCTGTTTTGGCGCGTATATTCTCGTCAGCAAGCAGAATCAGATGGAAGTGGGTCCAGTTTTCAATGAACTCAATTTTACGGCAGTATTGCACCCCCTCAAAGTGGTAAAGTTTACCCTTCCAATATTCACCTTTCCGCAACTTATCGACGATCCGACGAATTTTATCGTTACCACGGTCATGAGCCTCCGCCGGACCAGTAAAGAGACTCGGATCAAAAGTGAACACAATGTGCAAAGCGTCGACAAAACTCGGAATGCGATACGCCAGGTTGTGCAGAACCTTTTTTGCGCCCCTGGGATGATGCCACGACACAGGGACATACTCAGAAAGCGTCCCCTTGTCGGGGGCCGCCCCCCAGGCAGTCGCAACATTGTTTGTAAACACTTTGGTGCTTTTTTCATCGTTTGCAGACTTATACCTTTTCTTCCCGGGGAAAACGACTCGCACCTTGTTGGGCGAAATTTGTTGAACTACCGGCAGCCTAGTCTTCGCCGAATTTTTGGCGACTGCGGACCTTTTTTGTGAGTTATTTTTCATTGTGGATTTGGTTTTGTTTTTGTTCATGTGATGTTTTGGATGAATCCGAATTTCAATCAGGGTCGAGATTGCGTGGTGCACTTTCACTGCGTTTGCCATCGTGATCCTGGCAATTATTAACCGCCTCGAAATCGCGGAGGGATTCAAAGCAAAGGCGTTGGAAATTGCTCAGGTGGCCACGGGGGACAGCCACCGGCAATTCGTCGTCGTTGTTGAAGCGCTCTTTCTCCATACCTTCAGAAAGGATATTCATATAGTTCACCCTCGTAGGCGGCTTCCGAGGGCATCGCGCGGAGCCTTCCCTGCCAATGGGGGTATTGGTGGGGGTGCTCATTTTAGGCGCCTCCTTCGATAGCGGAGGGTGCCTGTTGAGCAGTGGCGGCTGAGGACGGGTTCTGCTCTTTTTCGAGCCTGTCCAGCAGGTCGAACAAACTCGACGCGACAATCCAAGAGGAACCGCGCGCTTTACCCTTTTGCTTCAACTTGACCACTCTGATCAGCCCTCGGGCAGCCAAGGAATATAAAAAGCTGCGCTTGGTATTCGTATAGGGTTCAACCTTCCCCGGAGGGGGGAATTTTATATAGAGGGGAACGATGGCACCCGGCTGGGGAAACTTGGAGGATTCCCCGATGTTTACTGAAGCATCCTGCGATATGTATTTAGTCACCCTCTAAAGAATGAATTTTCTCTGCGGCCTTTCGCAAAGATCGTATTTTCAACTTATACATCTTATCAATCTACACATCAATAACTTGAGGAGTTTCGGCCGATTTATCGTTGATCGAATCTTCTGATTCCAGGGTGAGGGACGGCCCTTTTTTCGGCATTTCCTCCTTAAAGAGGCATGAAATGGTTTCGAGCACCAGGTCACGGCCTCTCCCGCTAAAGTCGCCACGACCAAGATGTATCATTAGCCATGCCGAACGACCGACGATTTCCGCAGATTTATGCAGATCCATGGGCTCGGGCCCATGACATGGGCTTGCCTAAGTCTGTATTTGTAGTGGGCAGTTTTCCCGGCTGTCTGGTTGGCATGGCCTATCCACCTCAAAATCTCCCATGGTTGAAGCTTCATGAAATGGGGGTTCAGAAGGTCGTTTGCCTTTGTAACCAGCGTCCCAATTATCACCCAAATCCCTGTGAATTCGGTTTCTGCACGGACTTAGAAGACCTTGTGGGCGGCTTTTGGCCTGAAGACCCTGAGGCTGAAGGGGCAAAGGTCAACGCCGCAGTAGATGCCACCCTGCGCCTCATTTCGGCCAATACAGGTACCGTGGTGCACTGCATTGGAGGCCGGGGTCGTACGGGGACGGTGATTGGTGGCGTTCTGGTCCGCCTTGGGATGCCCGTTGCAGACGTCCAATCGTATTTGGACGGCCTTTCCCGTCAGGCCGGCAAGGACGGATGGCCAGAATCGCCATGGGCCATCAGGTTCCTGGAAACCTTAGCCTGAAGTCGCACCAGGGAAATTGGCCACCGCCGCCGTCAGCTGACGCCGAACCCGGTCTCGCTTGTCGTGATCATACCTGGCATGAGTTGCATGGTCGCTGTGACCGGCAGCGGCTTGGGCCGACTCGCGGTCTGCCCCACTCCTACGTAACTGGGAGATGTAAAAATGGCGAAGACTATGAAACGACTTTTTGCGGAAGGAGCGCGAACCGTTTCCTTTTTTGGGTGCCTGAATCTCGCTCTCGACCCCAGCCCGACGCATTAAGGCATTAAATGCCATGGAAAGCCCGCTTCGGCCACCCACGTGCCGTCCCGCCAAGGTTGGCGTAATGTACTCACTGCGCTGAGCCGAATCGCAACCCGCGAGATTGTTCAAGCGTTCAACGAGCCGGGGCGGCATGGGGTTTTCAAGGGTTTTATGCCGACTGCCATGGGCGGTTTTCTGCGGCGCAAACCTCAAAATGGAACCTGCCAAATCCACATTTGACCACTTCATGGTAACAGCATCGCCCAAGCGGCAGCCGCAGTAGGCTCCGAACATGATTGCAACCTCCCATTCGGCGCCACGAGCTTCTTTCAGCAAGATCTCCACATCACCAGCGGTAAATTCCTCGCGCTCCTGCATTTTAAAATCCGGCAACTCCAGGGAAGCAGCTGGATTGGTTTCGATGAGCCCAGACCTTACAGCACTCTTTACGGCAACGTGGAGGATCTTACCAGCAATGCTGACGGTGTGGGCACCCTTACCCTTGGCCGACTCAGAATCAATAAATCCCTGGAGCATCGAGGTAGAAAGCGTCAAGATGCTCTGATTTTCAGCGGATGGCCCCAAGTGAGACAAAAGTGCCTCGATCACTTGACGATACCGGTCCGCAGTTCCCTTGGCTTTGGTCATTTTGACACGGTTCAGCCAGCCATGGAAGAATTCCCCAATTGCCACCGAATAGATTTTGGCCCCAGTCGCCTGCTCAAAAATCTCGCGGGTTACGCGAGCCAACGCCGCCCCGGTAGCCGAGAGCTCACATGGCGACCTCGCCAACCCTTCCCACTCAAATGCGATGCGCATCGCGGTACCGCGATCTGTACACTTGGTGGACCGGCCAACCCATTTGCGGTTAGGCATACGGAACCGGGCAATCCAGTACTTCGACTTTTGCTGCTGCTTGTAAATGCTGGCCATTTAACCAAGTAAGAACAAGTTTCTGCTCGGCCATTTCCTTGATCCCTTCACTACCTTTTAACACATTCATAGTGCATATCTTACGAAACCACCTGTTGCTATACGTCGGATTGACCTGATTTTTCGGGTACATAGATGGCCTACGACCCATTCGGGGGCAAATACGGACAGAATTGCCGCGGGACTTCCTCAGCCTGAAGAGGTGACTGCGAAATTGACCCCTGCCGCCGGTCCCGGGCACCCACCCACCGAGGGCGTTTTGTTGAGCGATGTCCTTGCCCCATTTTGCCTCGGGCCGTTTATTAAGTATTTAAGAGCCAAAGATTCTCTGGATCAGGTGCGGGGCGACTGCCAAAGACATCTTCTTGTGGCACGCATCGAATTGGCCTCAGCAAAGCCGTGGGCGACTTCCGTCATCTGGCGGCTGGAGAACTGGTTCACGCTCCCAATATAGCCGGATAGCTGAGCCGTCCGGCTTAAATTTGATGTAAAACGAACACCAAAAATAGGTGACAATATATGCGGCTCGAATTAATCTTCGGGAAAACCACCGCAAAGGAAGAAAATACCTATGACTCTTATCCTCGGCTTGATTTGCAGGGACCACATTGTCTTGGCCAGCGAAAGGCAAACGACATATGGATCGTCCAAGCGTTTTGAGGCAGACAAGATATTGAAAATCAGATTTTCTAATCACCGTGAAGTTTTGATAGCGCAAGCTGGAGATTCGGCAACTTCTTCTCGTTTGATTGAAATAATGGAATGGGAAGCTCACAAAATATCGGTCACGAACGCCCGCGATATCTCTGCCTTGGCGAGTTCAAACTCGGCGCAGACGCGTAGCAATTTTGTCCGCCATTGAAAGTGAGCGGATAACATCTCCGGCTTTGTCGCTGTTCTTGTTTGGAACATAAGCTTTTAGGCGCGATTCCTCAGCAGTTAGTACCCTTACAGCCTCTTGCAATTTCCCCGAGGCCGTCAAGACTTCAACTTCAGCCGCCGCCTTGGTAAGTAAAGCCTGATTCCGTAGCCAGTCTTGGCGCGGCCCTGGTGGCAAGTTCTTTGCGATTAATTCAGCCCCCACCACTACAGGAGCATACTGTTCGTAGTGAACCAAAACCGACAAAAATTGAAGCGCTCTAAAAGGATCGGAGGGCGTCAGGGTGGCAATTGTCGCATAAAAACGATCTAAATTTTCAACGATGTCAGTAGTATCACATAAAAAGAGGGAAAGAAAGATGCGGTGCGCCGGGTCATGGGCGTCCCAATCGTCGCGGTTTGGCCGACAACGCTGAAAATGCTCTAATACCTCACGAATGTACATACCCGACATTTTGACCGACGGCGGAGCCGAGCGCTTCCACTCTTCAAGAGCTTCGCGGGCACTATGCTCGTTCAATGAGCGGGCTTGTTTAATTAAGAGCGGTAAAGCAAAAGCAGAAAAAAACTGCGGGAAGTGTCGACAAATTCTAACAGCTGATTCTGCCAACACTCGCAGGTGGGGATCGTCCTCTTGATCCTTTAAATAGACGCCATACTGCACCATTAGCAAATTAAGGATTTCTTTCGCCTGGTCAGGCGTGTCCGGCGAAAAATACTTCATCGCACTGGCGGCAGGTTTGTGAATGCCTTTATAGGGATCACGCAAATAGATCACCACCATCTGTCGCATGTTGTCCGGCACTAACTCTCCGACTGAACCAAGCATGTGCTCGATCACGGCGAGTGCCTTCGAGCGGATTAAAATTGATTCGACGTCCATCAGGGCATTGAAAAGCGGAGGTACAACGCGTGGACCTACTAAGTGATCGCCAGAAAGGCGCTCAAGTAGACCAACCAAAAGGAATTTTAGATATTCTTGCGCGGGCACTTTGCTATTTAGCGAACCGAGCATTTTTTCCGTAGAGTCGAAAACCTGACTTGCGCTATTGGATGCGAGTTTTTCGAGTGAACTAAAAATCTCGTGTTCGATATGCTGATATTTATAAGGTTCCTCACGTGGCAGCCCCGGCAAGTTTGGGTCTCCTCCGGGATTCTCTTTCACAAAATTTATATGTTCATTCGCAATAATAGCTAGGACGCCGAACAGAGCATCAAGACGAGGGACCAGCAACGATGGATGTTTCCACGCCATGTGGGAAAGGGTATCTGCCGCTTGCCCCCTCACCGACAAGGGTTGTAAGGCATTCATGAGTACTGAAATCAATGCATCAATGGCAATTGGGAGCGCTGCCAACACCCGATCATTAGGCAATCCGGGGCCTTCATCTGCATTTCGATTTAACCTATCGTATACTTTAATCAAAAGCTCTTGGCCTTCCTCACTCGCGACAACGGCAGCAGTCTCCAAGTGCGTCTTAACCTCGTGAGGATACTGTATAAATATCTCGCCGATTGCATCACACGCCAAAACATCCACGGATGTGCCATAGTCGTCAAAGTCATCCAGTTCAAGTGACCGAATGAGCCGATCCAAGATTGGCATACCAAGTTCCGGCAGTTGAGGCACCAGGGCATCTACAAGCACGGGAGCCGCCATTCTGATTTGGGGACGCGGGTCTTCAAGCAGTCGATTGATTGCGTCGACTATCCGGGAGAGATCGCGCCGGCCTATTGCCATTAGGGCCCGGACTTGACCGGGATTTGCCTTAGGCGGATTATGAATTATGTTTACATTCTCGAACCCATGGTGGCTGACGATTTTGGCCACCGTTGGAATACCAGGAAGGTCACCACCTTTGGTGTAAAAATCAGCTAATAAGTCGAGTATGCTATCGTGGCAGAAACGATCTTCCACGCAATGTTGGGCCGCTCGAAGAGCGACAGGAGGAATACTTCCACGCTTGTTTCCCAAAATCCGCATTGCCTCGGCACACTGACCCCCATGGACTATATCAGGAAAATGCCCAGCGATAACCTCGCGCGCAAGGTCATTGAAAAATTCTGCCGCTAATTCTGCCGCTTGAACTAAAAGCTTGGCCGCCTCTTCAGCTTGGCTTGGCACCTCCAAGCGCGCCACGCATTCCAAGACAGATTGCTCAGTTGTCGGCGCGGTTACCAATGCTTGGCTCAAATCACCCCTCACCAGCCCGAGGAGGCGACGCGATGCATTCGTGGATTCTGATTTGGCCTTCCCTTCCTCCTGCTGAATGCGTTCAGCTTCGCGCAAAATCTCACGTCCCGCATTGTCCGGATTGCGTTCGCGATGATGAGGACACGCCCGGCAGTTTTCAGTAATAAAGCATGCCGCCACTTGGTCGAGTTGCATTGCTTGAATCCCCATACCCTTAGAGTGTTGGCACTCAATCGCCATGCGCCCAATTGGCAAGCGGGTCGCTTCTGCGAGAAGTCCAGAGCTTACCAGTTTCACCCGAAGATGTTCGCACCATCGCTCCAGCCTTGGAATTAATTCAGCGTTTCGAGCGCCGAGATCGATCATCTCGCGCTCGCGCTGCTCTTCGACGCGTTTTCGGGCCATGCCTGCTAATTTAACTGCTTAGCGTCTTATCGACAACGAATTTCACTGACCCAAAAGGTTGCCATTGGTCTGCCCTTTAATTCGCTGATTGGCGCCCCCCTTCACACACTTGGGACCTGGGTGGCTTGGAAGACACCAACGGGCTTAGCGAAGTTCTTTTGCATGCATCGTTTGGACTAGCGGAATTTGGTATCCTCAATCTGAATTTGCACCGGGAAAATTGGCCACTGCCGCCGTCAATTGCCGCCGAACCCGGTCGCGCTTGTCGTGGTCATACCGTGAGTGTGTTGCCTCGTCGCTGTGGCCAGCAGCGGCTTGGGCTGACTCCCGATCTGCCCCGCTCCTGCGCAATTGGGAGATGTAAAAATGGCGTAGGCTGTGAAACGACTTTTTGCGGAAGGAGCGTGATCCTTTGCCCTCCTCGGGGGCCACAATCTCGATTTCGAGTCCTGCGCGGCGCATCAAGGCATTGAATGCCATGGAAAGCCCGCTGCGGCCACCTACCCGCCGTTCTGCCAAGCCAGAGGTGATGTGCTCGCTGCTCTGGGCCGAATCTCCCCCTGCTAAGGTATTGAGGCGAGCAAGGAGCCGGGGCGGCATGGGGTTAGTGAGCGTCTTACGGCTTTTGCCGTGTGCTGATTTTTGGGGCACAAACTCCAAGAGGGACCCGGCCAAATCCACATTTGACCATTTCATCGAAACGGCATCGCCCAACCGGCAGCCACAATAGGCCGCAAACATGATAGCGATCTCCCATTCGGTGCCGCAGGCCTCTCTCAGTAGCATTTCCACATCACCAGCGGTAAATTCCTCGCGATCCTGCATCTTGAAATCGGGCAATTCAATAGAAGCGGCTGGATTCGTTTCGATCAAGCCAGCCCGAAAGGCGCTCTTTACGGCAATGTGAAGTGTCTTCCCCGCCAAGGTGACGGTGTGGGCACCCTTGCCTTTGGCCGACTCCGCATCAATAAATCCTTGTAGAACCGAGGGTGTTAACGTAGCTATGCTTTGCCTCTCAGCGTTCGGGCCCAAATGAGCCAAAAACCCCTCAATCACCTGTCGGTACCTGCCTGCCGTGCCTTTGGCCCTGGTACTATTGACCCGGCTCAGCCAGCCATGAAAGAACTCCCCAATGGCAACAACCTTGATTTTGGTCCTGGTCGCCTGCTCGAAGATTTCACGGGTAACACGAGCCACTGCCGCCCCGGTGGCAGAAAGCTCGCCTGGGGACCCTGCGAGACCCTCCCAGGCGAAGGCCAGGCGCATCGCGGCGCCACGGTCAGTTTGCTTGGTGGTACGGACTACCCATTTGCCATCAGGCATCCGGAACTTGGCATTCCAGTACCTCGACTTGTTTTTCAGTTTGTAAACGCTTGCCATAGGTCTAACAAACTCTAACAGTCCACCAACGTCATGCACATCCTATAATGTCCGTTTCCATAGTAGGATTCATGTTTCCCTAGGGGAAGGATGGAATCGAGGGTTCGATTCCCTCCGCCCGCACCATTTTGAATACCAATATGTTACCTTTACGGTGGGTCGGAAAGTCTAACGAAGTCTAACGATGGGAAAAAAGTTGTTTGTCCATGGGACGATTGGCCTGCGGGGGCTTGATCATGGGGTGAGGGAGCAAAATCGCTGCAAATAAAATTGCCTTTCGAAAATTAATCTGTATGTTAGTGTCTTGCTCGTCCGGGTTGGCCGTGGCATATAAAATGCTTCCAAGGTCATACCCCGAAACCAGCTGGCAGGCTTTTTTTATGTTCAAAAGCGCGCCCTCCATTTATGCCCGAGCCATCGGTGTGATCGTGCTTCTTCTTGGGGGTGGAACGGTTGCTTCGGCCGGCGTCGTGGTCAGCAATTTCAATTCGACGGCTGAGAGTTGGACTCTGGGCGACAGCGATCCCTCGTCCTCGCTCACCTACTTCGCCACGGGCGGCAATCCCGGCGGATACATCCTGTTCACGGACGCCGCGCAGGGCAACAATGACGTTTTCTCCGCGCCGGCCAAATTTTTGGGCAATGACTCCAGTTTTATGGGCGGTACGATGAGTTTCGATCTGGCCCACAATGAACCGGCGGATGACATCACGATCTCCCCGCTGGTCATCTTCGGCGGCACGGGTGATACGCTGTCGCTCATCATTGCCGCCCCCGCCACCAGCAGCAATCCCTATACCTGGACAAGCTACAACATTGGCCTGAATTCCAGCGCGGGTTTTGTCTTTGACGGGGGCACCAACTCCGGCAGTGGATTTAATTTGAGCGGAGGTACCGCGGCCACGCCCGGGGACATCAGTGTAGTGCTGGGCAATGTCACGGCGATTTATGTGCCAGCGGACATGCACAACGGCACCGAGGTGACGGGCTTGGACAATTTTGCGCTGGCGTCCGTGCCGGAACCGTCGACTTGGGGGGTGCTGGCGGGAGGCGCGGTGGCTTTGCTGGCTTTTTGTCGCCGGCGCTTCAGCAATTCGAAGCAGGGTGGCCTCGGGGCATAAATTTGCCGCATTGATGGAATCTGAAGCTGGCGGAAACGCTTGATTGCACCGGCTCGACGCGCTACTGCTGCCGCCATGCGCATTACTGATTTGCGGATTCATTCGCTGGCCATTTCCGACCCGCCGTTGCGGAGTTCTTATGGCCTGCACGCGCCCTATGCATTGCGGACGATTGTGGAACTGGAGAGCGACGAAGGCGTTATCGGCATCACTGAAACCTACGGCGGCGAAGCGCAAGTTAAGCAACTCGAAGCCCTGCGCGGGCAAATCATTGGCGCGAATCCGTATAAACTCACCGGCTTTCTTTCCCCCATGATTGAAGGCCAGGGCGGCGGAGACGCGCGGTCGCAGACCCATCATGTGCCCGGCGAGAATCCGCTCGATGCGACCACGCGCACGTTTGCGGCAATTGAAGTGGCGTGCCTCGACCTCATCGGCAAGTTCGTTGGTCAACCGGTGTGCGAATTGATTGGCGGGCGCGTGCGCGACGAGGTGCCGTTTTCCGCCTATCCCTTTTACAAGCATGCCGGCGGCGGCGGCGAGGGCGCAGATGCCCGGGTTGATGAATACGGGGAAGCGCTGACGCCCGAGGCCCTCGTGAAGCAAGTGAAACAAATGGTCGCCCAATATGGCTTTGGCTCGATCAAGTTCAAAGCCGGCGTGCTGGAGCCCGACATCGAAATTGAAACCGTCAAACAGCTCTACCGCGCCCTCGGGCCCAAAGTGCCCTTGCGCATTGACCCGAACTCCGCATGGACCGTGGAGACTTCGGTAAGCGCCGGGCGCGAATTGGCGGTGGAACTCGACCGCGGCGGCTATCTGGAAGACCCGACGGCCGGATTGGAAAACATGGCCGAGGTGCGGCGGCGGCTGCTGGCGGAGGGAATCAAAACGCCGTTGGCCAGCAATGTTGCTGTGACTTCCTTTGCGGACATTCCCGCCTCCGTAAAAATGGACGCGGTGCAAATTATCCTGTGCGACCACCATTACTGGGGTGGTATGCGACAGGTGCAGCAACTGGCGCGGCTGGCAAAAACTTTCGGCCTCGGCCTTTCCATGCACTCGAACAGCCATCTCGGCGTCTCGCTGATGGCCATGGCCCACGTCGCGGCCGCCACGCCGCATTTAACTTATGCCTGCGACACCCATTACCCCTGGCAATCGGCCGTTGATGAAGTTGTCCTCGGCGGGCGCATTCCGATTAAAAATGGCTGTGTGAAAATAACGGACAAACCCGGCCTCGGGGTCGAACTGGATTATGACCAACTTGCCCGCGGCAAGGAGCGCTACAAAAACTGCCCCTACCGCAAACGCGATGACGAACTGGAAATGCGCAAGCACGTGGACCCGGCATGGAAGCGGGTTTTGCCGCGGTGGTAAAAATTGGATTGCGCTTTGATGTGGTCGCAAATTGCGACCAGTTGACCACAGGATATTCTTTATCAATGACTTCCGAACTTGAAGTCACAATTTGTGACTTCAAGTTGCCGTATTCTTCAAGCGTCGATTGCAATATGAAGTCCCACGCGGACGTCTCGGAGAGACGTCCCTACCCAATTCAATTCACCTGATTGCCTTCAACTCATGTTCCCCCTTGACTCGTCAGCGGGGCCATGGCGGAATTGGGGTCCGCCTTGCACCCCCATTACTCCGGCAAAGCTTGACTCCCAATGGCCCTGCTTCTTCGGTTTGAAGTCCGAGTCGGATCTGGGTTAATTCGAGGCATGACCAACCTCTCCAACGCTTCTTATTACCATGAATAATCTCCGCTCCGCCTTTGCTCTTGGTTCCGTTTTTCTCGCCAGTTCGTTCACCCTGACCGCCCAAACTCCTCCGCCAGCTGCGACTTCGGCGGCCCCGGCGGCTTCGGCGTCCGCTCCTTCTGATGGTGTGGCGCCGATCCCCACGCCGCGCCCCCGCGCCAGCCCGCATGAGACCATCTCCATGCGTTTTGGCGGCAAGGCCGACGCCCTGGTCATCATTACCTACGGGCGTCCGTATTCCAAGGATCCCAAGAATCCCACGACCATCCGCAAAATTTGGGGCGGGTTGGTGCCGTGGGACAAGGTCTGGCGCACGGGTTCCGATGAGGCGACTACGCTCGTCACCCCCGTGGCCCTCGATATGGCGGGAACTACGATTCCCGCCGGCGTTTACACCCTGTGGAGTCTCCCCAGCGAAAAGGGCACGTCGAAGCTCATTATCAGCAAGCAATTCGGCCAATGGGGCCTCGACGGCAATATTGCAAATGTCTACGACGAAAAGAAAGACTTGGCGCGCGTGGACATGAAAAAGGACCCCATCAAAACGCAGGTTGACCAATTCACCATGGCTCTCGTGAACGACCCGGCCACTGGCAGCGGCATCCTCAAGCTGCAATGGGAGACGACGCAATACTCCGTGGCGTTTACGCAAAAGAAATAACGCCAGCCGGGAACCCACTTATGCGACGAAGCTCCATGGCGCGCAGCTTTTGGACCGCAGGCGCGTGCCTGCTGGCCGGAATGGGCAACGCCCTACGGGGGGCGGACTCCCCGCCGCCAGCTGCCGCCACGGCCATCTTGCAGAACCTGCGCAGTTTTCGCGAGGTCGGAACCGTGCTCTTCATTGCTGCGCATCCGGACGATGAAGACAACGCGCTGCTGGCCTATTTGGCGCGGGGTCGAAATTTCCGCACGGCCTACCTTTGCCTCAACCGGGGCGATGGCGGACAGAACGAATTGGGGCCAGAATTCGGCGAGCAGTTGGGCGTGCTCCGCACCCAGGAGTCGCTCGCAGCACGGAGGGTGGACGGTGCGCGGCAGTTCTTTACCCGGGCATTCGACTT
>Ga0206896_1079_pt2 | contig 17213 bp, 21 predicted proteins | sample Alteio_BWOrgHeat_52_FD_152969 | JGI IMG/M metagenome (GOLD analysis project Ga0206896, IMG submission 152969) | Enriched cells from forest soil in Barre Woods Harvard Forest LTER site, Petersham, Massachusetts, United States -... | ecosystem: Environmental > Terrestrial > Soil > Temperate forest >... | reverse complement strand
GGGAGGGGAGCTGGTAGCGCACCCTCGCAACGGCCTACGCACTGGCCGCAACGTCCGCCGTTGATCTGGCGGCGGGCGATTGGCGGGTTTTTGCCGCAGTTGTTGGGCGGGGCCGAACAGGCAGGAGGTACCCGCCCGGCCCCTCCTTCCTGACGTTCGGACTTCGTCAGGAAGAGAAAGAGGCTCATAATCCCTGCGACCCGGGCTCAGTTGAGCTGCAGGCTGTTAGATCCAGGGGGATGGCCATCGTGCGAAGCCATGTATTTCTCAATCTCGGCTTCGAGCTGCGCCATATGCTCGCCGCCTGCCATGAGGTCGGTGATCTCCTCGCGGCTCTTATCACCCTTGCGGAAATCGGCCGCCTTCGCTCCCTTGATGAGAACAGCGAAGTGATCGCCCACAGTGAGAGCATGGACGACGTTGTGGGTGATGAAGATAACGGCGATGCCCTTCTGCCGTGCCTGGAGGATAATGCGCAGGACGTGGGCCGCCTCCTTGACACCGAGGGCGGCCGTTGGCTCATCGAGGATCAAAACGCTAGCGCCGAAATACACCGCCCGCGCAATTGCAAGAGCCTGGCGCTCGCCCCCGGAAAGGCCGCCAACAAGGCGATTGCCATCATCAATCCGCGTGATCCCGAGCTGGCGCGTCTCGCGTACCGCAATTTCGTTCGCCGTTTTGCGATCGAAAATCGCGAACGGTCCCCAGCGCTTCGTTGGCTCGGCACCAACAAAGAAGCACCGTCCCACACTCATGAGAGGAAAAGTGCCACCGGACTGATGCACCGTTGCGATGCCGTGGTTGCTGGCATCGCGTGGGCTCTCAAAGGCGACAGCCTTGCCGTCGAGCTCGACACTACCCGTTGTCGGCCGGTGCACCCCGGATAACACTTTGATCAGCGTAGATTTGCCGGCTCCGTTATCGCCCAGCAAGCAAAGCACCTCGCCCCGCCTGACCTCGAGATTGATATCGTGAAGAATGTCGATGGGGCCGAACGACTTGTTGATGCCGGCAAGTTTGAGCAGGGGCGGGGTCATGGGCGTGCCTTTGCGTTCTTACGAGGGGCGTAGGTCAAGGCCATAGTCCGGAACGTGTTGTTCATGAGGACGGCGAGGAGCAGCAGTACGCCAATGATGAGGCTCGCCCAGTTGGCATCGAAGCCGGTGTAGAAGATCCCCTGGCTGACGATCGAGAATGTCAACGTTCCCAGCACGATGCCGACAACAGATCCATATCCTCCCGTGAGCAAGACACCGCCGATGACGACGGCAATGATCGAATTGAAGATGAAAGATTGTCCGGCGGCAACTTGGGCGCTGTTATAAAGGATGGCCTGAGACATTCCGACAAAAGCGGCGCACATACCGCTGGCCATGAAGAGTGCGATGGTTAGGCGATCCGTTGGGATGCCTGCGTTGCGGGCGCTTATGCTGTCCCCGCCCATGGCGAGAATCCAGTTGCCGTAACGCGAGAAGTTCAGGAGGAAGCCTACACCGGCCATGACGGCGATCCACCAGAAGATGGAAACCTGGAATTTGCCACCGATGTAATCGCCCAAAAGAAGCTTCGCCGCGGGGGCACTCCTGAGTGCGACACTCGTGCTGCCCGTTAGTATCACGGAAAGACCCAGCGTCAGACCTGCGACGGCAAAAAGCGTTGCGAGCGTCACCACGAATGAGGGCAGTTTCGTCCGCACGACGAGCACCCCATTGATGAATCCGATCGCCAGGCCAAACCCAAGAGAGGCGAGGATGCCCACAATGATTGGAAGGTGAAAGTGGCCAGCCAAGATGGCAATCGTCATCGAACTGGCCGGAAGTACCGACCCAACCGAAAGGTCGAGGTACCCGGCAATCATCAACAAGCCCACGGGCAGGGCGACAATGCCGAGTTCGGAGGCAACGTTGAGCCAGCTGGCGGCGCCGCCCAATGACATGAAGTTGGAGCCACCGAACACGGAAAAAAATGCGAAGACCGCGATCATGCCGATGAAGGAGCCCATCTCCGGTCGGCGGATCAACGCTCCAAGGGAGGGAGCAGAGGATTGCGGGGTAACAGGAGCTATGGCTTCCTGATCTGTTTGACTTATTGCTTTGGTTGATTGATCGAGGACCTTGGATGTCATGAAACGTCACCCACAATTTCGCGTTATCGCGAGGTTGCGTTTGCCAGCACTGGTCATTTTTCAGCTTGGCGGCGATCGCCTGGTTCGCCGTGACAGGCACGGGACCAGGCGCGTCATTCCCATTCCTCAGCGAGCGCCTGCTTGAGCTCCGGCGATCGTCGTATCGACGTTTTCCTTACTGACGATACCTGGGCCGGTCAGGATCGGCTTGGTGGGCAAGTCCAGTCCGTAGTTTACAAAGCCATTGAGCAGCGACACGGCGAGGTACCCCTGTAGGTAAGGCTGCTGGTCGATGGCGAACAGCTGAGAGCCATCCTTGATACGGTCAAGGCCGGTTTCATCCATGTCGAAGGAGGCCAGTTGGACCTTGTCCCCCACGCCCGCCTGGCCGATCGCGTTCGCGGCGCTATTGGCATCGCCCGCGCTGATCGTAACGGCCCCGTCGATCGTGGTGTCTTTCAAAAGGGCCGCCTTGATCGCCTGGGCAACAGCAGTGGGGTTGCCAAAGCTCGACGACGGCAAAGGCAGCTGGTTCGATTTGCCGCCACTCTTGGCAATGCCATCGGCAATGCCTTTGCACCGTGCTTCGGTGTTCGTGGCACCTGGCAGCGTATTGACGCACAGAACGTTCTTGGCGCCGTGGCTTCCGAAATACGCGCCCCCGCCAAGCCCAGCCGTATATTCTTCGTTCCCCACGAAGTTAAGGGCACCGAGCCGCTTGGCCGCATCCATGCCGCCTGAATTGTAAATGATCAGCGGTACCTTGGCTGTGACGACCTCCTTGAAGGCGTCATCCATTGCCTCCGGCACCCAATCGGGTCCGACGATCGCATCTGGGTGTTGGCTCAGGGCCGTGCGGATGAGCTTAGCCGCGTCCGGGCCCAGATTGTCATAGTTCTGGGGCCCAAGCCACGTCACAGAGCCGCCGTTCCCTTGGGCGACCAGACCAGCATCGTCGGCGCCTTTTTTGACCTTGGACCAGAAGGGATCGTCGGGCTTGCCGCCAATGACAAAGATCTTTGCGCCGTGAGATTGCGCCAGTACAGCGGTGGCACTGAATGCCATCGTTGTCGCTATAGTCAAAATGATGGCGATTCTTCTCGTTCTATTCACAGATTTTCCTCCCATTTTATCAGACACAAGCACGTATAGCCCACGCGCCGCGCATGATAATTAATTTATGCACCATTGCATGGCGGCAATTGAGCGATATTTTACTTTATTGTTGTCCCCTACACTTCCCAGCTTCAATGCGGGGAGGCAGAAGAACTTCGCTTGCTGGAGTCAAATAATCCGCTTGACGCATTTTAAATCAAGTACAGACTGCGTAATTAAGATATTTTGTTTCATTCGTATCATTTACGCAAAAATATGATACGAACCATCTCATGCGAGGGTGACGTGAAACGGCCGACTATTCGCGACTTAGCAAAGACTGCCGATGTATCCGTGGCAACGGTCAACCGGGTTCTTGGAGGCTCGGCGGCCGTCAAGCAGGACACACGCGAGGCCGTGCGGGCTGCCGCGGAAGCTATCGGTTTCTATGGATTGGGGGCAATCGACAGCCGCCTTGCCGCCGCGAGGCCACATTTTCGCTTCGGCTTCCTCCTGCAGCAGCCAAATCGAATCCTCTACCAGGACGTCGCTCAGACGCTTCGAACCGCAGCACTGAATGTGCGCGATTGCGATGTTGCCGTTCAGATCGAGTTTCTGGAAGAGCTGTCACCGCAGAACATTGCTGACCGAATAGGGGCCCTAGGGGCGCAGTGCGATGCGATTGGCGTGGTCGCAGCCGTCCATCCCCTCGTCGCACAGGCGGTGGAAAGCTTGCAGGACAATAATGTTCCAGTGTTCGCTCTGATCTCTCAGCTGTCTGCTAAAGGGCAGATCAATTACGTGGGCCTCGATAACTGGAAGGTTGGAAGGACCGCCGCCTGGGCCTTCGAGCACATCTGCAAATCGCCTGGAAAGCTAGCCATTCTGGTGGGAAACCACCGGTATCGCTGCCAGGAAATGAACGAGAGTGGCTTCCGTTCGTATTTTCGGGAGTACGCCCCGAGTTTCATTCTTCTCGAGGCGCAGACGACATTTGAGTCGGGAGCGATCGCGCAGGAATTGACCGAGAAACTCCTTGCCGATCATCCTGATCTGGCAGGCCTTTACGTTGCCGGCGGGGGCATCAGTGGCGCCCTATCGGCTATCCGCTCGAATGGGAAAACCGGCCAGATCGTGGTCGTTGGCCATGATTTGATGGCTACCACACGACAGGGACTGATTGATGGTTCGCTGACTTTCCTTATCTCTCACCCGCTTGCGCATATGGCAGAGCAAGTAATGACTGGTATGATAAAGGCATCTACAGCGAATACCGGAATGGTGAATTTTACTTCCATTTTGCCTTTTGAAATTTATACGAGAGAGAATTTATAGAGCTTGAAATTAAGACGGTTCTTCATTTCCTCGGGCTGATAGCGACTTTTGAGAACCATGGGCGGATCGGTCCAACGCACAGGAAGATTGCAGCCTGCTCTCTCGGGTCCCATGGCCCCTGAAATAGACCCACTTATGGATATGGCACTGTTTGTATCATTCGAGATGTACGAATGATATATTTGATACAAAAGTATCCAGTGCATACTTCCAGCCTTGCCATGACCGGCGTTCAGTGGATCTTATCTCCCCAGTTAAGAACAGAGCGTAGTTGTGCGCGTACGCCGAGAGGCGAGAGGAAAAAAAACCGACAAGCCGAAGACGGCCACATATCCACGGTGCTGCTTGCAGGACTGTGATCGATGCCGCTTTGCCAGCTCCAGGTTGGGAGATTTGCGATGGATGATCTTAAGTTTGGTACGCGCAACAAGAGAGGCGATTGGGCACCAAATGGGCGGGTCGAGCTGCCGCCTATCTGGGAACGGCCCCCAAAGCTACTAAAAATACTGAATTGGCTGCCAGAATACGTCTGGCCGTGGAACGCTTTTCACATGGCCACGACACTGCTCTACTGGTATTTTATTATACCCGACGTTGAGACAATGAAGGCGCTTGGCTGGGGCTGGGCGCTCTGGCTCTACGTGGTCAACGCATCGGCTATATTCGTATTTTATGGATTGGTCGAACTGTTTTATTATATCCGCCGCAAACAAGGAACTCGGTTCAAGTACAATAGCAAATTCCCGGGTGATCAGCCTTCGGATGTATTTTGGTTCAAGAGCCAAAACATCGATAACTTCTTGCGCTCATTCTTCCTGTCGATTCCGTTGTGGACGCTGGTCGAAGTGGTCTTCCTGTGGGTGTTCGCCAATGGCTGGGTGCCCTGGCTGAGCTGGTCGGACCATCCCTTATACTTGGCCGCGTTGGTCCTTGTCGCGCCGATGATTCACGAAGTACATTTTTTCGTCGTCCATCGCCTCATCCATACACCGCTTCTCTACAAGTGGATCCATTCGGTCCACCACAACTCGGTCAATCCGTCGCCCTGGTCGTCGCTGTCGATGCATCCAATCGAAGGCTTCCTTTATCATGCGGTTGCGTTCTGGCACCTCGTGATTCCTTCGAACCCAGTCCTCGCCCTCTTTCAGCTTCATATTGCCGGCTTCGGCGCGGTCAACGGCCATATTGGCTTCGAGAAGCTGGAGTTTTCCGAGGAAGCGGCCCTCGATAGCCATGCCTACACCCACTACCTGCACCATAAATATTTCGAGGTGAACTATGGCGGAGAGGGCCTCATCCCCCTCGATAAGTGGTTTGGCACTTGGCACGACGGCAGCGCTGAGGGTGAGGCAATCATGAATGACCGCTTCAAAAAGAAGAGGGCGAAAATGAACGCAAACTCGGGCGCGGCCTCTCCACGCAATTCGTGAGCGTCGTGCGCAGCCACACCGGCCGGTCGACACCGTTCCAATGCCCTCTTTCCAACCGTGATTATCTCGGGGTGACAACATGGCTCGATGGATCGAAGCTTGTTCAACAGACGATATCGAAAACGAAGGCGTGATCCGCTTCGATCACGAGGGGCGCACCTTTGCGATCTACCGCAGCCCCGATGACGACTATTACTGCACAGATGGCCTGTGCACACATGAGAAGGTGCATCTTGCAGATGGTCTGGTGATGGGTGACGAGGTCGAGTGCCCCAAGCACGGCGGCGTATTCGACTATCGCACCGGCGAGGCTATGCGTGCACCGGTCTGCATTAATTTGAGAACCTACCCTACGAAGGTCGATGACGGCCGTATCGCAATCGAGATCTGACGCACATGGCTTCTTCATTCACCCTTGCCGCCTGCGCCGAGATGATCTGGCGCGATAGGCCCATCGAATGGCGCGCCTCGCGCTTGAAGGAATTGGGATTTGAGGTTGGGCTTTGGAACTGGCCCGATCATGATCTCGCCAAGCTGGAGAAATCCGGCGCAACCTTCTCTATCATGAACGGCTATCTGCGTGGACGCCTGACCGATGATGCAGGCGCCATGGAACTATTGGAGACAGCCCGGGAAACCGCGAAGGTCGGCAAGCGCCTCGGGGTGGCGCGGCTCAACCTTCACGGGACAGGTCTCGGCGAAGGGGGATTGCCAGTTACGCCAATCCAGGTTGTCACCGGAGCGCTGTGGCTGAAGGCCCGCGATACGTTGTGCCGCATTGCCGACATGGCAGAACAGGAGGGCGTTACCTTCACGCTTGAAAACCTCAACCTGCCTGTCGACCATCCGGGGGTGCCTTTCGGTCGGGCGGAGGACACGCTGGCGCTGGTGTCATCGGTGAACCATCCCCGCCTTCGCCTGAACCTGGATCTCTATCATGCACAGATAGGCGAGGGGAATTTGATCCAACTCTGCCGAGACTGTCTGCCGTGGATCGGCGAGATACAGGTTGCCGATGTGCCGGGTCGGATGGAACCCGGCACCGGGGAAGTTAACTGGAACGCCATCGCGAAAGCCCTGAAAGCCATGGGGTATTGTGGCCCCATTGGCATGGAAGCTTTTGCCTCAGGCGATCCTGAGGCCGCTCTCAACGCATTCCGCAACGCATTCACGGTGTAGTCCAATGGTGACCAAAAATAGCCGTCCGACCGTTGCGGACATTCGGGCAATGAAGGCCGGTGGCAAAAAGATATCGATGCTGTACGTGACCAAGCCCGAAGAGGCTGCGGCAGCGAATGATGCCGGTATCGATGTGCTCTCCATTGAAGGGCGCTTCTTCGACCTTGAGATGCGCGAGGCAGCAGGCCGCTGCTTCGTTCAGGTCGGACTGCCCTACGGTGGCTGGGGGACGTTCCAAGGCCGTAGCCTCGCTACCGCCGAGGACTATCTGCGTGCGGCTTTCTACTTCGCCGGCACGGGGGGAGACTGCTTTTATTGCGCGGCCTCGTACGACATTCAAAAGGCGCTTTGTGACAACCATGTCCCCATCGTGGCCCATGTCGGCCTGATCCCATCTTACATCACCTGGACCGGGTATCGCGCCGTTGGCAAGACTGCGACGGAAGCCCTTGCGGTTTGGCACCAGGTGAAGCGGCTTGAGGCCATCGGTTGCTTCGGCGCCGAGCTTGAGGTAGTCCCTGACCGGATCGGTGAGTTCATCTCAAAGAATACGTCGATGATCATGCTTGGGATGGGCGCGGGACCGGGGGCGGATGCCCAATACCTCTTCGTTGAAGATGTCCTGGGCCATACGCATGGCCACAAGCCGCGCCATGCCAAGACCTACAGGAACTTCGCTGCTGAATTTGAGAGGCTACAACACGAGCGCGTCGAGGCCTTCAAGGAGTTCATCGCCGATGTGCGTACCGGCGCCTATCCCGCGCGGGAACACAACGTGCCGATCTCAGCTGAAGAACTGTCCAAATTCCTTGATCAGGCCGAAGCTTCATTGAAGCACTAAGCAAGCCAACTCTGCCCTTATTTCCAACGACCAGAAGAGAATAATCATGCTTAAAGTCGGACTCCTTGGCGCTGGGCGTATCGCCGGCGTTCACGCCACCGCCGTTTCATCCCACCCAGGCAGCACCCTTGTTGCCGTGTCGGATATAAACCCAGCCGCAGCCGAAAAGCTCGCCGGCCAATACGGGGCGCAAGCCCGCTCCACCGATGCGATTCTTGGCGACAAGGCGATCGATGCCGTTTTGATCGCGAGCTCGACGGACACACATTCCGACCTCATCCAGGCCGCGACGGCGGCCGGAAAGGCAGTTCTTTGCGAGAAGCCGGTAGACCTGAGCCTTGCACGCGCATTGGCCTGCCAGAAGGCAGCGGCTTTGACCGGTCGCCCCGTGATGATCGGGTTTAACCGCCGCTTCGACCCGAACTTCTCTGCACTCAAGGCCGCTGCGGATAACGGAGAAATCGGCAAGTCGGAGCTCCTCTCGATCACCTCCTTTGATCCCGCGCCGCCTCCGATATCCTACATCAAGGTCTCGGGTGGTCTCTTCCGCGACATGATGATCCATGACTTCGATATGGCGACCTTCATCATGGGTGCCACACCTGTCGCGGTCACAGCGGTTGGTTCCTCCATTGTCGATCGCGCGATAGGCGAAGCCGGCGACGTCGATACCGCGGTCGTGACGCTCACCTACGCTGACGGCCGAATTGCGGTCATCAAGAACTCGCGCCGTGCCGTCTACGGCTATGATCAGCGGCTGGAACTGCTCGGCTCGGATGGGCTCCTCCAGGCTCAGAACATGCTGGAAAATACAGTGGTCAAATCCACCACAACCGGAGTGACCGGGGCCAAGCCAACCTATTTCTTCCTTGAGCGCTATATGCCTGCCTACGCTGCAGAATGGGCTGCATTCGTCGAAGCCATCAACGCTGGCAATACACCACCCGTAACGCTGCAGGATGGAGTGACGGCTCTGGCGATGGCTGAAGCCGCCACGATCTCAGCACGCAGCGGAACGCCTGTCAGATTGGGGAGCGTTCTGGGCGAGTGATCTTTAATGAGATCCGTGCGCGGGTAGGTGGTTGTCGGACCTTGCTGGGCTGTGGAGCGTGGTTCGCAGCTGCGCAGAGGTATTTGTGTTCGCAGCCCCGCTCTGGCTTCACTGTGATCATGCTGGGGCTGCGAGAATGCCGAATGTACGGCCGTTGATTGCGCCCCTTCCACTAACAACGCCTACTCGACGCACAGTGGCACATCTCTTGCTCATCAGGCTGATGTACAAGCCTGATGAGCATCGCTGATGATCCCTTCCGCCACGCCGATTGACCGCGTCATCGTCAATGCGATCCTTGCAGGGCGCATCCGCGCCGGTACGCGGCTGGGCGAACAAGCCCTGGCAACATTGTTCGACGTGTCGCGTACATCCGTCCGCGAAGCCCTGATACGGCTGGAAACGCGCGGCATCGTGCAATCCAGCCCGCGGCGGGGCTGGTTCGTCATCGAGCCGTCGCTGGAAGAGGCACAGGAAGCATTTCAGGCACGGCGTGCTATTGAAATGGGCATTTTGAGAAGCGTCGGGACGGTTGGCGCTCCTGTCACGGACACGCTGAGGGAACATATCGCGCGCGAGCGGGAAGCGATTGCAGCAGACGATGCAGCGGCGCGAAGCTTCCTCCTTGGCGACTTTCACGTCTGCATGGTCGAGGCCTTCGGCAATCGCATCCTCGCCGACATCCTGCGCGATCTCACCGCACGAACCGTCCTGATCTCGGCTCTTTACCAGTCGACCGGCGACGCCTCCAAATCCTGCGATGAGCACGAGCGCATTATCGACGCCCTCCAGGCCGGCGACCTGAACCGGGCCGCCGATCTGATGATCGAGCATATTGGCAACGTCGAGGCTGGCCTCACCAAACGCATCGACAGCGATCCGCTGCTCGACCTGCGTCAGGCACTTCAACTCACTGCCAAGCAAAGATGAGCGGGTGGAACCCCGTCCGTTCAAAAACAAAATACAGGGATGAAGTTCAAGGAGATATCCCTACCAACCTTACCAGAGTAGGAACACGACAATGACTGCACAAGCTGCCCCCGCCACAATCGGAAAGAAATCAAGTCCCCTCTATAAGTCGCTCTTCGTCCAGGTTCTTGTCGCTCTCATATTGGGCATTGCGCTCGGCATGGCGGCTCCCGACTTCTCCGTCCAGCTCAAAGTCTTGAGCGATGGCTTTCTCAAGCTGATCTCCATGATCGTTGCCCCCATCGTCTTCTGTGTCGTGGTACACGGCATTGCCGGCGCGGGCGATCTCAAGAAGGTCGGGCGGGTTGGTGTCAAAGCCTTGGTCTATTTCGAGGTAATGACCACGATCGCCCTCGCACTTGGCCTCGTGCTCGCCTTTGCCTTCCACCCCGGCCATGGCATGAACATCGACCCCTCAAAGCTCGATGCCAGCGCCGTGAACACCTATGCCGACAATGTGCACAAAATGCAGGGCGCCGGCGTCGGCAGTTTCATCCTCAACATAATCCCGACAACCTCCATCGACGCGCTGGCCCGCAATGACGTCCTGCAGGTGCTGTTCTTCGCCATCATTTTCGGTGTCAGCCTTGCCCTTGTCGGCGGAGAGAAAAGCGAGAAAGTGGCTTCCCTCATCGACGCCGTGGCAACTGTGCTGTTCAAGGCGATGGGGCTTATTGTGCGTCTTGCTCCCTTGGGCGTTCTCGGCGCTGTGGCTTACACGGTGGGCAAATATGGCGTGGGGTCGCTACAGCAGCTCGTTTCCATGGTCGCGCTCTACTATGTTTCGGTCGCGGTCTTTGTTCTCGTCGTTCTTGGCGCCGTGATGAAGATGGCGGGACTGAACATCTTCAAGTTCCTGGCCTATTTGCGTGCAGAGCTGACAATCGTTCTGGCCACCGCTTCCTCCGACGCCGTTCTGCCACAGGTGATGCGCAAACTGGAACATCTGGGTGTCAAGAAATCGGTTGTCGGCCTTGTCGTACCCACGGGCTACTCTTTCAACCTTGACGCTTTCTCCATCTATCTCACCCTGGCGGTGGTCTTCATCGCCCAGGCCACGAACACGCCCCTCTCGCTGGGCGATCTGCTGCTCGTTCTGGGTGTTTCGCTGCTGACCTCAAAGGGCGCTCACGGCGTCCCTGGATCGGCGATTGTAATCCTTGCGGCCACGCTCAATGCCGTACCGTCCATTCCCGCAATCGGTCTTGTCTTGGTGCTTTCGGTGGATTGGTTCGTCGGCATGGCCCGTGCAGCCGGCAACCTTGTCGGCAACTGCGTCGCAACCGTGGTGATCGCGGCCTGGGAGGGCGATCTTGACAAGGCACGGGCAACCGCCGTGCTCAACGAGAGTGAGGAAGTCGCCGACGCGATGGCAGCATAAGCCATCATCATCGGTGCCTACCGATCAAGCGAACGCGTCGCATGAGCGAAGTGTTCGCGGGGGCACCGTCACGTCGAGGAGAGTGTAGGTTGTCGGGCAGGTCTTGCGGCATGCGCAATGTTTGGGGTTTATGCTATCGGGGCCAGCGGTTTGCGGCAAAAGCTATCTTCGAGGCTGTGTGACGCCATTTTTGCTTCCCGTTGAGCCTTCGGATGGTCGAGGACCTGATGTGGTCCGCGGGATTGTCGTCATCGACGAGGCCATCCGGCGTTAGGCCGAGATATTGGGCCGGAATTTTTCCAGCTCTCTTCGTCTGCGCGCTCTGAGGTTCGCAGATAAATTAAATTTGGACAAAGTCGGCGTCATCATCAGTGACGTTGCGCAGCTGCGACTTCCGCGTGAGACCGGCCACTGACCGGGCTGGGCCGCAGCTCCGACGAGTTTCGTAACAGTGCCCGCATTGGGTACCGATCCTGTTTGCCTGGGGGCACCCGAACTTGTAATCGCATGGACGCTGCTATCGTCCCTGTGCGGTCAGGTGGTTCAAGAACATTGTAGGGGAGAAAAGATGAGCGGCGACTTCGGCGGTCCTGTGGACCAGCTTATCGAGCAGCGCGTGCGGCAAAGTTTTGAGCGACAAGGGCTGATGGGCCATCTTGGAGCGGTACTGCATCAGGTTTGTCGGGGTCTTGTCGTCATTCGGATGCCATTCAGGCCGGAGCTTTCCCAGCAGCACGGCTATTTCCATGCCGGCGGTATATCCGCGATAGCCGACAGTGCGGGAGGATATGCCGGGTATACGTTGTTCCCCTAGGGCAGTTCCGTTCTCACCGTGGAATTCAAGCTAAACCTGCTTAACCCCGCACAGGGCGATTATGTCGAGGCTGTCGGTCGCGTTGTCAAAGGCGGCCGGACACTGACAATCTGCCAACTCGAAGTCTTTTCATCTTCTGGCGAAAAACGTGTTCAGGTCGCCCTCGGCCAGCAGACACTCATTTGCCTGCCAGACAGGGGTAGCCAGGGGGCGTAGCAAAATCCAGTAGAGGCAGGGCCAGTTCTATCTGTCGCTACCGGCCCAGCTTTGCAGGTAAACCCAGCACCCCGTAGACGAGCGGCGGTTTTTCCTGGCGTTGCATTTTCCTGGCGTTGCATAAGGTCGTTTGGTCCAGCAAGTTCAATCCCGACGCCATGGCCAATGACGCGAGGAGGAGGCTGTCAATCAAATTCGACGATCGCTCCTCGCATTTTGCTCTTGCCATAGATCACTATAGGGCCGCAGCATGGGCGGTGAAGGGCTTCATCGAACGCGCTAAACTCACATAATGGCGACTTCGCCGTGATGGTTGAAGGATCGATCCTCGTGGCGCCGCGAGAAGGAGTATCTGGCCAAGTAAGGAATCTAGGAGATGGCAGTTGGGTTTCGGCGCGACATCGCCCTTTTCATCGCAGACGCGGCGCGCTGCCGGCGTACAGTCACATATGGCGATCTGGCCCTTCGATTCGGTGGGATTTCGAGGGGATGGGGCCCTGCGCTGAACGCGATTGCAGAGCGTTTGCGCAAGGGCGGACATCCGCTGTTGCCGGTCCTGGTCGTGGCCGCCGACACAGGCATGCCGTCCACCGCCGCCGCCATCTACCGCAATCTGGGTCTGACTAATGCAGAAGCGATCGAGGCCGAGCAGCAGCGATGTTACGATTGCAACTGGGATGCCGTGTTCTCCCGCGAAAAGATCGAGAAGTGATGTTCGTTGAGGAGAATGGCGAGGGCCCCGGCGTGCGGCGATTGATTCATGTACCAACCCTTTCGTCCGGTTCAGCAATCTTGACAGAGAACAGATTTGTCTGCCCTGATCGCCTCAAAATCTTGGGAGGAACGCGATGGCAACGAAGTTGTTTTCCGGAAGCAAGGTCCTAGAGCAGGTTCAGGAAAACGCCAGGCGCGCCAGGTCTGTTGTGGAGGGACTATCAAGGTCAGAGATCTTTGATCCCGCAATTACGGGCAAGCTTGAAGAAATTACGCAAAGTCATCTTTTAGCTATGGCGGCACTTGAGCGAACTGGGATAACGCGTGACCGCAGTTCGTCGGAATTAATGGTCAAAGTACCCTTTCGAGGTGACGCCTCTATGTTTGAATTCTCCGTCAGCGGAGCCACCGAGATTTTGAAGCGAACAATACTACAAGACGATCACATACTTTTTGCCGTTCCCGACAGTGACGCCGCGGATAAAGTGACTGATGAAACACTCGATCTGATTGACGGCAATCTTAGATTGATGGCGGCCGCCATAGCCAATCAACAAACTGTCATTGAGGAAGCCGTTCGTCAAGGATACGAGGTACGAAAAAGGCACTTCGAAGAACAGGACAGACGAGACAAAGCTAGCAAATATCGCACCATCTCATGACTATTGATGGTGCGATAGACTGCCTAGTCAATCTCGAATACGACGAAAGGGGCGATTCGTTCCGCTCGCTCGTCTACCGCTACACAAGACTGTGCGAGGAATGTCTATCTGCGTATAATCCGTAGATGGTTCCGTACTTCGTCGTGTAGGTCCAAGGCTCATTGCTTTCGAACACAGTGAGAATAACAAGCCTAGGCCTCTTAAATTTAGTTTAAGCTCGCATTCGCCCGATGACGCGATAATTTGCTGCAATTGAACAGCGACTCATCGGGTGTCCCCCGAACCTTGTGCGGCGGTTCCACGCCAATTTCACCTATCAAGCCGGAAGCTTGACCGGGCCGCGCCGGGCGGCCGGCGAGGTCGAGTGGCATCCCGGCGAACTCGTTCCACGCGTGGGCTTCATCGTCACCAACCCGTCGCGCCCGGCCGAGCGGGTTGTCGCCTTCTAAAATCAGCACGGCACATGTGAGCAGTGGATCAAAGAGGGTAAGGGCGCGATCAAGTGGACGCGCTTGTCATGCCGGACATTCGCGGCCAACGTCGTCCGGCTTCAGCTTTATGCGCTCGCCTAAAATCTCGGCAATTTCCTGCGCACGCTGGCGACGCCCGAGCCGATCAAAGAGTCGTCACTGACCAGCCTAAGGGAGAAGCTGATCAAGGTCGGCGCCAAGCTCGTCAGTCACGGCCGCTATGTCGCTTTCCACATGGCCGAGGTCGCCATCTCACGCCATCTATTCGCCGAGATCCTGCGGCTGATCGCCGAACTGCGGCCATCGCCTGATCCAGCGCCGGCGTGAACAGGTGGTGGCCGGAGTTCCAGCGAGAACGACGAAAGGTGTATCTTGATGACGACGAAATCGACATTCCTAACGCAGAACCCACCGGCGTCAACGGTCCTGCGACCGTCAGTGCCCCTGACGATTGTCGGAGCTTGTCGATTTGGGCACAAGAGCGCAGTATCAGCCGAACGAAGGCCGTCATCGGGTGGATGTTGGCCAAAGTTTACAAGCCCACGCCTGTCTCATTGAGCGGAAACGCTTGAATCACGACGCCGCAGGCTGCGGGCGGACTTGTGTATAAGCCGATGGTCAATTCCGGGTGAACGTCCACATAGATGTGGATGTTCGTCAACGCACATCTGGCCGACAGGCGGGATAGTAGGCTGTAAGCAGTGTTCTCCAACCTATGAAGGCGTGCCATGTCTGTGCCTCGCGATAGTACTGAGTTGCTTGATACATCACGCAAACTGCCTTCAGACAACAAAATTCTTCAGGTTTGCAAGAACGAATTCAAAAGAAATTTGAATCGGCACCTATTCTAATTCCATCATACACTGGACGTGATCACGATATACATAACGCCCGGCCCTCACCACCCGTTTACACCCTACCCAAAATCAACAGCCTGCTAGGAAATAGGGTATGACTACAAACGATTCTGCCGTGAGACGGCAGCACTTGCGTCGAGGACTACTGCGCATTGCGCGTGAGATCTCGGAACTCCCCGTCATAAGGCTCTTAAGTGCGCCGCTCTACCGACGCTACTTTCGCAAGCCCTATCGTGGTGGAAACTTGTACTTTGGCGTCTACGGCACATATCAAGAAGCGCTGAATGAGGCGCACCGCATCTCTTCGGCGAGATTGCCGTCTGACTACGACGTCGAAGCGGTGACCACCATGTATCTGGATCAGTTGCACTCGCTGCGGACGTGCGACTATCCAACACTCTTTTGGATCAATCGGATCCTAAGCGAAGGTGGGCGCAGGGTCTTTGATCTCGGTGGCCACCTGGGTCTGGCCTACTATGGATATCAGCGTTACATCTCATTCCCAGCTGGCCTGGTTTGGTGCGTGCATGACCTGCCTCATGTGGTGTCCGCAGGCAGGCGCCTAGCCTCTGAACGCGACACGTTGGGAGCACTGCAATTTTGCGAAACGCCGCACGGAGCTGACGGCTTCGATATTCTAATTAGTACCGGCGCGTTTCAGTATCTTGGATACAGCCTGCCGTCGCTTATTGGAGAGCTTTCGCACCCGCCGCATCACGTTTTGCTTAACCTCATACCCCTGCATCCCGAAAAGGCGTTCTTCACCTTGCAGAATCTGGGGGTCGCCGTATGCCCGTATCGTGTGGAATCGATCGAGCGCCTGGTCGCCGACATGCGAGCCCATGGCTATCGGGTGCGAGATCACTGGGACCTGGATCGCCGCATGCGCATACCCTTTATGGACGAGTACGATGTCGATAGTTACCATGGGTATTACTTTGAACGTGTCGTTCCCGAGGTCTAGTCCACTGAACCAGAAGAGTCGCACCGCATGCGGCACGCCGAATCGGCGTATTTCCATTTCAGCGGGTCACCCCCAAACTGCACATGGAGTTTCCGTTTGCCGGAGTACGGATGCTGGCGCGCTTGCTTCGTCGCGAGGGATACGAGTTAAGGGCCAACTCGAAATCGCGTACATTCAGGCAGTCGCTGCTTCTTGCAAAAAAGAACATTTACAGCCTGTCAGCGGGGTCTGGGCCCTCGAGCTTGTGCTCGGCGAGCTTGAACGATCATGGAACCCTCGCCTCAGCGTCCACTTTAGCCCGCAGAAAAAAGGTGACAGCTATCCGGCTTGACGCGATCGGTGTGCCTCGGCTCGGATCGGTGCGGGCCTGCGCGGAATTGTTGGCGACCGAGGAGCAAGTGGAACGATCCCCGGTCTGAGAATCGATTGGCCTTGCAAGGCGCGGAACGCCACGCGTCCCAATCCGATCAATTCAAAATATCGGAGCAAGGATCCCACCCTTGGAGAGGCATGCCCGACCAGGCATGCCTTCTGTGCCTCGGTGTCGTTGGCGCCGACGACCTTGAAATCGCCGTTGGCGGCCATGAGATGGCGCGCGCAGAGCGACTGAATCATCGGGTGGGTCCGCTCTGTCCAGACATACCAACCATAGTCGTCCGCCTCGGCTTTCAGAAATTCGACCTCGGCGGGCGACAAGATGTTCGAATTGTTCGTTTCCATGGTTTCATCCCCAAAGCCTTTGCCCGTCTTCGCAAGGCTCACTGTGATTGATCAAACGCATAAGCACCGTGCAGGCGCCGCCTTCCCTTGCAAGGCAAGAAGCCGCCGATCATCGGCGCGCGGCATCGATAAGGCACTGGCAGTACGGCACCTCTTTGCAGAAAACCGCGTCGATTCCTCAGTCTGGAAATTGCTTGGGTCGCAAGGTGCCGCCTATCCCGGAAAAGTTTCGACTCCCGGATCATGCCCTGGAGTCCAGAACCTGCAGCCGGTCAGCGGACATTTTTCCACTCTTGCGATCAGCCACGAGTTCAAAGCCAATCTTCTGGCCTTCGCGGAGCCCAGCCAAACCAGCGCGCTCGACGGCGCTGATATGGACGAAGGCATCAT
>Ga0206896_1120_pt1 | contig 17258 bp, 16 predicted proteins | sample Alteio_BWOrgHeat_52_FD_152969 | JGI IMG/M metagenome (GOLD analysis project Ga0206896, IMG submission 152969) | Enriched cells from forest soil in Barre Woods Harvard Forest LTER site, Petersham, Massachusetts, United States -... | ecosystem: Environmental > Terrestrial > Soil > Temperate forest >... | reverse complement strand
GCATTGGGTACGTTGGCTGCGTTGGATAGGTTGGGAAGGAAATTTAAGAAAGAAAAAACCAGGATAAAGCGGTCGAGACGAATTGGCCGGGAGTTTGGCGGGGGAATTGGAAGCAGTATTTTCTGATCTTCCAGGTAGTCCACTTCGACTTGTTTCTCCGCGCTCCCTGCTTCGGGCTCTCCGAATTTAGTCCTGCTTCGGCAACGTCGCCGGCGGTTCGCTGATGGCGAGAATGATTTTGAAAAACTCGGTCACGGGGTCCTGCGCGACGATTTGCAAAATCTGTTCGCGGGCGGCGCGGCCCATTTGCTCCCAGTCGGTCCGGCGGCCCCAGGCGCGCTCGAGGGCCTCCGCCATGCAACCCACGGTGGGGGCGGCGGCGAGAAAGCCCGTTACGCCATCTTCGCACAATTCGGCACTCCCACCGACGTTGGTGACGACGGCCGGCCGACCGCAGGACATCGCCTCAATGAGGGTCAAGGGCAGTCCTTCGCGGCGCGAGGCCAGGACGAGAAGTTGGTTTTCCTTCCAGATGTCCTCCACGCTTTCCACCTGCCCGCGAAAATGGACGTTCCACAGCTGCAACCGCGCCGCGAGCGCGCGGAGGATGCCCTCCTGCGGGCCCGCGCCGTAAAGATTCACCTCAATTGCGCGCGCGCGCCACTCCGGCCGGGCGAGGACCTGAAAGAGAACGTCCTGACCCTTGGCTCCGGGTTCGAGGCGACCCACGCACGCGAGGCGGGTCACCGGGTTGTTTCCCGGCCACGGGGGAGCCGCGGAGCGGGCGACATTGTGGGGGCTCCAGATGATGAGCGAGTGGGGCAGGTCCACGCCGAGTTGGCGTTCGAGCAACCGCCAGTTGTGCTGGGAGACGAAAAAGAGACGCCTCGCCGCCAGGTACGCTTCCGCATGGGCGGCGGCTTCGGCATCGGTAAACCACGTCGAGTCGTCGTTCGAGTGCACCACAACGGCAAAGGGGAGGTTATGTTTTGCGCAAAATTGCCGCCAAGGTAGCCCGTCCACGATGCTGCCTTGGGAGATGACGACGAAGTCGGGGCGCTGCGCCAGCAGCCACGCGTGATCCGGATCCGGCCGCGCCCGCCCGGTTACCCGGGTCATCACGGCGCCGACCAGGGGTCGCCGGGGCCGGTGGCGGACGCGCACCTCGATGCCCGCTTGAGCCACAGCGTCGAGCTTCGGCGCCCGCGGGCCATTGTCCTCCACGAGGACGGAAACAGAGTGGGAGGCTTCGTGAAAGCGAACGGCGGTCTGGGACCAAAGCTCTTCGCTGCCGCCCCAAGCATAGCCGGTCATGGTGGAAATGAATGTCAGGCGCATGATTCTGGGAGAGCGAGGGAGAGTTGGGCGAAGGGCGATGGGGCTGGGCGCCGGGAAGAAATTTGAGATTTGAGATCGGGCGGGGGAGAATGAGATTGGGATACAGAAAATGGCCGGTGGAAAGGTAAAACGGAAAAAAGGCCGGGCTCAGGCGAGGTGGCCCATGCCGGCGCAAAAGATGATCAGGAAAAGCAGGACGTTCAGACCGACCAGCAATAAAGTGACTGGCCGGAGATTGTTCCCTTTGCCCAATGGCGTCGTCTTCTTGTAAAAGATGACGGATGCCGGCACCGCGTAGCAGAGCGCCAACGCGGCGCCGAAGCGTTCATATGCCCGCGGTGAAACGTCCACAATGACTTGCGACATGGCGATGAGATTCAAAAGAAAAATGATAAACTGGGCATTCATTGAGGTCGGCAGCAGTTTCAACGATTTTTGGGAGTGCAGCGGCTTGACGCCGCTTTGTCTTGGCCTTCGACCTTCGCTCAAACTTTCCGGAGAATTTACCGGGTTGATCGCACCGAATTCGTTTTAAACCAGCGTCAAGGCGCCGCGTTCCAAAATATCCGTCTGACCCGTGCGATCCGTGGTTAAAAAACATCCTCAGTTCTTCCCTGCGGTCCGCAGCTTCGCAAACCGCCGGCTCTGCCAGTAGAAGATGAAGGCGCCGATGAAGCAGCCGGTGGCGCCGAGGACGCGCAGGTACATGGCGGCTTTCGCAAAGATGGCGAAAAACAGCACCGCGAAGACCAGGTAAATCAGCGACAGGCGCAGGTAGATCTTTTGCGCGCGGAGCGCGATGACGCCATCCGCCTCCTGCGATTGCCAGCGCTGGCGTTGTTTCTCAATCAGTGTCGGTTTGGCCATAATGGTTAAAAGTGTTTTAGTTCCTAGTTTCCAGTTCTTGGTTTGGGAAGCCAAATCCGACGGTTGGCGGTTGGCCGCAAAGTTTCAGTGGCGAAGAATCATTTACCTTACCGGCCAGACCAGCGAATTAATCTCACGACATTGGGCGTTCTTCGTGCAACTCATCGTCCCGGCCCCGTATCGCCGATTCCCATCGGCGTTTTCCCAAGGTTTCTTCATCGGGTCACCACCGAAGCGGCGCGTTCCGGCCATTCGATCATGACCCAATTGACCGGTTTGCCGCATTTCGGGCAGGGCGGCATCTTTTCGCCGGCCTTGAGTTTCAAACGCATTTCGCAACGGCAGAATCGGGAGAATTGGGTGATATACCAGCAATCCCGCGTGCAGTCCGAACCCGTGGGCAATAAAATCGCAGGCATGGTGGCGTGAAGTTGCGGCGGAAAATATTTTTATCGGGTGCGGGCAGGCAAGCATAAATTGAGACGGATAATATTAAATTTGCGTTACGAGAATTTGACGATTCCTGGCTTGGCGGTGGCGGCTTTTTTCCGCCGGGGAGGTGAGAAGCGCAGGAAACCGGCGCGGAGCGAGCGGAAAAATTTTGTTCAAACCCCGTCCGAGGCGTTGCGCATCAGATAGATAACCACCATCCAGAAAACGAACTTGGGCGAAAGGGAGAAAACGACAAAGAATTTAAATTTCGTTTCGTTTTCAAACGGAAGCCGCCGGTGATGCAAACCACAGACAGGGAGGTGTAGAGGAAAGGCCCCAGGAGAACTGGGATATTCTCCTTACCTGCGATTAGCCAAATCGGCAGCAGAAATTTCATGATCGGCGTGGTCAGCGTCACTTCCGGCGATCGGAAGCTTGTCAACAGGGCCGGTACAAACACCACGGTCCCCACCAAAGCCAGGTCGCGGCCAAGGCAGGTGGGAGGAGGCGCATCTCCGGCGCGCTGGTCACCACCCTGCGAAATTTCTGGCGGAGCCATGAATTGTAATCTGGATGCAAAAAACCGGGAAGGGGAAATTTGGAACGATACCCACTCCATGCGCTGCCTTCCAATTAACCCCGGTGTTTTCTCATGGCTCCCGGCGTTTCTCACGCCGCCCCCGCTGTACCCGTCGCCGCCGGGCTGGGGTTGCTGGGCGTCATCCCATGCTGGATGGCGAAGCGCGTGAGGCTCGCGATGTCATGGAGGTTGAGCTTCTTCATCAGGTTTGTCCGGTGGTTTTCCGCGGTTTTGACGGAGACGCCCAGCTTGGCGGCAATTTCCTTGTTGCTGAACCCCTCGGCGATCAGCGTCAAAATCTCCCGTTCGCGGGCCGTCAGAGATTCATAATTCCGCCCAATGGTCCGGTGGGGCCCGACCACCGCCTCGCGCAATAGCGCGGTGACGGCCGGCCCAAAGTAGATTCCGCCGTCCGCCACGGCTTGGATGCCCTTGCGCAGTTCGGCGAGGCTCGCCATTTTTTCGACAAACCCATGCGCGCCCGCGCGGAGCAATTCCTGCACGATGGAGGGATTTGGAAAACCGGAAAAAACCAGCACCCGCGTGTTCGGCAGGTGCTTACTGATACTCTTGAGGACCTGGACGCCGTTCAGGCCCGGCAGCATCACGTCCAATATTACCAGGTCCGGCTTCATTTCCAGGCAGGTGGCGGTCGCTGAATGTCCGTCCCCGCATTCCGCCACCACGTCAAAATCGCCGCTCTTGCGCAGGACGGCAGCGAGCAACTCACGAATGGCCACCTGGTCTTCGATCAAAACCACGCGTTTCATGGGGGTGGATTCGCTCATGGATTGCGGCCTTGGTCCTGGTAGTGGTTGACGGCAAACTGAAGGTTGAGTACCTGCATGTTCATCTTCTTCCCCGCGTCCACGAGGGTTTGTTTCTCGCGCTCGTTTAAACTCGGCAGATGGGCCGCGAGGATGGTCGCCATCGTGGCCTGGGTCTTGGCGGTCTCACAAACGGCGTTAGCCAGCGTCGTCATCGAGTGCCGGCTGGGAAGATTTGGTGGCTCCATATAAATGTCCATATTACCAAATAAGCGCACACCTGTTCAATGGGGGTGTTTACCCCATGCGATATCAAAATTAAGAATTGAGAATTGAAATTAAATTGCCTGGCCATGGGAGCGGTGAGGCATTCGGCCGATCGAAAGGAGGGAAAACAATCTGGCCGGCTTATATTTAGCCCTGGCGACCATGCCGGGCTTTCAGGCAGCGCAGCACCTTCACCATGAAATGTTGGCGGGCCCCGGAGAGCATCCGCCCGAAACTGATCACTTTTTTACCCCGCAAGACCACGCACTCGTCCACGCGGCCGCGCCGCTCGTTTGGCCATGCGCCCTCAATGGCCTCAATTTCATCCCACGCAAACCCACGGCGCCAGCCCAGGCGCCCGATCCCGACAAACGCCATACCCCCTCCGTCCTGCGTCCGCACTTCGACTTTCCCGCAGATATTCTGCAGCGTGAAAAACCACAAGAAAACACTCCCGAGCAGAAATGGAGCCCCGATCAGGGTTAGCGCGAGGCTGAATTTTGCCCGCAGAATTTGCAATCCATAGAAAATCCCCAGCGGAAGGCCCGACCATGCCGCCGAGAACAGCACGAGGGTGACGGCGTTCGAGCTCCGCGTCGTCGCCCCAAAAACTTGTTCGGTTCCCGTATCGCGGTACCAAGCCCCCTTCGGCGGGAGGGGAATTTCCGGCGGGTTAAAATCCGGGTCGCCCACGCCCGCCAATTGGGTCACCTGCCCGCACGCCGGGCACCGGGCCACACCCGTCACGAGGTTCATATCCTCGGGGAAGAACGCTCGCTGGCAGTTGGGGCAGGCACTTTTCATGAAAGAAGGGCGGACCGCGCGAGGCGAAGTAACGGAATCAGATTTCGAAAAATCAAAGGGGAAAAGATGAGAATTGCGCAATGGAGACGCGGCGGAACCGGGCCTTCGCCGCTGGCGGACACTCCAAACCGCAGGCGTGGATTTGTCACTTGTTCTCCGATGGGTTCAATCCGGCCAAGGCCCGCCGTTTCTGATGCCGCAAAAGCATCAATCCCCGCCAGGCCGACGCCGGATCGTAGCTGAGAGCCCGGGCGCATCCCCGGAGATGCCGGAAAACCTGGCCGTTTTCCAACAGCCGGCCCAGCTGGGGAATCATTTTCTCCTCAAAACACAGCCGTCGCATGTGTTCGCGGCCCCGGGTCAGCGCGACCCGGCAAAGCGCGCAGTTCCCATGCCGGTTGGCATTCTGCGTTATTACGCTCATTCCGGTCTCCAGCATGACCCACGGATTCGTGGACATGGATTGCGGGTGCTTCCGGTAACAGACTCCAACAAATTCATTGGCCGCGGCAAACTTGCCGCCCCTCATGGCCAGGCGTAGCCAGAGATCCCAGTCTTCACAGGAGCGCAATTTTACCTCGAAGGGTTCAGAACCGGCTTCCGCCAATGCCGTCGCCCGGACCAGTAGCGCGTTGGGCGGCCACGGGTTGGACTCGAGCAACCGGTGAAACCAGTCGGCCGTTTCCGGTTCGGGCGGGAGTTCCCCCACGAACCGGCCCGCGGCGTCCACCCATTGAAATCCGGAATACGCCGCCACCGCCTCCGGCCGCTGGGCAAGAACGGCCGAAAGTTTTTTATAAAAGCCGGGGCGGACAAAGTCGTCGGAGTCGAGAAAGTGAAGGAATTCCTTCGTGGCCAGCCGGAGTCCCGCGTTGCGGGCCGGCGACAGGCCCTGGTTCGCCTGCGCGTGGTAACGGATCCGGTCCCCGTAGCGCGCCGCCACTTGCGCCGTGTCGTCGGGTGAACCGTCATTGATGACCACGATTTCAATTGCCCCAGCGTCCTGGGCGAGGACGCTGTCAATCGCCTGGGCCAGAAAATGCGCCTGCCGGTAGCACGGTATGATGACGCTGACCCCGGGGTGTCTGACTGGGAGCCCGGCAATTACAGGAAGTGAAGATGCCATTTTTTTATCGAGCGATCACAAAGACCCGCCCAACCCAAGTTTGGCCGCCGCCCTTTTGCCCCAATGGGCAACTTTCTGCCTGGCTTCGCGGAGGCGGAGGGCGAGGACGTATTTAACTGCCCGGAAGCGATAATCACCGGCACCCGCAAACAGTCTTAACGTGGCCAGCGGGCTCAAGGGCTTTTGGTTATAGTTCCAAGTCTGCGCACCATATTGCCGCCATAGGAATTCAAATGCCGTTTGGGACGCCCCACCAAGTTTTTGGAGGCGTTCGGCGATTGCCCGGGCACAGGCGGCGCCATCCTGAAAATAATTCTTCAAATCTGCATAGGAAAAACGCTCCTTGACCCCGAGGTCGAATAGATAGCTGTCCGCGTCCAGGTAGACGGTCTGTCCCCGGTCCGCGAGTTCGATGGCGAAATAAAAATCCGACCAAAATGGAATGTCCGGTCGAAAGCGCAGCGGCGGGCGCTGGATGACATCCGCCCGCACCAACAGGCCACCCAGTCCGCCGGTATCATTGCCCTGGCGGGAGAAGCGTTGCCAGGCGCCAAGGGGCTCAAGCACTTCGGTTGGCGGATTGGCTGGCACGGTCTGGAGGATTTCGGGCACCGCGGCCACCTGGCACAAGCGCGAGCAGATCATCACGGCCCCGGGATGGCGGCGGGCGGCCTGGAGCAGCATTTCGGCGCTGCCCGGCAGCATCACATCGTTGACCAAGGCAAATTTCACGTAGCGGCCGGTGGCGAGTTCGAGGCAGCGGTTCCAATTCTCGATGCGGCCCAGATTCTTTTCGTTGACGACGATGCGCGTTCCGGGAATCCCGGCCAGTAATCGCCGGGCGCGGGCGACCGTGTCATCCGTGGAGCAATTGTCCACCAGCAAAATTTCCCGGGAAGGTGGGTTTTGAGCCAGTACCGCGCGAAGGCAGCGGTCAATGCGCTCCGCCGAATTGAAAACAGGGAGGCAGATTGATATTTCGGGAATGTTGCTCACGGAGTGGCAATTAAATCCAAGCGAACTTTGGCCGCGGGCAAAGCGAGGAAAATTGCCAGTTCCGCCGGCGTGCCGAGAATGTAATGGGCCCGGCAGGCATCCAGCAGGAAACGGCGACCTTGGGCAATCAATGCGTTGTAAAGCGGCGCCACATAGAATTCACCCTTCACCCGCTCGTTGCGCCCCACGGCGGCATCCGCGACGGCAAGAAAGTCGCCCGCGCGGCGGTAATGATAGAGGCCGGTGAGGGCGTGGGACGAGATCGGTTCTTTTTCCGTGACGCGAGTGACCCGGCCCCGTTCGTCCACCGCGGCAAAACTGTAACGGGGCTCGGTGCTGGCAAATGCGCCCAAAACGCCATCGTTGGTGGTGTCCTGCAGAGCCTGGGCCAGCGTGGATGAGTGGAAGGCGGTATCAATGTTGAAGATTAAAAGCGGCTGGTCGGCCGCGATAAATTCCCGCGCCGCGAGGACAGTTTCCGCCTGGCCGCCAGTAACATCAGGGAGAAACAAAAACTCGAGCCTCGTCGCGCCCCCGTACCAGGACCGGATTTTAGCGGACAGGGCGAATTCCCGTTCGTGTTCGGCAAGGCAAATGAAGACGATCCGGGTGGCCAACGCCAGCGGCAGCGAATCCACGCTCCACTGCAGCAGGGACTTACCATGCGCGGCAATCAGCATTTTGGGCTCACGGTAGCCGGCATCGAGAAACCGCCGCCCGCGACCGGCCATGGGAATGACAATGGTCATCCGTACTTTTTTATAAACTGCGACAAATTTATCCGGGGGGCTGACATCTTCGGCAACGCGTTTTTTTTGGGCGGGCGGCGTCAAGCCGCAGCCCGCCCAAGAAATTCGAGCCCGACCTAATCCAGCAAGTCATCCCTGGCCGGCGGCGGCCTGCTTCTTTTCATTCGACACGGGCAAATTGGAGCCATCAGCCGCAAAAGCGTCCCACGTCTGGAACCGGACCGCGTTGTCATCAATATAGACGTCGGCCCAGGGTTTGCCGAAATAAATCTCGTCGTAGGGAATGTCGTGGCGTTTGAGCCAGTCGAGCGTCATCGGCCCGATGCGGGCGACCACCAAACCGGCGTTGCCCTGGCACGTCTTCATATGCCGGGCCGAATAGATGATGATTTTGTGGCCGGCGGCCTTGAGGCCGCGCACCTTTTCCGCCGCGCCGGGAAGGGGCGCGACGTCCGCGTAGGTTTGGCCATCCTTCTTAAAGGACGCCAGGACGCCGTCCAAATCAATGCAGAGGGTTGCCATAATTATGAGGAATCAAGTACTTGGTTGAGCAGTTGCAGCCCGTGAACCTGCATGGTCAGCTGCCGGGCCGGATCATCCGCGTGCAACGGACACATGGAAAGGAAAAGCAGGCTGGTGAGCAAATCAATCTCGCGATTGTCATGGCCAAGGCTGGTGACCAGACGGCGCGCGAGTTCGGCCACCAGGGGACCGCATTCGCGGGAAGCCAGGGTGTAAGCAAACACTTTTCCGCGGTGTTGCAGCGTAAAGAGCCCGTTGACCAGAAAATCATAGCCCTGCACGGCCGAATGGTTCAATTTTGCCAAGTCATATTTCTGGTCGCCGTACACGCCCACGCTGCGCTCGCCAAAACTGCCGCGCGGATCAATCAGCCGCACGACGCCGGAGGGCACGTCATAGAGAATGTTGTTAAAGCAAAAATCACCGTGCATCACGCAGAAATCCTTTTCGCGGTACATCGCCGCCAGGCGCGCTTTTACTTTGGGTGCCAGCACCCGCCAGGGCCGGCAGGGCCGGCCGTTGACGACGATCTCCCGGTCGAGAACGGCCCGCAGCGGCTTCGGCAGCGAGGCATGGTATTGCTCCATTCGCTCGACGGTCCGCGCAAAGTAGAAATCCGCGAACGCGGATTGGCTGATGGCAGCGGGAAAGGACGCAAACCGCCAGAGCGCGGCCTCCAGGCGGGAAAACAGCCGTCGCCAGTTATCCGGGCTGAGTTCCCAATAAAGGTAGTATTCCGCGACGCTGGGATAACCGTAATACTCCATTTGCACGGTGGCCGGCGCGTTCTTGGCGGCGGGGCTCCACGCCAGCACCCGCGGATAGTAAACGCGAATGGCGGCCGGAAGCATTTCCATGTAGCTGACCTCGCGCGCCAGTTTTTCGCTGTGGTTGGATTGCTTGCTCAGCACGCCGTCAACCAACGACACCTGAATGCGGTTGAACGAGCGGCTGGACACCAGCTTCGCCTTGGCGTCGTAATAATTCGTCTCGTGCCCGCAATCAATCCAATCGCCGGTAACATAACGGAGGGGCAGGCCGGCCTGCACCTGCCTGACCACGGCGAGCAAATCGTTGCGCGTCGCCGTTTCGGACACCGCGGCTTTAATCGCGGACATCGAACAGCGAAAAATTCCGGTGAAAGCATGGCTGGGTTGGGCCAGCGGGGCCGACTTCAGCGAAAACTTGGGCTTTTTGCCCGTGGCAATGACGCCGGACCAATGGCCACTCTGGGTGGATTCATTGGCGAGGAGCACCTCCCGGGCTTGTGCCAGGCGAATGGGCACGGTCGTAACCAGATTCACAATCACCTCCCCCTTGTCCGGCAATCCATCTAAAACCTGGGCCAGGGAGTCCACGACGCCATTCGTCGGCCCCAGCGGGAACAGGGTGAATTTCTCCCGCAGCCCACCCAATTCCGCCCGAACGGCGTCGGCGACATCCGCATTCACGACGAGTGTGGCCCGGCAATCCTTTTGGCTGGCATAGAATTCAACCAGGTAGGCGGCCAACGGTCGCGTATTTACCGGAATGAGCGCCGGACTGGGACACCGGCTGCGCAAAAATCCCAATTTTCCGCTGATGGAGCCGCCGGCGAGAATAATGACGTGGATCATAATTGTTTCTCAAGAGAAGGCCCATGGGGGCGGCGACGGATTTTGCGCCGTCACTTCCCAAATGGGATTATGCCTGCTCGTCATTGGCCAAGTTCCGCCACGTCCAGTCGGGGCGGAAGCAATGCGTCCAGCCGCTTTGGTAGCGCCGGCCGATGCCGCGGAGGTTTTCGAGGGTTAGATTGAAGGCGATTTTCTCGGCCACGATGCGGTTGGCGTTGTGGATGCCGATGTCCACCCGGAATTCATAGGCGCCGGCGGCAAAGGTGTTGGCTGGGATCGTCAGCTCCCAGGCAAAGGGCCCCGGGGAAATTGTTTGCGGGGGCGGGACGGCGGAATCGTCGTGAGCGGAGTAGGCGAGGAGTTGCCGGTGGCCGGAATAGACTTCAATGGCGGCGATCAGACCAAAGAGGGGTTTTAAGACTTCGCCCACCAGTTGGAATCGAAGCGGGGCGTCGGTGGTGAAAAGTCCGTCCGGGCCGGGAATAATGCGGGCGGATTTCAGACGGAAAGTGTCGTCGCCGGCGTTACCCTGCCAGGTGGTGAGGCCCGCCGTGGTATCCAGCATCTGCAGGTACCGGGCCGCCATTTCCTGGGCGGGCCCGACGGCGGCCAGCTGGCCGCCGTCGAGGAGTATCGCCCGCTGGCACAGGGTGGTGATCGCCTGCATGGAATGACTGACGAAGAGCACGGTCCGCCCGCTCCCTTCGGACACCGCTTTCATCTTGCCCAAACATTTTTGCTGAAACGCCGCGTCGCCGACGGCAAGCACCTCGTCCACGATGAGGATTTCCGGCTCGAGGTGGGCGGCGACCGCGAACGCGAGGCGGACGTACATGCCCGACGAATACCGCTTCACCGGCGTATCAATGAATTTCTCGATTTCAGAAAAGGCGACGATCTCGTCGAATTTTTTGGTAATTTCCGTCTTGGTCATTCCGAGGATGGCGCCGTTGAGGTAGATATTGTCCCGCCCCGTCAGCTCGGGATGGAAACCCGTCCCCACCTCGAGCAGGGACGCCAGGCGCCCATGGATTTCGGCGCGCCCGCGCGTGGGCGGCATGATCCGGGAAAGGATTTTCAGCAGGGTGGACTTGCCTGCGCCGTTTCGACCGATGAGGCCAACGACTTCGCCCGGCTGGACTTCAAAGGAAACGTCGCGCAGTGCCCAGAGGATGTCGGGTGACGTCTCGGCGTCCTCGAAATGGGAAAGGGCCCGGAGATTTCGGAAATTTCGGACAGGGGCGGAGGCAAACCGGGCCATGGTTTGCAGGAGGGTGGAGGGGCGCTCGTCCTTCCGCCCCAAGCGATAGATCTTGGAGATGTTTTCAACGCGGATGGAGGGAGTGGACACGGGAATGGAGAATTAAGGATGGAGCGAAGAGGCGTTCGTTCCCACGTTTATTTTTGGGCTGAAGCGGGGAGGAGTTGTTGGATGGCGTCGTTCGCTTCCCGGGGGACGAGAAGATAATTGCCAAAGGCGTCAAGGCGGTGGGTGATGTAGCCGGATTGGGTGAGGGGCTCGAGATTTTCCACGTGAAAGCACTCGATGAGGATCAGCGGGCGAAATTTGACGAGGAAGCGCCGGGCGCCGGCCAGGACCTCCGCCTCGGCCCCTTCGACGTCAATTTTCATCACGACATGGGAGGACGCGGCGTCGGCAATGTCGAGGTAGGCGTCGAGGTGGGTGGCGGCAACGGAAATTTGGCGATGGGCATGGTAGGCGGTTTGCAGGGGGCCCCCGGCGAGGCGGGCATGAGCAAGGCTGCCGGTCGCGCCACTCGCATCGTCCACGAGAAATTCCAACCGCCCGAATTCGCGCGCGACCGCCCCGGCCCAGAGTTGGACGGAAGCCGCGGGGTTGGCCCGAAGGGAGCGGCGGAGAAGGCGGAGATTGGCGGGGTCGGGTTCAAAAAGGAAAAAGCGGGTGGCGGGGGCGGCATGGAGCACATGCCAGGAAAAAAGACCCAAGTTCGCGCCGAGGTCAAAGAAATGAGTCAGGCGGTGAGCGGCGGCGAGCCGGTCGAGAAGGTCGCACGAGAGGGAATCACCGGCCAGGGGATTGAGCAGGGTGGGGAAGTCGCGGAGGATCAGGCCATAAAAAGGAATGCCCTGGTGGTGGCGGCGAATCGGAAAATCGAGCCGGAGCTGGAGATAGCGGAAACCGGCAAAATGGCGCAGGCGCCAAAGAGGATGGTAGCGAGCCCGAATTTTCTGGAGCAGGCTCATGGCGAGCCAGGGCGGGAAGCGGGCATGGAAAAATTAAGAATTAAGAAAAAAGCGGGGATGGAAAGCAGGCCGGCGCCTTGGGGAATGGACTTTGCGCGATGGCAGGATGGGTTGGTTTCAAGTTCGAGACGCCGGTTGCCAACTTGCGATGCGCAGTTATCCACAGGCAATTTTCCATTCCCATCCTAGTTTTCCTCCAGGTACCATTTGCCGTTGATTTTGACAAAAGTCCTGGAGGCATAGGTGCCGTCTTCCTGGCGCAGTTGGTAAGTGGCCTCGTCCCCGGCGGCATTGTAGAGGGGGATTTGGCCTTCGAGCTCCTCGTAGGGCTTGGCGTTAGCCTCCATGGCGTCGTGGTAAGTCTGCTGCAAATCCGGGTGGGCGGCGATTATGTCGTCATTTTCTCGCTGCATAACTTGGAGGATTTGAATCATCTCCGGGGAGATCCGGCCGGGCGGATTGTAAGTCAGGCGCAGCTCGACGATTTTGCCTTCGCGCCAGAGGCGGACGATTTCCGGGATGGCGGTCTTTAGTTCGGCTTGGGGGTCGGCGTGGTCGGGTGTGGCGGCATCAGCGGGCAGGGTGGCGGGAACAGCGATGGGATCGATTTTGGCCCGCGCGGCGGGCGGGGCGACGATTTTGGCCAACACGACGGCCTGGTCCGGCCCGGACGCCGCAATTTTGGCGGGAAGCGATTTTTCCGAGGAGGAGGATGGGGTTTGGGTGAAGAACCAAAGGACGGTCGCGATGAGCAAGACCAGCAGAATAAGAATCGCCGGATTGGTTTTTCGGTCGGCCATGTCTGTCTCCTGACTTCAAACTCCCCATTTCAAAATTCCACCTTTTACCTCCAGCCTCCTGGCTCCGACCTCCCCCTCGCTAATTTCCCCCCGCCGGTTTCGCATACCACCGGCCGTTGATGCGGATGAAGGTCCGGGGCTCGGGTGGGCCGGCTTTCCCGTTGGCGTCGAAGAGGGAAAATAGAAAAGTGGCCTCGTCGCCGGCGGCGTTGAAAGTTGGCGTCTGGTCGGCAAGAGCGGCCCACGAGCGTCCCATGCTGGCATAAAGATCTTGAAATATCTTCTGGGTGTCCGGATTTTTGGCCATGAGGGCGGCGGAGGCCGTCTGGTCTTTTTGCAACCGGTCGAGGATGGCCGGATCAAATTTGCCGGGCGGGGTGTATTCCAGATATCTTTCGACATTGTCGCCCTTGCTGACGAGATGGGCAATGTTGAGCACGGCGGCGGTTAAATCGGTCCGGGTCGCAGCGTCCGGGGCGATTTGCAGGGTGATAGCGGTCGGGAGGGTGCCCGGTGCGGGGGCGGCTTTGACCGAACGAGCTTCGCTGGATTTCGGCAAGTCGCCGCCGGGGGCCACGGCAATCCCATTCGGCAGGTGGATGGTGACGCCGTTATTTGGAGGGGAAGCGTTCCATGGGGGCATGAGCTGGATGATTCGCCAGACGCCGACCAGCAGCAGCAGGGCGAGCAAAGCCACGATTATCCGGTTAAATTTCCTTGGTGACATTTCAGCTTTTAACTTTCAGCTCCCGATTTCACACCCGAGCTTTTGACGCCTGCCTTCAGCCTCCCATATTTAGCGTCCCGCTTCTCGCTCCAAGCCCCAGCCTTCATACGCCGTTCGCGACTTCCAATTTTCGGCCACCTAATGATTGGCCACGATCGTCTGGATGTTTTTCAACAAATCAGCGCGTTGCTGGTCGGAAACGTTGGCGGTAAGGACGGCGGCCTGGGCGCCGGCCGGATCCTTGGCCGCCCATTGATTGACGGTGGTTTTGAGCGAGTTAAAGCGGGTGTTGGGATTCTGAATGGTGTTCGCCCAGTTGAACGACGTCGGCGGATCGTCCCGTCCATTGTGCTCAAGGAGTGTCGAAATGGCGGAGTCGCGGGCGTCGCTTGGCGGCAGTGTGTCGATCCAGGCGGAGGCGGCGACTGAATCCCGTTCAATCCAGTTTTGCGTGATAGAGTCAACCGCCTTGGCGAATTGGTTTGGGTCGCCAATGGTGGCCACTTGCGCGGCGGCAGCGGCCGGGTCGGTCCGGGACCAGGTGTCGAGGACGTTGGCGAGAGCCAGGTCGCGGCCAGGGCCGGGGGTGAAATTGACGGCGGTGTTCCACGCGGCGGTGGGATCTTTTTCCGCGATGGGCATGAGCGCGGACGATTGCGCATTGTCCTGGGCTTTGCCGGGGGGGAGGGATTGGGCCCAGGCGAGCGCGCCGGCCGGGTCGGCCTCGGCCCAGTCCGCGGCGACCCGGGTGGTGATGGCCGGGAAGTCGGGGTCGCCGGCCAGCGAATTAATTTTTACGGCGGCGGTGGCCGGGTCCGCCCGAGACCAGGCTTCGACGACATTTTGGAGGGCGTCGCGGCGGGTGTCGGCATCGGTGGTGGGAATGGATAGGGCGAAGGCGAGGGCGCCGGCAGGATCAGTCCTGGCCCAAATCTCCGTGAGTTGGCGGATGCCTTGGTCGCGTGCAGAAGGGGTATCCAGGCCAAGGACGAGATTGGCCGATCCGGCGGGGTCTTTGTCGATGATTTGCCGGACGACTTCGTTGAGCGCGTTGTTGTAGAAATCGCCCGTGGCGGAAGACGACTGGAGCCAGTTAAGGGCGCCCTCGGCGTCGGTCTGCGCCCAAGCCGACGCGATTTCGCCGACGGCTTCATTGCGGTTAAAATCAGGAGGAAGTTTTTCGAGATAGGCGGCGGCGGCGGCGGGGTCGCCAGAATCCTGGGCGAGGCGTTGGAGGGAATTGGTTATGGCTTCATCGCGTTCGCGGGTAATCGGCAGGGACCCGAGGACGGCCAGCGCGGCGTCAGGATCCTCATTGCGGGCAGCAATGGCGATGGCTTTGGCCCGGTCAGGGGATTCAGGCAGGGCGCTGGCAAAGGCAAGGGCATCCTCGGGAGCGTTGTTGGCCCACGATTGCATGAGGCCGGCGAGGGCTTCGGTGCGAAGAGAGCCGGAGGGCAGGGCGGAAACGGCGGCGGCGGCATCGGCGGGATCGCGTTCGGCCCAATGGGAAATGATGCTCGAATAGGTTTGGTTGAGGGAGGAACTGGGGGGAACGCTGTTCAGCAGATTGATGGCGGATTGCGGGTCGTCAGCGCCAATCTTATCAATGACGGACATTTGAATTTTGTGCTGGAGTTGCACGTCGGAGATCGCGGCCACGGCGGCGAGGGCGGCCGACGGGTTGTCATCGGCCCAACGTTGAAAAACGGCGGTGAGGGCGTGTAGTTGGTCATCGGTGCCGGGAATGGCCTGGGCTTTGGCGAGGGCGGCGGCGGGGTCGGCGATGGCGAGGCGGCTGAAAATGGCGTCGAGAATGTTGCCATTGTTGTTGCCGTTATTGTTGCCGTAGTTGTAATTGTTGTTCTGGACCAGATCGTGAGAGTTGAAAATGCCGGATTGGTACAGTTCGAGGGCTTTCAGCGGATCGGCGTCGGCGATGTTTTGAAAGAGATCGGCCAGGTGGCTGTGCAGCGAATGGGGCGGGAGGTCCTTGATGGCCGTGAGCGCGGAGTCGAGGTCCTGCTTGATCCAGGAGGAGACCACCAGGGCGAGGGCGTCGGCGTTGGGCTGGTTTTGGGGAAGTTTCAGGGCGTAGGCCAGGGCGGCGGGGGCATCGAAGTCAGCCCAGGCATGGAGAACGTCGCGATAATCCCAGCCACGGGGATTGATCGACTTGTTGGATTCGAGCAGGGCGATGGCGTCGAGTGGATCCGATCGGGCGAGGACGAGCGCGAAACTTTGAATGAGGTCGTCATGGGCTTTGCGGTTCGGGAGGGAGGTGATGGCGGCGAGGGCGCCGTCGTGGTCGGATTCGGCCCAGGTGCTGATGATGGTTTCGAGTATACCAGAGCGGTTATAATTGGTGCCCAGATCCAGGGCGGCGGCGAGTGCGGCCCGCGGGTCACGGGCGGCCCAACCATGGAAGAGATCATCGAGGTCCCAGCCGCCACCATCTTCATCATTATTATTGAGGTGATTCGCCTGGTGGTAACGCCAGGCGGCCGCGGGATCCGTTTCGATGAGGGCCGAAACAATCGTGGCGTTCAAGAGCCGGTGGTCGGCCCGGGACAGGGATGGCAGAGCGGCCAAAGCCGCTTTCGGTTGGTACATAACCCAGAAGGAGAAGACGCTGCAGAGGGCTTCATCCCGGTGGGGTCCCGGGGAAAGGTCTCGAGCGGCCGCCAGCGCCTCGGCGGGATCATGATGGGCCCAGGCGCTGAAGAAATGCGGCCAAGTTTGGCTTTCAATGTCGCGGTCGGGCAGCGATTTTAAATTGGCATACGCGGACACCGGCGCAAACGCCGCCTGGGCAATGAGCACCGTGGACAGCAAGGCCCGGCGGACGCCCGGGTTGCGCTCGGCATCGGCGGCCTGCCACGCGGCCGCGGGATTGGTCTTGGTCCATTCGTTGACGACGGATACGAGCGCGTTGCGGCGCTGGGTTGCGGCGTCGGACAATTGACCGGCCGCGGCAAAGGCGTCCGCGGGATTGCGGGCAGCCCAGATGAGGAAAAGATTGGGAATTTGGTCCAGCGGGAATTCGGTGGAGTAAAGCGATTGAGCGGCGGCAATGGCGGCGGCGGGATTGTATTGAGCCCAAGTCTGGAGCACGGTGTTGATGGCGGACTGGATCTCGTCGTTGGTGCCGAGGGTACGGGCGGCGGCGAGGGCGGCCTTCGGGTCGCGCTCGGCCCAGGGTGTCAGGACGAAACTCGTGAGAGCGGAGCTGAGGTCGGAATTAAAGTTGTTGTCATAATAATCCGGCTGATTGTTGAAATAATTCCGGCCTTCGTAGTTCTCGTAACGATCGGTCTGTTTATTGGCGAAGGGGCTGGCGATGGTCAGAAGACTGGCCGCTTGGGCGTGTTTCAACGCGGCCACCGGGTCGGTCAGAGACCATTGGGCATAGGCAATTTGTCGAACGAGATCGCGATCCTC
>Ga0206896_1119_pt1 | contig 17379 bp, 18 predicted proteins | sample Alteio_BWOrgHeat_52_FD_152969 | JGI IMG/M metagenome (GOLD analysis project Ga0206896, IMG submission 152969) | Enriched cells from forest soil in Barre Woods Harvard Forest LTER site, Petersham, Massachusetts, United States -... | ecosystem: Environmental > Terrestrial > Soil > Temperate forest >... | reverse complement strand
GCAATTCCTCCCCCGGCGCGCAATCCGCCCGTAACGCCACAAATCCGGCGCGGTGCGAATCCCACCATGGCCAGACCAGCACCCGGTCGCTTGGGGGAATGGCCAGATTTTCAATTTCTTCGCGGGTGAAAAATCCGAATTCACCCTCATCGCCCGTCGGCGGCAACCCCGGCAGGGTCTTCTGGCAGTCGAATAAAAACATCAGCCAGTGCCCGCCGCCCTCGTAGTTTTTTTCCGAAATGTAGGCGAAAAGATGCAGGTCTTTCTCGGTGATGGCCAACCCCACCTCCTCGCCCGTTTCCCGCATCGCACACTCAAACGGCGACTCTCCCAGCCCCATTTCCAACTTTCCCCCAATGGGACTCCAGCACCCCAAATTCGGCGCCTTGCGCCGCTTGATGAGCAACTGCCGCCCGCGCGCATCGCGCAAAAACACCAGCACACTGATTTTAAAAGGCGTCATGGGAATATCCGCCCGCCACGATTGGCCACAAGAACCCATAAGGCAAAGCAAAACCAAATTGCGCCCGGCTATTATCGGAATACAATATCGTAGCGCTGAGACCGTTCCTGCATTGCATCGGCGCCGGCAATTCATTAGGTTTCATTGCATGAAAACTGCGGCGGCAAAACGAATTTGGCCACTAAAACAGGCTGGGGCCTCAGTTCTGTTGCTGGCCGCACTTCTGGGCGGCTTGCTGGTCTATTCCCGGCTGCTTTTATTAAGCATCCGTCAAATCGATACGCGGGGCTACTATAATTTGAATTCGGACGTTCTTTACTATAACTGCGCCATTAATGCCCCCCTCCTCGCGGGTATTGCCCTGGTCTCAGCCGCCACCCTTTGGCTCATTACACAACTTCTCCGCCGCCGATGGCCTGTAATTGGTGCGGGCGTGAGTTTTATTTATTTTGTGCAGTTCTGCGTGTTTTTCTTCCTGCTCGAAATGCTCGATTTTGGAAACTTCCTTTGAGCCCGGCGCCTGGTTTCGCACCGGGACATTTCTTGATTCTGAATCCAAAAATGAAATCATTTGGTCTGCAACGCCTCCAGCAGTTCACCCCGGAACTCCAATATCTCATCCGCCAATTTAACCACCAAGCGATTGGGAATGGCCACCGGCCGCAGTTTTCGAATTTCCTCCAGTGCGTCGCGCGCATGGCCGGCTCCCAAATATTGGGCGATAATCGCATACGCGGCCGCCGGCGACCGGCTCACCCCCGCCTGGCAATGGATCAAAATGGCGCGGGGTTCGCCGGTCGAAAGCGAGGCGACTTCCCGCCCAAATTCAAGAATTTCCCGAATCTGGTCGGCGTCGGGCGCCACCACGTCCGGACCATCTTCGAAATCTGTGTCGTTAAACCGTATTTGCTTGTGAACGCCCTTAAACCAAAACGGCGTCTCCTTCAGCCGATCCGGATTCTCAATGGACAAAATATGCGTCACCCCCGATTGCGCATGGTCATCAATCTGATGCTTCGCGCAAATAATGACCTTCGCTGGAAATTTTTTCGCCACTGGTATAGTAACTTCGTTTTCAGTATTTAAGTCACGAACGAAAGATGCCCAATCTATCAGTCCAATCGCCAATGTACCAGGTCGCCATCTCTTTCGACAGGCCTCGCGGAGCGAGGCCCTGATCGTAACCGTGGACTTTAGTCCACGGGGGGAACCAACCCCAAAAAGTCCGCGTCGCGTAGCGACGCTTGAATCTACTGAAAGCTCATGCGTCGCTACGCGACGCCTTTACGCCCTTATTCCAATTCCCAAATCGAGGTGCCTGTCCTGGGCTTCGGGTCCTTTGACTTGAGCATTAAACGTTAAACTTTAAGCGTTAAACGTTCTCCGGTCTCCCCGCTCCCTGCTCCCCGCTTTTCTTCGTGCCAAGCGCCCCCGAATCACCGATAAATACCCACCATGCCCGCTTCCTCCCCCCTTCGCGCCGGCGTCGCCGGCGTCGGCTACCTTGGCCAGCACCATGCCCGCGTCTACACGGAAATCTCCGGTGTTATCCTCGCCGGCGTGTATGACACCAATCCCGCCCGCGCCAGGGAAATCGCCGCCAAGCACGGTTGCCAGGTGTTTGATTCCATCGAAGCCCTTGGCCAAGGCTGTGACCTCGTCAGCGTCGTCGCGCCAACGAACTTGCATTGCGCCGTCTCGCTCCCCCTGCTTGCCGCCGGCTGCCATCTCCTCATTGAAAAACCCCTCTGCCCCACCCTCGAGGAAGCCGACCAGATCGTTGCCGCCGCGAAAAAAGCCGACCGCGTCGTCCAAGTCGGGCACATCGAGCATTTCAATCCGGTGATGGCGTTTTTGGAGAAAAACGTCAGCAAGCCTCGCTTCATCCGCACCGAACGCCTCGCCCCGCTCATTCCGGACCCGAATGCCACCGATGCCGAAAGCGCCCACGAGGGCTACGTCAACCCGCGGGTCAAGGAAGTGGACGTCGTGCTCGACCTCATGATCCACGACATCGGTCTCGTCCTGAAACTCGTCGGCGTCCCGGTCAAACGTATCGATGCCGCCGGCTCCTCCGTGCTCACCAAGCACATGGACATCGCCAACGCCCGCATCGTCTTCGAAGACGGTTGCGTCGCCGACCTCAACGTCTCCCGCCTCAGCAAAAAGCGCGAACGCGTCTGGCGTCTCTTCCAGCGCGCCGGCTACATGTCCGTGGACTTCGACCAGTGCAACGGCCATTACATCCACCTCGGACTCATCGGCCTCAAGCGCGACGAAATCGCCGTGGCCAAAGCCGAGCCGCTGAAACTCGAACTTGCCTCCTTTGTCGAATCCGTGCGCACCGGCAAACCGCCCAAGATTGATGTCGCCTTTGGCCGCCTCGCCCTCGAAGTCGCGCTGACGATTACGGCCCAGATTAAGGCGGCGGGACTCTAGCAATTGATAGTTGATAATTGACAGTTGATAATTCAAGCAACGCCGGATCCTGGACGCTTGAACGTCCATCACAAATTACAAATCCCGCCAATTTCCGTCCGAAGTCTGACCATTATCAACTGTCAATTATCAACTATCCATTCGCTCGCTCCCAACTTCTAGCTTCCTTAGCAGTGCCTCCCTCCCCCCCCATCTTGAAGTCCTGGCCCGCCGGCAACCCGCCGCCGGAACTCCTGGTCATTGCTGGCGAGGCTTCGGGTGACGAACATGCCGCCCGCCTAATCCGCGATTTGCGCGCACGCCGGCCGGGAGTGCGCATCGCGGCTCTCGGCGGTCCGGCGTTGCAGGCCGCAGGCGCCCAGCTTCTGTTTGATTTAAGCGCCCACGGTGTCGTCGGCCTCATGGAAGTTCTCAAGAATTACGGATTCTTCAAATCCATCTTCGACCAAACTCTCGCTTGGATTGAAAAATATCAACCGCGCGCCGTTCTCTTCGTTGACTACCCCGGCTTCAATCTGCGCCTCGCCAAAAAGCTCTTTGACACCGGCTTAGCCCAGAAAGCCGGCGGCAAGATAACTCTGCTTTATTACATCTCGCCGCAAATCTGGGCCTGGAAGGCGAAACGCCGCTTCACCATGGCGAAATACCTCGACGCCCTCGCCGTCATCTTCCCCTTCGAGACTGCTTGCTTCGCCGACACCACCCTCCCCGTCGAATTCGTCGGCCACCCTTTCGCCGCACCGGATCACAAATCTCCGGTGGCTTATGATGCCAACGGCCCCATCCTCCTTCTCCCCGGCAGCCGCACCGCCCCGGTGTCGCGCATTTTTCCAAAGCTCCTCGCCGGGTTCTCCGCCTTCCGCCAATCACATCCCGACGCCAAAGCCGTCACGCTTTATTCCGGATCCGGCGTGCGCACCGAATTGGAAAAGCAACTCGCGACGCATCCGGCTCTTGCGCCCCACATCACCCTGCGCGCGGTCGAACAAGGAGCCGCTGGCCGCATGGTCCTCACCAGCTCCGGCACGATGTCCCTCGCCTGCGCGCTCGCCGGCATCCCCGGCGCCATCGTCTACCGCGCCAACCCCATCACCTATTTGGTCGGCCGCAGCGTCGTCAATATCCCCTATCTCGGCATTGCCAACATCCTCCTCGGCGAATCCGCGTGGCCTGAATTCATCCAAGGCGACGCCCAACCCGCCGCCCTGGCGAAACGAATGCAGGAATGCGAAGGCCCCGCTGCCCGCGCGCAAGCCGCCGCCAACGCGGAGAGACTTCGCTTACTCCTTGGCACCTCGGCGCCGGATGCGGCCGCCCGGTGGCTGGATGGGAAGCTAGAAGCTAGAAGCTAGAAGCTGGAAGCTGGAATTCCATTACAAATCTCAAATCCCTTCCCCTGGCTCCGCTCTTCCAGCACCCATCTTTTAGCTTGAGCGTGGAATTCAGAATTCTAGATTCTAGCTTCTAACTTCCAGCTTCCAGAAATGCATAAGAAGAAATCCTGGCGCGAAAAACTCGCCGACAGCAAAGAGCTGCCGAAAGTCACCCGCATTGCCGGCAAAATGTCCACCCGCTGGGGCACCGGCACCCTCGTCATCCCCGCGCCCAAGGAAGTTGACGCCATCATGCGCCGGGTCCCCAAGGGAAAGCTGACCACCATCGACGAAATCCGCACGGCCCTTGCCAAAAAACATAAAACCGACCTCGCCTGCCCGCTCTGCACGGGCATCTTTGCCTGGATCGCCGCCCACGCCGCCGCCGAAGGAGCTGAAGCCGGCGAGAAAAACACCACTCCCTACTGGCGCACGCTCAAAGCCAAAGGCGAACTCAATGCCAAGTATCCGGGGGGAATTCCCACGCTGAAGAAACTTCTGGCGAAAGAAGGCCATCGGGTGGTGGCGAAAGGGAAGAAGTTTTTTGTCGCCGACTTTGTCTCGTAGCGCAATTCCGGGAGACAGGAGTAAGGAGTCAGGAGACAGGAGGTCGGACCCCGAAATAAAGCTCCAACGTCTCCACCATGCGCCGGCTTTCGGCCTCAAGGAAAAGCCGAATCCCCATCCCAAATTTCAAATCCAAAATTCCAAATCGCTGGGTCTGGCTCCTGCCTACTGGCTCCTGACTCCTGTTTCCCAGATCCCTGCCGCCGTCCTAAAATTCCATTTGACAAACCTCCCATCCTGTGTTTTTGTGGTTTTGTGAAAAATATCACGATTGCTGTGGATGAAAAGGTTCATCGTCGCGCCCGGATACAGGCTGCCGAGCAGGATTTGTCCATGAGTGCCTATATCGCAAAGCTGCTCACCGAGGCTTCGACTAAGCCGGCCCACGCAGAAACCCCCTACGAACAGATATTGGCCTTGAGGGAGGATATACGCGGTTTTGCCGTTGGTCCCAAAATTTCCCGAGACGAACTCCATGAGCGCCACAATTTTCGTTGATACCAACATCCTCCTCTACGCCACCAGCACGGCACCGGACGAATCCGCCAAGGCCGAGGCGGCCTTGCGGGTGTTGAACCAGCCGGGCGTCGGTTTGTCGATCCAAGTGTTAACGGAATTCTATGTCAACGCCACCCACCCGCGAAAACCTCACGCCATGAGTCATGCCAATGCGTTGCGTTACGTTTCGGCTTGGCGGGGTGCCATCGTGCAGGAAATGACGCTGCCCGTGTTCGAACGCGCCTTGGCCATTCGGGAACGCTACCTGATTAGTTTATGGGACGCCCTGATTCTCTCTGCCGCCTTGGAGCTCGGTTGCCACACGGTTTATTCCGAGGATTTGAATCATGGCCAAGATTATGCGGGCGTGCGCGTGCGCAATCCGTTCGTTTCATAGGGCCTGCCAGATTGGAGACAGGAGTAAGGAGTCAGGAATTGGACCCATGAAACCAATTCCATAAATTCCCGCAATTCTGTTAATTCTGTCAAAAAAAGTTGAATGTTGAAATGTCTCCTGTCTCCCCGCTCCATTCACTACTCAATCTTCTGAATCCTCCGCACATGCCGCCCCCCCTCAAATTCCGCCGCCAGCCACGCATCGACAATCTTTAGCGCCAGACTCTCGCTCACCAGCCGCGCCCCGATGGCAATCACATTGGCGTTATTGTGCTGCTTCGTCAGTCGCGCGCTCTCTTCATTAAAGCAATACCCGCAGCGAATTCCCCGGACTTTGTTCGCCACGATTGCCTCCCCATTCCCGCTGCCGCCCAGGACGATTCCCAAATCATTGTCCCCCTTGGCCACACTCTCCGCCGCCGGCCGGATGAAATCCGGATAATCCACCGGCTCCGTGCTGTTGCACCCAAAATCCGTTACCCGATGCCCCTGGGCGCGCAAATAGGTGATGATGGCGGTCTTCAGGTCGTAGCCGGCATGGTCGGAGGCGATGGCGATGCGGGTCATGGTGGGAGAATTTGGAAGCAGGAAGTTGGAAGTTGGAAGCGGAAAACTAAAAACTAAAGCACTTGTCGCACCGTCCCTCGCTCCCTTTATCCTGTGGCCATTTAAATTCTTTCCCCACCCAACCGCAAAGGAAAAATCGCGGCGGTTTCCCGCGTTTTGGATATCTGTGTCCTCATTATAAATCACAAATTCAAGTAGCCGACTCCCCTTCTCAAATCTCAAATTTCCAATCTCAAATCCCATGGGCAAGATGCCCATGCCACTCTCTCCGCCGCCACCCCGCTTCGCGTAGCGAGGCCCGATAATAACCGTGGATTTCAATCCACGGAACCCGTCCACCCTGCGGTCACCGCGTCGCGTAGCGACGCTTGAACCCCAGTCGCCCGCTCCTGTCTCCTGACTCCGGTCTACAGTTCGCCTTGGCTGTCTCTTTAATCGAGCCGCGATAGGCGCTCAAATCCTGTACTGGGAGTGCCCATGCGATTGGGCCCGCGTGATCCGTGGTAAAAAAATTTCTGCGCCCTTCACCCTTTCCCGGTTTTGCGCCGGGCCCTTTTCGCCGGCGGGCCGGGGTTATTCGGGGAGGGGGTATTTTTAAACAGTTTCCCCTTGATGAATTTCTGGCGGTCCTCCTTGCGAACAACCACAAAAACCTTTCGCGGCTCAGGTGACGGGGATGGCGGAGTTGGCGTCACCTTGACCGGCGTGGGCAGCGGCGGTGGTGGCATTACTTTAACCGGCCTCAACGATGATGGCTTGGGCTTTGATGTCGAAATCGCCGGGGCGATTTCAATGCCAAAGACCTCGGCCAATTCGGCATCCGCCAGGCCCGGCCCGGCATTGCCCGACGTGACCAGGGCGCCACCGGCAGCCGCCTGTTCCAGCAGTTCGAGGTGATCCACGCCGCGCAGGAGAAAGAGCAACTCGGGCTGCGTGTCCAGCCGGGCGCCGACGCCGTAAAGGACCGCCGCGAGGTGCTTGCAAAGGCCCGCCCAGTCTGGACAGGAGCAATCGAGGGAAATCTCGTTGGGCGTGGGAAAGAGGCCCTGATCGCGGTCGGTGATAACGCGCATGACGGAATCCGCCAGCCGCCCCTGCACGAGTTCAACCAGGGTGTCAATTTTCCCGGCGCAGGATTGCTTGATCGCTTGCCAGCGGCCCGGCGCAAGGGGCTGGACTTTGAGTGTCGCTTGGTAAAGCTGCGAGCCCATGATTTGAGCAGCGATTTGGCCGCGCATGATTTTCAGGTCAATGACGGCGCCGTGCCGGGCGTAGGAACGTCCGCGCGGCAGGCGGTTTTCGAAGTCGCTGAACGATTCGAGATGACGGCACCAGGCCTGGCCCCAAAAACTATGGGCCATCTGCCGCCCGGTGATTACCACGGGGCTGAGGCCGCGGCCGCGTTTGGTCAGCTGCGCCGCCACCGCCGCCGCCTTGGCCCGGCGGTCAGCGACGCTCTGGTAAGGAGGAAAATACCAATTGCGAGACATCGGGGAAAGGCGGCGAAGAGTGAAAGTGAAGGTTGGAGCGGCCAACTGCTGGTCCGGTCAGTCGGCTTGCACCGCGGCGCGAAGGTCGAGCGCGACAAAGCGCAGCAGTTCGTCATTCTTCATTTCGGTGAGGGCGGATTCGCCGCCCGTGGCAAGCATTTCCGTGGCCAAAGCCTGCTTTTGCTGGAGCATCAGGTCAATTTTTTCCTCGATCGTGCCCCGGCAGACAAATTTGTGCACCAGGACATTCTTCCGCTGGCCGATGCGGAAGGCCCGGTCCGTCGCCTGGTTTTCCACGGCCGGGTTCCACCAGCGGTCAAAATGAATCACATGCGAGGCTTCGGTAAGATTCAAGCCGACGCCCCCCGCCTTGAGGCTCAGGACGAAAAACGGCGGCCCCTCGGGCCGCTGGAATTGGTCCACGAGCAAGCGGCGCTCCTTGACCGGCGTGGCGCCATGCAGCAAGAGCCCGGGCCGGCCAAAAATGCCCGTGAGGTAGTGGCGCAACGGCCCGGTCATTTCGCGAAACTGGGTGAACACCAGCACCTTCTCCCCGCGGGCCGCAATCTCGCTGGCCAGTTCGCGCAACCGTTGAAATTTGCCGCTGGCCGCGGGATCGAAATCTCCCGTGCCGGCGAGATGGGCGGGATGGTTGCATAATTGCTTGAACCGCATGATAAAGGCGAGGACCACGCCCCGGCGCTCCATGCCGTCCACTCTTTCAATTTGCTCGCTCAACTCGCGCACGGTCTGCTCATAGATTGCGGCCTGCCGCGGCGTTAAATTGCAAAGGGCGGTCACCTCCGTTTTGTCCGGCAAATCCGCAATGACGGTTTTGTCCGTTTTCAGACGGCGCAAGATGTACGGGCGGATAAGGCGGCGCAGCGGCGCAAATGAAGTGTCGCCACTGGAGCCCAGCTTCTTCGTCTGCCGGGTAAACTCCGTCGGACCACCCAATAGACCCGGATTGAGAAAATCAAAAAGCGACCAGAGATCACCCAGTGAATTTTCGATGGGCGTTCCCGTCAGCGCGGCCCGCGCGCCAGCGCGCAGTTGTTTAATCGCCTTGGCCTGTCGCGTGCCGTGATTCTTGATGGCCTGAGCTTCGTCGAGAATTACCCAGCTCCATTCCCGCCGGCGAATCCACTCGAGCCGGTAGACCATGCCATACGTGGTGAATACAACATCCACGCCGGGCAAAACCGCCGCCGGGTTGGCCGCGAAGGCGGCCAGCGTCGCGGCATCGGCCACGGATGGATGCGCGGTAAAAATGCGGAGTGATGGCGCGAAGCGCGCGGCTTCCACCGACCAATTGCCCAACAGCGTGGCCGGCAGCACCACCAACGCCGGAGCCGCAGCGGGCTGCTCAGCCCGCCAATGCAGCAGGGCACCCAGCACTTGCACCGTTTTGCCGAGACCCATGTCGTCCGCCAGGCAAGCGCCCAGGCCGAGGCCCGTCAAAAACCGCAGCCAGAAAACCCCCGCGCGTTGATAGGGCCGCAATTCCGCCCGCAAGCCGGGTGGCGGCGCTTCACCCCCGGCATCCGGCGAGCGCAATTTATTCAATGTCATTTCCAGCCATTCGCCCGCATGCACCTGCGACCACGCGCGCACCGCTGCGGCGTCCCCGGTCTTGTCCTCCGTCGGCGCGCCCGCCAGCAGGCGCAAACCCTCGGCAATGGATATGCCCTCGTGACGCCGCCCCTGATCCAAGACGCGCCAATGCTGGAGGACGGATTGGATTTTCTCTTTGTCCACTTCCACCCATTGATCCCGCAACCGCACCAACCCATCTTCGCCCTTCAGCAATTGCTCCCACTCTGCCGGAGTGAGCGTTTCGCCTTCGAGCGTCAGCGCCGCGTTAAAATCCACCAAGGCGTCCAAGCCGATGCCGGACGGTTTGCCGGCGCCGACCGTAATCGAAACGGCCGGGCGCGGCGCCCGCCCTCCCCGCCACCAATTCGGCAGGCGCACCAGCAACCCGCATTCCTCAAATAACGGAATCTCCCGCAAAAATTGATGCGCTTCGCGCGCCGACCACGCCTGCGGTTGAAAAACCTTTTGGGAGTCCACCAATTCCCGCACCAGCGCGCTTTTTTGCGCGGCCCGTTGGACCGGTTCCAAGAGCGAAAGCAATGCCGCACGATTGCGAGCCCCGGCATATTCCTGCAACGCGCGCCCCAAGGGCTGGTATTGTGGCTTGGCCTGGTCGGACACCCGGTGCGTGTAAGTCGCCAGAAAGGCGAACGGATGATCCGGATTCCGTTTATTCTCCGCCAAGTGAAAGGTCACGCGACCCACCAAGTTCCACACCGGTTGGCGAGAATGCAGCCAGGCGGCAACTCTGCCGCCTTTGCCTTGGACCTCGTCCATGACCCACGCGTCCATATTCCCCCAAAGTCTTTGCAATACGCCAACTGTCAGATATTCCGCGCCCGTCATCGGCGGCGCCGAGTCGGCCAATGCGGCCAATACCGATTCCTCGGGCTGCTCCGTCAGCGCCAATAAGTCGGATTCGGGGCGATGACACAGTTGGGTGAAAAAAAGCCGCGCAAAGCTTTGCCAAAACGCACCCGCCGGAGGAAACGGCGTATCCAACGCCGCCGTCGCCAAATGCCCCAGCAATTGCCCCGAGCCGCCCGCCGCCGCAATCCGCAAGCCCTCCTCCACCCGGGGCTCCAGCGCCGCCAACCCCGCCTCATCCAACAGCAATACTCCCGCCGGGGATAATGAGATGGGCATGGTGGTTCAGGAACCGTTTAGGAAAATTTGCGCCTCGGCGCGAGCCATTTAGACACTGGAAGTTGGAAATAGCCATTCCGAAGCTGGAAGCAGGAAGTCCGTAGTCGGGAGACTGGAGTCAGAACTTAAGCATTAAACGTTAAGGTTTAAGCGTTAAACGTTCGCCCCCTCCCTTCACTCTTCACCCTTCTCCCTTCACTCTTCTGCCCCCCTTGCCTGAATTCTACCTCCCACCTTCTACCTCCTACTTCCTTGCTGGTTCAGACGCCCGAAGCTGGATTTCCTAATTCTTAATTCTTAATTCACCCTCCCCCTCCCCCCATTACATCCGGATACGGCCCCAGAAACCGCTCCCCGTTAAAATGAATCAAGTGGTCCGGATTCTCGGCAATCCAGACTTCCGATTCCCAGGAGATCTGCGTCAGAAAACTCCGCATCACCTCCCGGCTGGCAAACGCCGTCACGAATACCAGCCCCGCCTTACAGCCGGCGAAATGCGCCTTCAACTCCTTCCTCCGCTTTCCATCCACGGGGCCGACACTCGTCACCGCCTCGATCAACAGCAACCAGTTCCGTTTAATGTCATGGATGACGACATCCGGCATGATGGCCGACGCCGGGATGGCCACCCCCAATTTCTTCAAGTAGGCCGTGTCCAGGTGTAAAAACTTGTTCTCGGTGTCGCCAACGTAGACCACCGTGCCGCCCGACGCAAAACGCGGACAAAGCTTTTCCACAACCGCCTTGATCAGCCGATTCTGCTCACCCATAAAAATGCTGATCTCTCCACCCGTTGGTAGCTTTGCGCGTAAAGGCGAAAGCAATTTTTTTCTTGATAAGCGGATAGGCTTGCTCATGCTGCGTCCTATTGACGAGTTCAATTTTCAACGTGGCTTCGTCATTCCTCTCTGCGACCGACAAAACCTCAATTTTCTTCACCATTCCTTCCTTATACGCATCGAAAGGTGTAAGGCGAAATAAGAGGTTTTTGACCAACTTGTGAGTGGCGGAGTACCGCAGCTTTACGAGGGGATTGAGGGTCGAGAGCCGGGCAACCGCCGCATCAGTGTCCATGCCCTCCTGGGGTTCGTCCATAATGATGACTGGCTGGCATTTTCCCAGCGCTTCTAAGTAACTAATTCCGAGGAATGAGTCATCGCGACCTTGTTGGTTGATGATGCGGTCTTCCGCAGTGATGGATTGAATCGTCATCACCATGATTTGCGGTTTTGCATCCTCAATGAATTGGCGAAGACGCGATAACTTGCTACTGTCATATTCAAAACACGTCGGGGTAAATCCGTAAAAATCCTCAATGGGTTTCTTGAAGTTTTCAAATGTTGAAAGGACGCCCTCCTTTATCGCGATCGAGGGAACAGCACCTTGACCGCCGCGGCGATCGCGCGGCGCTGGTATTCCAAGTCTTCAAGGGGCAATTGCATGGCAGGTATATTCCATGAAGTCTGAGCGGAGCCATGGAGTCAAAACGAAACCCGCGCCTAATCGGCCGCCCTCAATCTTCCCAGATCAGCCGAGATTCCCGGGCGATTTGCAGGACAAGATGCATCCAGAGTTCGGCCAGGGCTGGAGGTCTGCCGTCCTTATCCCAACAGGTGGCATAGCGGAGCATTACCAGCTTTAAGGGCGCATAGAACCCGCAGAGTTCGACATACCACCAGTGGCGGGTGGCGTCATCCTCGTCCCGGTTTGTGTAGGAGATCGTGGCCATGCCGCTCCGCAAGGAAACGGGCTTGGTGTGCAATTCATCAACCTCTTCACTTCGGCTCTTAATGATTTCCAAGGCGTCCATGGGGGTGGACGCGCCGCCGGCTCTCGTCATTAAAATGCGCTCGACTTGGAACTCACCCACCCCTGGGTGGTCGTATATATCAATCAGGGCCAGGTCATCCGGCTCGGTGCGGACAAATTGCCACGGGGACGGAATGGCGTACACAAACGGCGGGCACTCGACTTCAACGGCGGAAATCTTCTCGCCGATCGGGAAGTTAGGTTCATTCAGGATCATAAATCCCGTTTAATCTGAGTCGGCCGCTCCAACGTGTCAATCGTGGGCGGGGGCACGGGCATCTTGCCCATGCGATTGGGGCTGCATCCGGCCATGGGCCGGACGCCCATGCCAATCGCGCCATTCGCGCCCCTCAATGAATGAAACTTTCAAATTCCAAAGTTTTTCCTTTTTAATTCACCCCGTTACCATCCTATCTATCCACCGCATTTGCACTTGGCATTAGCGGACCCGAAACCCATACTTCCGCCTGTGACTGACATCCGCACCAAACCTGCTTATTCGAGAGCCGAGGCTGCCCGCTTGCTGCGGGTGCCCTGCTCGACCCTGCAATATTGGTTTCGGCCCCAGCGCCGGGTGGAGAACCACCGCGGTTATCTGAATTTTTTGGAACTGTTGGAGGGCTACATAATTCAGGTACTGCGGTCCCAACACCAAATTCGATTTCAAAAAATCGGGAAAGCCATTGATTACCTGAAGAAAAAGACCGGCAAACCCTATCCCCTGACGACGGACGGGTTGCTCCTGCAAACGGATGGCACGAACCTGTTCATTGAGGAACTGGGCCGGCTGATCAGCATTTCCCAAGGTGGGCAGCAGGCCATGCAGGACGTTTTGCAGGCGTTTCTCAAACGCGTAGAATATGGGAAAGACGGCCTCGCCCAGCGGTTTTTCCCTTTGACCCGGGACTTTCGGGTGGACAGCCCCAAATATATCGTGGTGGACCCCAATCTCAATTTCGGCCGGCCTTGTCTTTTTGGCAAAGGCATCGCGACAGCCATGATTGCCAGCCGGTTCAATGCCGGCGAGAATCCCGCCGAGCTGGCGGAGGATTACGGCTGTGATGCGAAATTTATTGAGGAAGCCATCCGGGCCGAAATAAACACCCCATCCATTGCCGCCTGATCCGCACGTCTTCTTCGTTGACCGGAGTCTCGGCGGTAAACAAGTCCCTGGGGCGTTAGCCGCCCATGGGTGGGCCATCAAGGCCCATGATGATATTTTCCCCCAGAATACTCCCGATACAGTTTGGATAAAAACCATTGGCGCCAGGGGTGGATAATCCTGACGGCTGATGACAACCTACGCTATAATCCCCTGGAGAAAGCGGCCTTGAATGCTTCCGGTACCTGGGCGTTCATCTTGGCCCCGAGAAAGAACTTGAGAGGCTTGGAAATGGCACAGGCGTTTATCAAGGCTGAACGGGCCATGCTCAAGGCCATTGCCAAACATCCTCCATCATCAGCGTTTCGAGTCTCCGCTGACGGCAAGATCACAAAGTGTTCGCTTTAGTTGGGTCGCGTCCGGTGCTCCGATTTTGGTTCCGGGCAACCTGGATCTCGTCAGTATTGTTTTCCTCCCACCCCATCCGCGTCATCCGTGGTTAAAATCAGAAATCCGCGCAGCCAACGCAACCAACCCATCCAACGCATCAAACCTATCCAACGCAGCCAACCGATCAAAAACACTTTGCCGCAAACGTGCTATAATGGAGGGCGGATGGAAGTTTTAACCGGGCATTTATAATATGGTCGTCCGGCCTGATCTTCCAAATTCCAACTCCCAAATTCCAAATCCTCCCAGCGTCTCCCTGCTCCCCGCTCCCTGCTCCCAGCTTTCGCCCACCCCTTTCCTCCCCATCCAGAATTGTCGTGATTCATCCAGACACATCCAGATACATCCAGCTTAAATCCCACGCCCCCTAGTCCCTTCATTTCAAATCTCAAATCCCATGGGCAGGATGCCCATGCCACTCCCCGATCCCAAACCGATTTAAGCCAAATTAAGGTAAATTAAGCCCAAACAAAAAAATTCTACAAAAATGCGTGGCATGGGCATCCTGCCCATGCGCCTTCTTCATCCAAGCGCATCGGCAAGATGCCCATGCTACCCACTTCCCCCATCCTCTCCATCCTGACCATCCTTGTTAAATACTCCTTCCGCCGCCCTCTGAACTCCCGTTGTCCATGCCAGTCCGAGCTAATCCAACCTAATCCAAGCAAAAAAAACTTGTTTCCCGAAGCCCTTTGTCCCTATGTCCCTCGGCCCCTCAGAAAAATTCCCATCATTTACGGCCAATTACGACCATTTACCCCCCGGGGGGCGCTCCCCCCTCATCCATTCGCGTCATCCGTGCCATCCGTGGTAAAAAAACTCTGCGCCTCGGCATCTCTGCGCGAGCAATTCCGGCCAACATTCCGCCCACTGCGCCAAATAGTGTGTCATGATGGCTCATTCTGGCACTCCATACCCCCAAAGGCATTCACGCCCAAATCACGCCAAAACGATCTCTAATCCCTGCAAAGCAACATCTTCCGAATGTAACATTCCCGGGGGCACACTCAGTGCTGACTCTCCAGTCAAATGAGCAGAATCATCGGCATCGACCTTGGCACCACTAACTCTTGCGTTGCGGTTATGGAAGGCGGCGAGCCCGTCGTCATCCCCAATAGCGAGGGTGCCCGCACCACGCCCTCCGTCGTCGGCTTCGCCAAGAACGGCGAGCGCCTCGTCGGCCAGGCCGCCAAACGCCAGGCCGTCACCAATCCCCGCAACACTGTCTTTTCCGCGAAACGCCTCATTGGCCGCAAATTTTCCGAGGTCACCGAAGAAATTAAACGCCTCCCTTATAAAGTGGTCGAAGGCAAAAATGGCGGCGCCGCCATTGAAGTCGAAGTCAACGGCAAGACCGAGCGTTACGCCCCCGAGCAAATTTCCGCGATGGTCCTCGCGAAACTGAAAGCCGACGCCGAAGCTTACCTCGGCGAAAAGATCGCCAAAGCCGTCATTACCGTCCCCGCCTATTTCAACGACGCCCAGCGCCAGGCCACCAAGGACGCCGGCACCATCGCCGGACTCGAAGTCGTCCGCATCATCAATGAACCCACGGCCGCGGCCCTTGCGTACGGTTTGGACAAGAAGAAAGACGAAAGCATCGCCGTGTACGACCTCGGCGGCGGCACCTACGACATTTCCATTCTCGACATCGGCGATGGCGTCTTCGAAGTCAAAGCCACCAATGGCGACACCCACCTCGGCGGCGACAATTGGGACGAAACCCTGATTGACTGGCTCGTCAGCGAATTCAAAAAGACCAACGGCATTGACCTCCGCGCCGACCCCATGGCCCTCCAGCGTCTCAAAGAAGAAGCTGAAAAAGCCAAAATCGCCCTCTCCTCCGCCCAGAGCACGGACATCAATCTCCCGTTCATCACCGCCGACGCCTCCGGGCCCAAGCATTTGAACATGACGCTCACCCGCGCCAAGCTTGAGCAACTTTGCGACACCCTCGCCCAGCGCACTGTCAAACCCTTCGAAGCCTGCCTCAAGGACGCCGGCATCAAGACCACTGACATTGACGAACTCGTGCTCGTCGGCGGCATGACCCGCATGCCCAAGATCGTGGACATCGCAAAAGGCCTCACCGGCAAGCAGCCCCACCAGGGCGTGAATCCTGACGAAGTCGTCGCCATCGGCGCGGCCGTCCAGGCCGGTGTGCTCAAAGGTGAAGTGCGCGACGTGCTTCTCCTCGACGTTACCCCGCTGACTCTCGCCATCGAAACTGCTGGCGGTGTCTCCACCGCGATGATCGAACGCAACACGACCATCCCGACCAAGAAGTCGCAAACTTTCTCGACCTACGCCGACATGCAGACCGCCGTGGACATCAAAGTCCTCCAGGGCGAACGCGCGATGGCCAAGGATAACAAACAGCTCGGCACCTTCCGCCTCGACGGCATTGCCGCGGCACCCCGCGGCCAGCCGCAAATCGAAGTCACCTTCGACATCGACGCGAACGGCATCCTGCACGTCACCGCCAAAGACCAGGGCACCGGCAAGGATCAAAAAATTACCATCAGCGGCTCCTCCGGCCTGAACAAGGACGAAGTCGAAAAACTCCGCAAGGAAGCCGAACTCCACGCCTCCGAGGACCAAAAGGCCCGCGACACCGTCGAAGCACGCAACCAACTCGACAGCCTGCGCTACAGTGTTGAGAAGCAGGTCAAAGACCTCGGCGACAAGTTGCCCGCCACCGCGAAGGCCGAAGCCGAAACTCTCGTCAAGGACGGCCGCGCCGTGCTCGCCAACCAGAACGCCGACGCCGACGTGCTGAAACGCGAAATCGAAACCGTCAACGGCAAGCTCCAGGCCCTCTTCGCCCAAGCCACGCAAGGTGGCCCCGGCCCGACCGCCGGCGGCCCCGAAGCCGGCCCCGCTGAAGGCGGCGAAGCCAAATCCTCCGCCCAGAAGCCCAAAGACCCGAACGTGGTCGACGCGGACTTCGAAGTCGTGGACGACGACACCAAGAAAAAAGGATGAAGGATGAGGGATGAAGGATGAATCAGCTACCAAGCTGAATTCTTCATTCCGCGTTTTTCATTTTCCCTGCGTTACCAAAACTAAGAACTAAAAACTAGAAACTAAAACACTCCGTTTCTGCCTTCTTAATTCTTAATTTTTACTTTTTAATTTCCAACTCCCAACCTCCAACCCAACAACCAGAATACTGCTATGGCCAAACCGAAAATCCAACCCCTCGGAGATCGCGTGCTCGTGAAGGCGATCGAGGACAAAGAACAAATCAAAGGTGGAATCATCATTCCCGATTCCGCCAAAGAGAAGCCGCAAGAAGCTGAAGTCATTGCTCTCGGCACCGGCAAACGTGACGACGACGGCAAGATCATCGCTTTCCTCGTGAAAGTCGGCGACAAAGTCCTCGTCTCCAAATACGGCGGCACCGAAGTCAAAATCGGTGACGACAAGTATTCCCTCCTGCGCGAGGACGACATCCTCGGCATCATCGGCTAAATTGGGCCG
>Ga0206896_1118_pt1 | contig 17412 bp, 15 predicted proteins | sample Alteio_BWOrgHeat_52_FD_152969 | JGI IMG/M metagenome (GOLD analysis project Ga0206896, IMG submission 152969) | Enriched cells from forest soil in Barre Woods Harvard Forest LTER site, Petersham, Massachusetts, United States -... | ecosystem: Environmental > Terrestrial > Soil > Temperate forest >... | reverse complement strand
TGGACGAGGCCAGCGGCGGCTTGCCGACGGTGGACGATGGCAACATGCCGCTGTTTGCCGTGGCGGAGGATTCACCGGACACCGCACCGGGGCCGCGGGTGCTCATTGATGGGCGCAACCTGCGGCCATTTTATTGGAAGCATGATGGCGTGGTGGATGGCGACGCGAAATGCTTTGCGATTGCGGCCGCCTCGATCGTGGCCAAAGTCACGCGCGACCGGAAAATGCAGGAGCTGGACGGGGAATGCCCGGGCTATGGGCTGGCCAAACACAAGGGCTATGGCACGCCGGAACATTGGGAGGCGCTGAGGAAATTGGGGCCGGCGGCGCTGCACCGGCCGCTGTTTTTGCGGAAAATGAACCGGGCTAATTCGCCAACGGAAGAACAGCGCGAATGGGAGTTTATGGAGGCGACCCGGGAATAAATCCTGCTCGCGTAAAAGCGCCCGGTCGAAGCGCTCACCGGGCCATGGCATGGACATGAAAAGTCGTGGTTTTGGATTGCGGGCGGATGTGGGCCGCGGCCTAACTCCACGGATGATTCGCCGGGGCGTATTGCACCACCAAATATTTGTTGTCGCCGATGCGGCGCGGTCGGCGCGTTTTTATGAGCCGGTACTGCGGATTCTGGGCTACCTATGTTCGGGTTCGGGTCCAAATTATCAGGATTGGAAACTAGGGGTGGTAGGCGCTCCGCATGAATTAAGTTTTGTGAGCGTGGATCCGGCATTGCGCGGCATCGAGCACGTGCGCGGCGCGGTGGGGCAGCAGCATCATTTTGCGTGGGCGGCGGCCTCACCGGAGGAGGTGGACGAATTCCATGCGCGGGTTCTGGTTCCGCTGGCGGACGCGGGAGATGCCTTCATTCTCGACCCGCCAGGGCGGGGCCCGGAATACACGCCGGTTTATTATGCGGTATTTTTTGAAGATCCGGATGGTCTGAAGTTCGAGTTAGTGTTTAACTCGCCGACACCTATTCCATGAAACGCACTGCTCCCGAAATATGTCCGGCTTGCGGCGCCGAGGTGCCGCTGCGGGCCCTGGCGTGCCCGGAATGCGGCGCGGATGAACGGACGGGTTGGAACGAAGAGGCGACGCGGTACGATGGGCTGGACTTGCCGGACGATTCCACGGATTACGACGAGATGCGGCACGATCAAGGGCCGCGGCCGCGAATTCGGCCCAAAGGGGTGACGTGGTCTTGGTGGGTCGTTGGGGTTGTTTTGTTGGCGATACTGATTTTATCGGTTTTGAGGGGATGGCCTTGACCGATCACCGGTTCAGGCGTCGCGACGCGACGCGAATCGAAATTGATGGCGACCCACGTGGGAAAGGCCACGGCTATTGTCAACCTCGCCACGCGAGGTCGTGCCGGGCCGGGCAACCCGCTTTAGGCGGATTTGGGGCCGTCGCCGTTCCGGTCATTGATATTGACGTAATTGCGCAGGCCGGGGCCGATGTAGATCTGGCGGGGGCGGTGGATGCGGCCCTTGGAGAGCTCGGCGACTTCGCGCCAGTGGGCGATCCAGCCGGGCATGCGGCCGATGGAGAACATGACGGTATACATGTCCAGCGGCAGACCGATGGCCTGAAGGATGATGCCCGAATAGAAGTCCACGTTCGGGTAAAGTTTGCGCTCGATGAAATACGGGTCGTGCAGGGCCTTGTCTTCGAGGTGCAGCGCGATGTCGAGCAGGGGATCATTGCGGCCAAGGGCCTTGAGGACGCGCTCGCAGGCGACTTTGAGAATTTTCGCGCGGGGGTCGTAGTTTTTGTAAACGCGATGGCCGAAACCCATGAGGCGCGCACCTTTGCCGGATTTGGCGGCCGCGACGAATTTGCTGCCGTCATCGCCGTTTTTGTGGATCTCCTGCAGCATGTTGATGACGGCCATGTTGGCTCCGCCGTGCAGGGGACCCCAGAGCGCGCAAACACCGGCGGAAACCGAGGCGAACAAATTGGCGCCGCCGCTGCCGACCATGCGGACGGTGGAGGTCGAGCAATTCTGTTCGTGGTCGGCGTGGAGGAGGAAAATCAGGTCGAGCGCCTTGGCGACGTCATCGTGCGGGTAATAGTCCTCATAGGGCTCCGAGAACATCATGTGCAGGAAATTCTGGCAGTAGCCGAGGTCCTTGCGCGGGTACATGAACGGTTCGCCGCGCATCATGCGATAGGACATGGCGGCGATGGTGCGCACTTTGGACAGCAGGAGAGTCGCGGCCTCGTCAAAATTCTTCAGGTCCTGGTCGCGGTCATTGGTGGCGAGGTTGGGGTAGTAGCAGCCGAGCGAATTGAGCAGGGCCGACAAAATCGCCATCGGGTGCGAATTGTTCGGAAACCCCTCGAACAAATGCCGCATGGACTCATGGATGCTCGCCTGGCGGAGCACTTTGGCGGAAAATTCGCGCTGCTGGGTGTGGGTGGGGAGCTCGCCGTAAATAATGAGGTGGGCGCACTCGAGGAAGTTCGAACTTTCGGCCAGCTGCTCGATGGGATAGCCGCGGTAGCGCAGAATACCTTTTTCGCCGTCAATAAAGGTGATGTGGCTCTCGCAGGAGCCGGTGTTGCCGTAGCCATCGTCGTAGGTAATGTAGCCGGTCTTTTGACGCAGCGTGCGGATATCAATGCCTTTTTCGTTTTCCGTGCCGATGACGACCGGAAATACGTGGTTTTCGTTGCCGAGGCGGATGGTGGCGGTTTCTTCCATGACGGGGGTAAAGGGAAAAATTAGACGGCTGTCGGGCGCGGGTCAATCCCGCAGCAGCCTCCGGCGGAGGTTTTTAGCGCCCCCGGCCCGCCCGGTGCCGGGCGGCTCCTGCCAGAAAGTTCCGATAAAGTTGAAGACCTTTGGCCTGACTTTTCTCTGGATGGAATTGGGTGGCGAAGCAGTTTCCGCGCCGCACGGCACTGGGGAAAACGCCGCCATAATCCGTTTCGCCCCAGACCAGCGAGCGGACCGGGGTTTGGGCGTGATAACTGTGCACAAAATAGAATTGGTCATTAGCCGGGCTTATGCCCGACAATGCCGGGTCTGAAATGGTGTCACCGTCGGCAGGTGAAGGCAGCCAACGGACGTTATTCCAGCCCATGTGCGGAATCTTAAACGGGGCCTCGAGTTTGAAGCGAATTACCTGCCCCGGGAAAATTCCCAAGCAGGGAGTGTCGCCTTCTTCGGAATGTTCGAACAGCGCCTGCAAGCCGAGGCAGACGCCGAAGAACGGCCGATCGGCGGCGATCCAATCGCGGATGGTGTGGTCGAGTCCGGTTTCTTTCAGCAGGCGCATGCAGTCCATGATGGCACCCTGGCCGGGGAAAACGAGGGCGTCAGCAGTTTTGGCCTCGACGGCGGAAGAGACGAGACGCGGTTTGCCGCCAACGCGCTCGAAGGCGCGCAGCACACTGCGCAGATTGCCCATGCCGTAGTCGATAACGGCAAGGTCGATCGCGGTGGGGGAAGTGGCGGAAGGAGAACTCATGGATGGGACCAAAGAAGTATTTTTTCAAAAAGCAAGCTGTCGGTCAATGCTGGTTGAACCTTGGTTGCGGGTCAGTTTGTTCGGAAATGGCGCGGTATGTCTCTGCAACGCTTGCGGACGCCTCAGAGAGGCGTCGTCCCTACCCAATGATGAAACTAATCCACTATCCGGGCCAGCAAGGAATTGACGGAAAAGGAGCAGTGGCGTAATTCATGGCCTGCGATGAACCTTCGGCCAATTCTTGTCATGGGTATCGCCGTCACCGGATGGAGCGCCACCACCCCGGATCCGCCAGCGGCACCGACGCCCAGGGATTTGAGTGCCCAGCTGGAACCGCTTTTGGCAAAATACAAGGTGCCCTGCCTGGCCGTCATGGAGATCCAAGGAAACCAGATTGTGGCCCAGGGTATAGTTGGCGTGCGCAAACTGGGCGCGACGGAGAAGGCCGCTTTAAGCGACCAATTTCACCTGGGCTCCGATACCAAGGCGATGACTGCGACCATGCTGGCCACGCTGGTCGAGGAGGGGAAACTGAAGTGGACCACCACCGTGGGCGAAGTTTTTGGTGAGGTTTATCCCAAAATGGATGCCGGCTGGAAGCCGGTCACCCTGGCGCAATTGCTGACCCATCGCGGCGGCGCGCCCGCCAATCTCGACGCCGGCGGATTGTGGGGCCGGCTCGCGGAACGAAAAGGCACTCCACTGGCGCAGCGGCGGCAATTGGTGGAGGGTGTGGTGACCGTTCCGCCGGCCGCCCCGCCGGGCACGACCTATATCTATTCCAACGCCGGATTTGCCATTGCCGGGGCGATGGCGGAGAAAATCACCCTTGAGCCATGGGAAGATCTGATGTAGGAGCGGCTTTTCAAACCATTGGGAATCACTTCAGGCGGCTTCGGCGCGCCGGGGATGCCGGACAAGGTTGACCAACCGTGGGGTCATTCGGCGGATGGCAAGCCGGTTTCGCCGGGACCAAACGCGGATAATCCGGCGGCCATCGGGCCGGCGGGAACGGTGCGAATGACCCTGGGCGACTGGGCGAAATTTATTTCGCTGCATTTATTGGGCGATGCCTCAAATCCGAACCGACAGTTGAAGCTTTTACAGGCGGGAACTTTCAACCAATTGCACCGGCCGGGTGCCGGCGCCGGTGACGCTGATGCCTTTGGCTGGGCGGTGTTGACGCGCAATTGGGCGAAAGGAAGCCGGCCGGGCGACGTGGGGTTGGCCTATAGCCACTCCGGCAGCAATACGTATTGGTTTTGCACGGTCTGGATCGCGCCAGAAAAGAATCTGGCTTTCATTGCGGCCACCAATCAGGGCGGGGACACGGCCGGTGCGGCTTGTGATCAGGCCATCCAATTGATGATTCAGCAAGCGGGGAAATAGCCGGATTTTTCACCACTGATGCCACCAGGCGCGACCGACCCGGGGTGTTTTTGAATGACGCGCTTGCGACGCTGTGGAAACGCGCGCCCTAGGTCAGCAATCCCTTGGTGCTCGGGAGCGAGCTGGCGGCGCGGGGGTCAATTTGCGTGGCGGCGTCGAGGGCTTTCGCAAAGGCCTTGAAGATGCATTCGGCGATGTGGTGGGGTTCTTCGCCATATTCAAGGGCAATATGGAGATTGGCGCCGGCGGCGTTGGCAAAGCCCTGGAAGAATTCCTTCACGAGGCCGAGATTGAAATCGCGGATCATCAAATTGTCGGCCGCGACTTTATAGACGAGCACGGGGCGGTTGCTCAAATCGAGGGCAACGCGGGCGAGCGATTCATCCATGGGCGCGATGAAAAAGCCGTAGCGGCGCAGGCCGCGCTTGTCGCCGATGGCTTCCTTGACCGCCATGCCGAGCACGATGCCGACGTCTTCCACGGTGTGGTGATAATCCACCGCGAGGTCGCCCTTGGCCTTGATGGTGAGATCGAACAGGCCGTGGCGCGCAACGAGGTCGAGCATGTGGTCGAGAAACGGGATGCCGGTGTCCACGGACGACTGTCCGGAACCGTCGAGGGCGAGCTGCAGGGAGATTTTGGTCTCCTTGGTGTCGCGTTTTATCGTGGCGGTGCGAGCTTGAGCCATGAGTCGAGGGCGGCGGTGAGGGCCGCCATTTCCTGGTCAGTGCCGATAGTGACGCGCAAGGAGGCGTGCGTCAACGGATGTTTGCCGAAATAGCGGACGAGGATTTTCCGGTCTTTTAACCAGGCAAAAAGGGCGGCAGCCACGTCCGGACCGGTTTGCCCGCATGAATTGGCGGGCTCGATGAGGACGAAATTGGCCTGCGAGGGTTGGGCGAACCAGCCGAGTCGGCTGATTTTTTTCCGAAACGCCTCGCGGGTTCTCACCACGCGCGCGATGGTCTTTTTATAATAGGCTGGGTCCCCGATGGCCGCAAGGGCGGCGGTTTGGGCGAGGCGGTCGAGGTTGTAACTATCGCGCGCGCGGTCGAGGAGTTCGATGATTCCGGGGTGGGCAAGGGCATAGCCCACCCGCATCCCGGCGAGGCTGTAGGCTTTGGAAAAAGTTCGGGTGACGACGAGACGGGGGTATTTTTTGACGAGGTGGGCGGCGTTGTCCCGGGCAAACGGTGCGTAGGCCTCATCAATGACCAAAATGCCGGGAAACTTTTTGGCGAGGGCGGCAATCTGGGACGGGGTGAACCCGACGCCGCTGGGGGCGTTGGGCGAAGTCAGGAAGAAAATATTGGCGCGGCATTTCGCAATGCCGGCGCCATTCAACGCAAAATCATTCCCAAACGGGACCTCGATTAGCTTACAGCCCTGCAGTTGGGCCAGAACGGGATAAAGTGAATAGCTGGGCGTGGTCATGCCCGCGGCCCGGCCCGGGCCGCTGTACACGCGCATCAACAGATTTAAAATATCGTCCGAGCCATTGCCGGCGAGAATCCAATCGGCGGCCACATCATGATGTTTCGCCAGGGCTTCGCGCAAATTTTTGCCGGTGGGGTTGGGATATAAACGCAACCGCGCGCCGTCTCTTCGGATTTCTTGACGAAGCGCGGATGCCACCTGCGGACTTGGCGGATATGGATTTTCGTTGGTGTTTAATTTCACCCAACCCGATCCCGCTGGTTGTTCCCCCGGCGTGTACGCATGCATCGCGATCACGTTCGAATTCGCGAAGAGCCTGGACTTAAAAGTTTTCTTGGGCATTGCCAAACAAAGTTATTCCAACCTCGCCCGCAAACTTTCGCCGTGGGCGGGCAGGCGTTCGAGCGCGCTGAAGGCGGCGACGACCCCGGCGGCTTTCTGCAAACTGGCGGGGTCGTATTGCACCACGCTGGAGCGGCGGAGGAAGTCGGCGACGCGCAGGCCGCTAAAGAAGCGTCCAGTGCGGCCGGTGGGCAGGGTGTGGCTCGGGCCGGCGGTGAAATCGCCCAGCACCGTCGGCGTTTGCCCGCCGAGGAGAATGGCGCCGGCGGTGGTGATATTGCGCGCCAAGCCCGCAAGCGCCGATTTCTGAACGTGCAGCTCGAGATGTTCTGGTGCAACGTAATTGGCGACGGCGGCGGCTTCGTCCAGATTCTTGACGTGGATTGCGACAAATCCGTGTTTCAGCACATCCGCGAGGCGGTTGCCGCGGGCGAATTTGGCGGCCATCCGTTTTACCTCGATAAGTACTTTGGTGAGGCGCACCCGGCTGGTGGAGACGAGATAGAGGCGTTCTTTGCCCGTGCCGTGTTCGGCCTGGGCAAGCAGGTCGAAAGCGATCCAGTGCGGGTTGGCCGAGGCATCACCCAATACCATCAGTTCGCTGGGGCCGGGCAGCAAATCCACGCCGACGGTTCCGAACAATTGGCGTTTGGCTTCGATGGTGTAAGCGTTACCCGGGCCGCAAAGTTTGTCCACCGCCGGCACAGTTTTGGTGCCAAACGCGAAGGCGCCCATCGCTTGAATGCCGCCCATGCGGTAGACCTCCTCAATGCCGCAGAGCGCCAGCGCCGCGAGCAGGCCGGGATGGGTGCCGCCGGATTTGTCGGGTGGCGTGCACACGGCAATTTCCCGCACGCCCGCCAATTGCGCGAGCACGGTGGTCATGATGACCGTGGAAACCAGCGGGACCTGGCCGCCGGGTACATTGATGCCGACGCGCCGCAGCGGATAAAAATTCTCCCCGACGAGCGCACCGTGGGGATTGCGCGCGCGCCAGCTGGCGGGCAGGGTTTGCTGGTGGAAGGCGCGGACGCAGCGGATGGACTCCGCGAACGCCCGTTTTTGGTCGGCGGGGGCGCGCCGGGCGGCGGCGGCAATTTCTTTGGCCGGCACCCGGAGGCGCGCGGCGGAGATGGTCACGCCGTCGAATTTCCGCGTGTAGTTGCGCACGGCGAGGTCGCCGCGACGGCGCACGTCGTCCAAAATTTCGCCAACACGTTGAATGAGGGCTGCGTCGGGTCGCGTGCCGGCGCAGAAGGTGTCAAGCTGGCGCCAGAAGTTTGGCGCGGTGGTGTCCAAAACGAGCATGGGGCTCAATTTGACTTGAGGGAGGTCGGCAGCTCCGGCATCGGGAAGATGGGCGCGGTGGAGGAAGTCGCGGCAGGCCTGGAGGCGGGCGGGTTGCCGGTGGATTTGGCGGCCGAGGACGAGCCCGCCGGGCCGGGGGAGGAGGCCATCGTGGCAATCAGCGATGGTTGGTCGAACAATCGGTCGTCCAAGGGCGGATTGACAATGACTTTTTCAAAAACGATGGTGCGGACGAGTTGGCCGTCTTTGGCATATTCGTGCAGGATTTTCGGAAAGGTGATGCCGTTGACCACCGCTTCGCCCTCCTCGACGAATTCAGTTCCTTCCGGTGCCAGAACCGTGCCGAGCAGCTTGCCGGAGGCCGGGTTGAAATAGCGCACGTAATCGATGTTATTCGGATAGTGGAACGTGACTTTGGTGCTGGCGGCGCCCCGGTATTGGGCGTCACCATCCACGGTTGCCGAGGAGCCCGTCACATGTTCGGTGCCGCGATAGAAATAAAGATTTTCGAGGGTTTCGTAAATATTTTGCAGTTCATCCCTGGCCGGCATGACGGCGTTGCGGGAATTACTGTTTTTGTCCACGTCGAATTCCCAGCCGGCGACACCATCTGAGCCCTGGATCATGCGCCCATTGGCGGTTTGCACTTCCGAGCGCATGCGGGCCGGCTTTTTGAACATGATGACGAGCTGGCCAAACGGCTGGTTTTTGTCGTCGGTCACGTTGCCCGTCAGCTCGAGGCTCGTGACGGTGTTGAGTTTATCGTCCGGTCCCAGCGCGGACCGGGCGAGGAGAATGACGCGTTCCAACGGCGTGGCATTGGCCGGAATGACCGGAGCAGGATGGACGGCGGCCGGGGCCGGGCCGGTGTCGGTGGTCGCGGATTTTTCGTCTTTGGAGCAGGCCGGCAGGAGGAGCAATGCCAGCATGGCGCAACGGGCTGGCCCCAAGGGATTGGCACCGAGGAAATACTGGTTGCGCGAGGTGGCAGGCATGAGAAGGGAAACGCCGACGATGGCACAATCGGCCGGGGCTGACAAGGACGGATACCGGGATTGACGGGGACCCGGCGGACCGGCGACGATCGGCGGCGGTAATTTGGCTGGAACGGGCGCCGTCCGGGCGCCGGCGGCATATGACCAATAGGGGTGCCGGGCGGGTCGGATGAAAAGCCGCCTTTTTCAGTTTATTTTTACGAGGCGAACGGCTATAAGGTCTATTCCCATCATGGCTGCCACCCAACCCGGTATTTCCAGCGTCTTACGCAAGACATTGTTGTTGAAGGTCCTTTCCAAGCCGCAACCGACGCGGGAGGACGTGCAATCGGTGATTGAATTGACGGCCTCCAAAGTGGTCGAGGCGCTGGAGGCGCAATCCATGACGCTCTATTTGGTGGAGGGTAACGACATTTGCTTTAAGCACGTTTATTATTCGCCGACATTGTGGTCGAAGGAACCACCGCGGGAAAAGGAATTTGCGGAAAAGCGGGAAAAGTTGCTGAAATTGAAGATTCCCATGGGCGGCACCAGCATGGTGGGCTCGGTCATTGACAGCGGCAAGCCGATGTTCTTTGGCTACACCAAAGGCCGGTCGCGGCCGATGGTGAATTTGTCCAAAGACACGGGATTTGAGGTCAAGACGATGGTGACGGTGCCGTTGAAGGGCAGCGGCAAGAACATCGGGGCGATCCAGGTGCTGAACAAGGAGCCGGGAGCCAAATCTGCGGAATTCATGGAGCAGGAGCTGACGATCCTGCAGGAGGTCGCCGATTATTCTTCACCCCTCTTGCAGCGCTTTCTGGATCCGAAATTTCAGATTAGCGACATCGAAACGGCCCGCTTCATTTCCAAATACACCGGCAGCCCACTCGTGACGGGCGAGGAGGAAATCCAGATTGACGACAAACTCATCGAGGTGGTGGGCGACGCAATCATCCGGCGCGAGGGCATTTTCCCGACGCGGCGCATCACCCCCACGGCGATTGCCGCGCTGATGACCAATCCGCTGGACTTCCAGAAGCGCGAATCGTTTTCGCGCGCGACCGAATTGTCGCTGGACGAGGTTTCGGTCGCGCCGGCGTCGTTGATTGAAAGACTGCTCAAGAAATATTTCAAGGAAGAGAAGGCCGCCGCGGCGGCCAGCGAGGGATTTGCCGGCATCGCGGACATCATTGGCGCCGAATTTGGCGCCGGCGGCGCGGGGGCGGAAAAAGTCGGCGAGGGCGCCTTTGATGACGAGGAATCGGCGCCCATCATCACGCTGGCCAACCGGATCGTGGAGGATGCCTACGTCTCAGGAGCGTCCGACATTCACATTGAACCGCAGGAAAATGACCTGGTGGTGCGGTATCGGGTGGACGGCGTTTGCGCGGAAAAGCTGCGGCTGCCGAAGGCGGTGGCCGGCGCCCTGGCCGCCCGCTACAAGGTGATGAGTGAACTGGACATCGCGGAAAAGCGCCTGCCGCAGGACGGACGCATTGTATTCAAAAAATTCACCAAGAAGAACATCGACATTGACTTGCGCCTGGCGACCGGGCCGATGAATTTCGGCGAGAAGATCGTCATGCGTATTCTCGACAAGACGAAGGCCGCGCTGCCGATTACCGCTCTGGGTTTTTCCGAGGCCAATTTAAAGCTTTACCGCGACTGCATCCAGCAGCCCTATGGGATGATTCTTCACTGCGGGCCGACTGGCTCCGGCAAGTCCATGACGCTGTTTTCGGCCCTCCGCGAAATTGCCGATCCGACCATCAACATTCAGACGGCCGAGGACCCGATTGAGTACACCATCCCGGGCATCAACCAGATGCAAATGCACAAGCAGATTGGGCTGACGTTCGCCCGGGCCCTGCGCGCGTATTTGCGCATGGACCCGGACATCGTGCTGGTCGGGGAAATTCGCGACCAGGAAACGGCCGAAATCGCCATTGAAGCCGCGCTGACGGGTCACTTGCTCCTTTCGACCCTGCACACGAATGACGCGCCATCCACGGTGGCGCGCCTTACCGACATGGAGGTTGAGCCCTTCATGATTTCCGCCTCCATGGTGTGCGTGTGTGCCCAGCGACTGCAGCGGCGCCTGTGCAAGACCTGCAAGATACCCTACGAGCCCGAGGGCAACGAAAAGGAAATCATGGAAAAAGCCATCGGTTGGTGCGGCAAGGTTTTCAAGGCCAATCCCGAAGGCTGCCCCACCTGTGGTGGCAAGGGTTACAAGGGCCGGGTGGGCATCCACGAGCTCATGGCCAATTCCGAGGAACTGACGCGCGGCATCAATCAAAAGGCGGAGACGGCGGAATTGAAACGCATGGCCATGCGCGGTAACATGAAGACACTCCACCAGGACACGATGCTCAAGGTCAAGGAAGGGGTCACCTCCATCCTCGAGTCGCTCACCAATGTGCCGCCGGACATGATTACGCTGGCGGAAGCGTCTGCGCCCGAAGTGGCGAAGTGAGCAGAGCCGGGGTTCGGGCCGGGAAACAGGCCGGACACCGCAGTCCGCGATCCATCCCGGCCATTACGGCGATACTTTCTTGTAGCTGCCGTTGGGCTGCTGCTCGTATATGCCTCCGCCCGGTGGGAGATTGGGTGCCACAAAATTGGCGGGTGAGGGAGGTCCCGGTGAGCCGGGGGTGGCAAAACTGTTGGCCGGGGTAATGACCACGCCGCTCGGAGTCGTGACCACCCGCGGATTAACGGGCACCTGCTGCACGACGTAAACGGGTTGCTGGATCGCGGCCGGTTGGGCTTGCGACGATTGCAGCTGCGAACTGGCCTGCGCGTTTTGCTGTTGCAAGCGATCAACTTGTTGCGCCAGGTCATTGATGCGTTTTTCGTAATCGGTGAGTTGCCGCCGTTGCACGTCAGCCTGACTCTCCGCCTGCCTGGCTTCATTGGCCAAATCGTTGACGTGGCTTTGAACAACAATTTCGGCCTGGTAAACGGAGAGGAGATCCTTGATGTCCTGCGGCGCATTGGAGCCGGGGTGATCGCGGTTAAATTTTTCCAGGGCGACGATGCGGTCGCGGGTGGACAGGGACTTGTACGAGGGATCGCTCAAAAGCAAATCGAGGAGGGCATTCGAGCGCACGCGGGTGGTTTCCGCTTCGGCCTGTTGCTGGCTTTCCTCCGCCTGGACGGCTTGATACTGGGCCAGGGGTTGCAACTTCACTTCAGTTACCAGCATTTGCGGAGAGAGCATGACATTGCCACGGTCAAACATCAGGAGGAAGCCATCGTTTAGTTCAATTTTGCCGTTGGGGCGCCCCAAGGCCGCCACGACTCTGTCAACGGAATCGCCGATCACCGGGTCGGGTAATGAAGGGTTGGCGGGCCCGGCGGCCAAAACGGAGGGAGCCGCGGCTGCGGGAGCGGGAGAGTAGGAAGTTGCTGGTGCGGCAGGGGTTGCAGAAACGGCCGGCGGTGCCCCCATATTTACGGGATCCGGCAGGGTGGGAATGGTTTGGGCGGCGGCCGACGCGGTCGGCTGGCCTTGGGTGGGTAGCGAGAAGGGATTGGCAGGGATGGAGGAATTGGCGGAAGCCGGAGGGGGCGTGGCCGCATGGAGGGCAAACGGCACGGCCGCGAGAATGGCGGCCAAAAGGGTAGTGTATCGCGCGTTCATAATGTTAACCATAAGCTTGGTTGGGGGCTTTTGCAAGCCAATGGGGAGGTTTGGGGAATGGGGTCTTTTCTTCTAAAACACATGTTTGACTGAAAGGTTGCCTGCCGGACGAGGCTTGCTTCATTATTTACCCATGGCTCTGCCGCCAACCCATGCCGGCCACCGCGCCCGGTTGCGCGAGCGCTTCCTTAAGGGAGGGTTTGACGCCCTCGCTGATTACGAAGTGCTGGAGTTGTTGCTGACGCTGTGTATTCCGCGAAGCGACATGAAGCCGTTGGCGAAAGCGCTGCTTGAGCAGTTTGGCACCTTGCGCGGCGTGCTCGATGCGCCGGCGGCGGATTTGCGGCGCATTCCGGGCATGGGGGAAGTGGCCCCGGTGGCGCTCCGCATCATTCGCGACGCCGCGACACTTTACCTGCGCCAGACCGCCGAAGGTCTGACGGTGCTGGACAATTGCGACAAGCTGGCGGATTTCTGGCGCCTGCGTCTTGGTTCGCTCCGGCACGAAGTTTTTGAAGTGGCCTACCTGAATCATCACTATCATTTGCTTGAGGACGGCGTGGAGCGCCTCGAGGCCGGCACACCGGCGGAGACGGTGGTCTATCCGCGCAAAGTAATGGAATCGGCCCTGCGCAAACAGGCCGCGCACATCGTAGTCGCGCACAACCACCCAACCGGAGATGTCACGCCCTCGGAGCATGACAAGCGGCTGACGCGCGCACTGCAACAGGCTGGCCAACCCCTGGGGATCAAGGTGATTGACCACCTGATCATTGCGTCGCAAAAGACGTTTTCGTTTCGGAAGGCAAAGTTGATCGCGCCGGAGTGAGGGGGGCAGACAAGAGCGGGGAGCACGGAGACATTGTCAGACGCTCAACGCCGAAGGTTTAATGTTTATTTGAAGGGCGACGACAGGGAATTGGGGCGAAGTTTGGAGGTGGGCAGGGGTCGCACTTTTAATTCGGGTTGCCGAATGGTCGGTGGAAACTGCTTGCCCGGGCATTTCCTTTTTGCCACACCTGCGCCATGGCTTCCGCGAAAACTTCTCCCCGGCAGTTGGTTCTCCTTATTGCCACCGCCAAGGGCGCGTTTTTTTATCATTCCGATGAGCGCCGCGAGCAGTGGAAGTTGACTGGTCCCCATCTTGCGGGCTGGGAAGTTTACAGTCTTTGTGGCGACAGCCGAAATGGCCGGGTATTCGCCGGCGCCGGGCATTTTATGCACGGCGTCACGTTGCGAACCTCGACCGACCTCGGCGGCACCTGGGAGCCGGTCGAGCGCAGTCCGGCCACGCCGACCGGGCCGAAGGCGGAACTGAAACACATCTGGCAAATAGTGCCGGGGCATCCCTCGGAGCCGGGCACCTGGTATGCGGGAGTGGATGACGCCGGACTGTTTGTCAGCCGCGATGATGGCCGCACCTGGAACGAGCTCGATGGCTTGACCCGACATGCGACGCGCCCGAATTGGATTCCGGGCAATGGCGGATTGTGCCTGCATACGATTTTGGTGGACCCCTCGAATCCGAAACGGCTCTGGGTGGCAATTTCGGCCGTCGGTGTGTTTCGCAGCGAAGACGCCGGCGCGACCTGGCAATTGTGCAACACCGGCCTGCGCAACGTGGCGCCGGATTTCATCAAGGGCGAGAGCATGGGCCGGTGCGTCCATAAGATGGCACTCGACCCCCACCAGCCGGGAGTGCTCTACCAGCAATTCCACGGCGGGGTGTTCAAATCCATGGACGCGGCGGATACCTGGACGTCCATCGCCAATGGCCTGCCGAGCGATTTTGGTTTTCCGATGGTGGCGACGTCGCGGGGCAGCTTGTTTGTCGTACCGCTGGAGGCGGATGAGAACCGGGTGGTGCCGGGGGGCAAATTAAAAGTCTGGCGTTCGCGCGACCACGGCGCCTCCTGGCAGCCGTTGACGGCCGGCCTGCCGCAGGAGTCGCATTTTGTCGGCGTATTGCGCGATGCGATGACGACTGATCCGCTGGAGCCCGCCGGCGTTTATTTTGGCACGACCATGGGCGAATTGTTTTTTTCGGCGAATGATGGCGATACGTGGCAGCGTTTGCCGGCGCAGTTTCCGCGCATTACGTCCATCAAGGCATGGGCGGTGTGAAGCGGATCGTACGGGATAAACGGGTGGTGGTTACTGGATATGCGTTTGAATGTTCGGCCGTAGCGCTGAGCTTTAGCCAGCGCTTTTTCGATTATTGAATGGTCCAGAGCGCTGGCTAAAGCTCAGCGCTACGGCGGAGCCATGACCCTAATCGGCTAAGAAATGACATTGGCCCACAACCAACGTTCTTCGTTCGATGCTCATCACAAATAATTATGTTTGGCTCCGGGCTGGGTAACGGCCATAAACAGGCCTGTTCGCCCCTGATGAAAATTGCCCCTTATGTTGGTATTCGCCTGGCGGCTGGTTTGCTGCTGGGGAAGGCCTTTACAATTTTGGATGCGGCGACCGTCAATCAGCCGGTGGCGGGGCAGCCGAATGACGGGATGGCGTATGCCATTCAAGCGGGAGACACGCTTTCGTCCATTGCGCGAAAAAATGGGGTGACGATCGAGGACCTGCAGGCCGGCAACCCGGATATAAACCCAGCCACGCTCAAGATCGGCCAGTTGATTTTTGTTCCGCCCCCGGCCGTGGTGATTGCGGCCAATTCGCCCGCAGGCCAGCCGGCTCCGCCCGCGGGCACAAACGCGCCTTCCCCGGCTCTGACCAAAGGGCTGCACTTTGCCACCGGGCCGGCGGACGCCCCGGCGCTGGTACTGGCCCGGGCGCGAGAGGTGTTACCTGATTCCGCCGGCCTGCCGGGCAATCCCAATGGCGCATCCGCCGAGGGTATTGATCGCAATACGCTGACGGTGCTTCCGCCGCTGGCGGCGTACGCTTTGGATCCGCATGATTTTGCGAAGGGTCTGGGACTGACGAATGCGGAAAAGCTTTCGGACCTCGATTATATCGTCGAATCGCCCAGACACGTCTGGATGGAAGTGCGAGCGGGCACCAATAAAATTGGCCAGACCGAGGTGGAGGCGACCACGCATTCGGGCGGACCTCTCGACGACATCTATAACGCGATCAGGAAGATACTCCCTGAATCCAATGAAGTGCGCAATGGGTCCTTTGAATTGCGGATGCTGGCGATGTCTCCCGATAATCGGACGGTGCTGTGGCTGAAGGCATTGGATGGCGGGGCGGACTTACTTTACCCGATTCCCTTTCCGGATGATAACCTGCCCATTTATTTGCGGGGGAGGCTCCAGCCAAAGCTTTATACCGTGAAGGATTTTGCGAGCGCCTATGGGCCGGTTGTGACCCATGAATTTCCGATTTTGAAGCCCGCAAGCAGCGGCCCGGATCTGACGGCCAGCCCCACCGCCGTGGCGGACGCTTTTCCACCCAGTTCCTTCGAGGGCAAACAGACGATTTTGGGTCCCGCCAATGATTTGTTAAACGAACTCTGGCCTGGCAATAGTAATTTGGCGATCTTTGCCTCGAGTGAGGGATTTCGCATTGCCTGGATTGGTGCCGATGGCGGCAAATTTCACGTCTTTGTGAACGGGGTCCCCGGCCCGGGATTCGATGAAATCTTGCGCCCAAGATTAAGTTCCGATGGCCAGCATGTGACTTACAAAGCCAGGCCTCAAAAAGCCATTCACCAAGAACAAGTAGTGGTGGACGGCACACCCGGGTCTTTATTCTATTATGTTGAAACTTTTGAGTTCAGTCCGGATGGCCAGCATTTGGCCTATGTGGCCGAAAACCCCAACCAGCAGCGCCAACTCGTGCTGGACGGGAAGCTCGGGCCGGAGTATGATGATATCTTCGGCTTCTACTTTAGCCCGGACAGCCAGCATTTGGCCTACGAAGTGGAGGTAGCATCCTCGAAAAAGAGCGAAACGGACCGGGTCATTTTTGACGGGGCACCGGGATCAGCCTTTGAAGATATCACCAATATCATTTTCAGCCCCGACAGCAAACACCTCGCCTATATTGCGACGAGCGGGAATCACCAACAGGTTGTCTACGATGGAACGCCCGGGCCGGTTTTTGACGAGATTCGGAATGGTAGCAGTGAGCAAATGGCGTTCAGTTCCGACAGCCAGCACCTGTCCTATATTGGGGTGAGCGGCAACCGGTCGCAGTTAATTGTGGATGGCACTGGGTTGCCGGGCTATTTTGTGTGGGAAATGCCGGTTCACAGCCCGGACGGAAAACACGAAGCCTTTATTGCCGCCAGCGAAGATGACAGAAGTAAATTCTTTCTCGTTTTTGACGGCAAATCCGCTCCACTTCCGGCCGGTACCCGGGCTTCGATTGCTCGCGATCGCGCCGGCACCGCCTTTCCGTTTAGTCCGGACAGCAGCCATTTCGCTTATTTGGTCGGTTCGGGAGGCAAGTACCGGGCGGTCGTGGACGGAGTGCCCGGACCCGAATATGACGGGCCTACCGATAGGGATACCAACGACGGCATGGTCACGCGCAGCTTTACGCTCTTCCAGTTCAGCCCGGACAGCCAACACACGGCGTTGTTGGCCAAGAAGGGCGACAACTGGCAGGTGGTGGTGGATGGCAAACCCGGCGTGGCGCTTCCGGGCTTCCTGCATTTCGTGACGTTCAGCCCTGATGGAAATCGCATCGCCTACGCGGCTCAGCGCTACGGCGGAGCCATGACCCTAATCGGCTAAGAAATGACATTGGCCAGCAACCAAAGTCTGGGCAGGAAAGACTTTATCATCAAAACAACTGGCAAATCGTGGTGAACGACACCCCGGGTGCGAAGTTCGATGAAATTGCCGCCAAAATGGTTTTCAGC
>Ga0206896_1117_pt1 | contig 17420 bp, 12 predicted proteins | sample Alteio_BWOrgHeat_52_FD_152969 | JGI IMG/M metagenome (GOLD analysis project Ga0206896, IMG submission 152969) | Enriched cells from forest soil in Barre Woods Harvard Forest LTER site, Petersham, Massachusetts, United States -... | ecosystem: Environmental > Terrestrial > Soil > Temperate forest >... | reverse complement strand
GTCCGTCATTCCAATGTACTTCCCGAACTGGTCTTTCCAATCATACCGGCAGAATTCCGCTATCAGGATGGAAACCTCTCCCTTCTGGACAGTTTTATACCCATGATCAGGTTCCTGCCAGATGGCCGTTGGGAACATGAATTTCAAAAAGGTTCTACAGCAGCCTATTTGTGCATTTATGCTAAAGAAACATTCATGGAAAAAATGGCCGAGGTCATCCCGGATTTGTTGAGTTTTACAGAGGCCTTACACCAAAATACCCAAGTATTTCTGGGGCCAGGCCAACCACTCCCCGTCAGCGCTTCTTCTCTTCTTACCTTAAAGAGTATCCTCCACAGTTCTGTCCGGGAGACTATACGCAATATATATCTGGACTGCGTACTCAACAGTTTTTTTATTCAGTGCATTTCGCTAATCTGTAATCGCAAGCCGGAACCACAATACAAAAAGCAATCCCTTTCCAACCACGAACACAAGATCCGCAATCTGGCAAGCCTTCTTGTGAAGGAACCCGGAAATAGACAGACGGTAAATGAACTTGCCAGGGTGTTTAAGACCAATACGGAAGTCATTCAAAAGGGGTTAAAGGGATTTTCTGGCCGGAACATCAGTTCCTACCGCCAGGAGAGCCGGATGCGCAAAGCAGTCCAGTTGCTACTGTTTTCGAATATGAATCAATTTCAGATCGCCAAGGTGGTTGGGTACAGCGGTAACCAGGCTTTCTCAAAGGTCTTTCGAAAACAATTCGGCATGTCGGTCTCAGAATTCATTCATGATTGAAGGTCTTTCGGTTCCGGCAGCAATGGGTAAAATACCCGATCACGATACAAATAACGAAGTAGAAAATGCGCTACTCCGCTGCTTCCGATCATCAGGTCGGCGGTTGGGGTATCCGCGTTGTTGACATACCAGAATACCCTACCAGGTTCAGGCGACATTTTTAAATGAAGTAATAAATCGGCAATCCAGGTTGCCCGATCCAGCCATTCCTGGTTACCGGTAATCCGAAAGGCCTCCAGGTAAATTTCCCCCAACCCGGACATTCCGTGACATTGGGATAAATTATGAAAGACAAGGTGTTTAGGCTGACTCCGTAAAGCCATTTCAGCATACTGTACATACTTCTGATCTTTTAGAATCTCATAGGCTTTGAGATAGGTAAGGGCAATTCCAGGCGCCCCATGACACCACCCGGAGCCGGTGGATTGGCTGATGTTGCTATTATGCCACTGGTAGCAGGTATTACTTTTTATCGCAACGCCATCAAGATAAGCCAGGGCTTTCTGGATGGCTTCCATACATCCGGGAGCCCCAATACGGTCCAGGCATTCCAAAAGGAAATAAGTAATCCCAGCAAGCCCGTACCCAAATCCAACTATCCTCTCACCCTTTTCCTTGTCAAAAACCCATGAGCCATCACGTTGTTGCTCGCGGATCAGTGTCTTAGCTTGGTTGGCCGCCATTTCAGCGAAATCCTTCCCGGGAAGCCAAATAGAACATTGAAGATTTGCCAAACCGATGCCCGCTGCTCCATGGATAACATCCTTTCCCTCGCTAATCTTAGCTAATAATTTACGTATCACCTCAGTATCCGTTCTGAAAATATCAATAGGCCCGCTTCTGACGAGCCTCCCCAATACCAAGGCTATTCCATGAGATCCATAGTGAAGCCCAGGGCCGACTTGATCCAGTTTATCCAGGATATTCCCCTGTATAAAGCTTGTAGCCGCGTCAATCTGCTCCTTAACTGTGCCTATTTCAAAGCCGAGGGAGTACATTCTCTCCAGAAGGTAAACGACACCAGCTACCCCGCGATGAATTGCAGCGTATGTGTGACGATCAAAAAGTGGATAGATTTCCCAATCATAAGGATTGGCGAGTTGAGAAAACCAGAGATTATCATGTTGGAACCCCTTGGTGGACAGTGTTCTAACGAAGTCATCTAGTACTTCTCTAATTTCAGTTTCAGATACGCTGGTTCGCGAAACGATACTGGTGATTTCACCGCCAAGCCCGTCTTTGTAGTCGATGAGTGCCTGGTGGATCATGTCTAAATCTGGTCTCCCAGATCGTTCCGGATGAAGACACTGCACAATCAAGTTAGAAAATGCATCGCAATGCAGGAAAAAGTCCAATTTATTAAGCATTGTCCTGCCATCCTGCTCCAAAAATAGACTCGGGTCAACACCTATAAAGGCCATTGACAGGACAGCTCCAATCGAATATATATCGTCCTCATAGGCAGGCTCCAGGTCATGATTTCCTTGCTGAGGGGAAACAAAGCCCCGGGTACCGCCTCCGATGGGAGGATTCGGGTATTTCTCAGCCTCAGAATAAACAAGTTCCAGGTCAATCAAATGCAAATGATCCTCTTCGTCTATTAAAAAATTTGCGCCCGAAATATCCCGATGGATATATCCCTTTTTATGCATCAGACCGACGTTACGAACAGCTTCTAACAAATAGCCGATTATTTTCTTTTTGACGCCAATAGATGTTTCGAACCAGGGTGTCGAGCCCTTTATTTCATTTAATTTATGAGCCAATGTTACCCCGGTTATGTGGCCGGTTATGAGATAGCTGACTTCTTTTTCCTGCACAAGATCCAGTGCATGAGGAGTATGCACGACATCCGACAGCCGTTGAATAAGCTCATACTGGATCTCAAGACGGTCCACCACATCCCTGCCTTCACCGTCCGTATAGGTTCCGGCATTACCTTCCTTAATAAAAACATTCACTGGCTCGCCGGTACCGTTCAAATAGTAGCCGCTATAGGCATTCCCCTTTATATTAGACTTCAACAGGCTGACAATTTGATACTTACCTGATATCAATCTAGGGGCTTTTCTTACAAACTCGTAACTATTGAAGCTACGGAAAGGCGGCCTTGACCAATCCGGTATCAAAGGGGGTAAATAGTATTTATCCATGGCTAACCGTCCATCCATAGTTTTCAACAGTCGTTCCCGGGCACCAAATTCATCAGTCAGGAAAATTGGCCGGAATGCCCCATAACGCGTGTATACCGTCCCTCCTAATAAATAGTCCGTCAGGACCTTAGGTCCCCTCAGGTCCCTGGTGCACTTAATCAGCCAATCCGCCAGCCCGGCGGCGGCACTTGGCTCTGGATAAATCGTAAGCACTTTGCCTATCCTATTTGGGCCGTACTGCCCATTATTAATGGCATGGTGCAGTTGGTCATTTTTGATGAGCTTAAAATGAATATTTGATTCTTTAGCGTAAGGCAGAAAAACGTCCAGGAGCTGCCCAATCTGTTCCGGTACCACACTGACATGCAGCATCCACCCCTGATCTACCGATACAGCACCAACGATATACACAAAATCGGTTGACTGAAAGTCGAAAGCGAAATCTGTAAGAAAGTCTTTATAGGCACCAACCAGGGTAGACATACCAGGGCATTTAGACGATAAATCTAAACATGCCAAGATTTATTTGGTAACAACCGCACCATAAACTCCCGATTGGATTACTTCTTTCCACATTGCATAATCCATGTCCACGAAACTCCCAAAAAGCACAATTTAATTCCGAAAAAGAATATCATGACTCCAACTCGTTTAATAGTTTCACAGGCGTAAAATGCGATTCCATGGATACAAAATCAAGCAGCATTTCCAGCGAAGGCCATCTCCATCAGGCAAAACCCTATTTACAAAAACAGTTTCACAATTTTATCCTAATAAAAGCTATCTCCAAGGTAGATGTTACTTCCATATTGATTGGTGTGCTTTTTTTCTACGCATCACTCAATAAATTCAATGCACTCAGAGAATTTCAGCTACAATTGAAACAATCCCCATTTATATCACAGTTTGCCCAGCCTATATCCTGGATACTGCCGATATTAGAATTCGGGATCTTCATCCTCGTCGCCTTCAAATCGACAAGGATAATTGGTTTTTATTTATCCCTGTTCCTAATGACCATGTTCACAGCCTACATCTACGCCATGCTGCACTTCAGCTATTATATTCCTTGTAGTTGTGGCGGAATAATATCTCAGATGGGATGGCATAGCCATTTACTATTCAACCTTTTTTTTGTTTTAATATCCGGGTTAGGGATAATTGGACATGCCTTGGAAACTACCCAAAAATACCGTTGAACAAATATCACGTTAGCAAAAAACATTATGAATCATCCTATAAAAAATAGCCTTATCCGAATTTTCATCACCATGGCCTGTGCAGTCACCTTAGTAGTCAGCCTGGCATGGTACAGCGACTACAGATCGCCGAAGCTAAACGGGTTCACAAGGCATTTTCCTGGCACGACCCCGTTATTGACACATACACTCAGTTCCAGATATACGATAACGGCCGTCGCCGGCTTTACCGCTACTTCGATTTACTTTCAGACACTAAATCCCGCCCTTATTTTGAGAGCAAATCACCAATTAGGTGATACGTCATATATATTTCTGCCAGTGGATTCCTTTTACCGGACTGCGACGAATTTTGAGTACCAGATAGATAGTCCCAACATATATCTTTTTGCTAGAAATGTTCCCGCAATATACAAGTGGGATCTTGTCTCCAAGAAAAAGATCTCACAATCCTATACGTCAAGAATATTTACCCGGTCGCTGGTCCTTGAGCCCAATCGCTTCTTCTTACGTGGATTCGATAGCTCCATTAAAATACCCGGCCAAATCTTTCTAAAGGGTAGTTTCCAGCAAGGGGTCACTTACCGGGAGTCAAAGCTTATCCCGCCACATAAAGACCTGGGTATGCCAACCGATGGCATTTTGCTCCGTGATCAAAATACCGACCGGCTTGTCTATGTCTTCTTTTACAAAAACAGTTACTTGGTCCTTGATACCAATTTTAATCTAAGCGGCCAGGGAGAAACCATTGACCCCGTAGATTCCGCCCTGTTAAAAGTGGGCGGGGGTATCAAGGAAGGGAAGACATTCGGATACACCAATACCAGCCCGAAGAGAATTGTTAATATAGAAAGTTGTATCTCAGACGGCATCTTGTATAATAACTCCTTGATCAAAGCTGATAACGAATCAAACCATACATTCGCTTCCAACAATGCAATAGATATGTATGATCTGAAAACGTATCTATACAGAGGGAGTTTAGACATCCCCCTCCTGAACGAAGCAAAGATCAGTCGCTTCAAGGTCTTTCAACATGATCTTGTTGCAATCTTCACGGATGGAACAGCGGGAATTTTTAAAATAGGGGAGTGAAGCTATATAATACATGCCTCGAGATCGCAACTTTTTTGGCGTAAAGTTATCGGGCCAATTTTAAATCTGTCATTTAAGACTTAAAATATGAAAAAACAACCATTGTCAATTCTAAGCCGGGTATCAGTGTGTATGCTGTCTCTTTTGTGTATTTGCTTCTTGCGGAAAAACCAGGTATTTGCGACGGCATTTATTAGCTCCTATTACTATGACAATTCAGGTTGGTTACTTCTTCCAACATGCTCTGATGAGCAATACTATTCATTCATTGCACCGCATAACAAATGCTTCTTGAATCAAGTCATTATATGCTACGTAAGTTCGGCCTCGCCGCCTTCGACCGCAGACACCTTACCCGCAGGGGCAATGGTTACCGGTACTGTATTAGGATTGTGGCATAATTAACGACGAAACTACACTACGTATGCGCTTTAAAGTACTTTAAAATTCATCTGCTTATCAAACTATATCATATGAAAAGTATTTTATTTATTGCCTTTCCTGGCGTCCTTTCACTATTTGGTCTTTCAACCTTACGAGTAAACAAAAGCGCAACCTCCTATTACTATGCCAACAAAAATCTGCTGGCAAGTCCAACAAATGAACAAGTAACTTTAGTAGGGACAACGCAACCTGTAGCTTCTGCCCATTGTTTTGCAAGTACCACGATAATGTGCTTCGTAAGCAGCCCAGATGCACCGGATGTAGGTGCGACAACACTTCCAACAGGGGCGATTGTCAGCGCATTGTGGTTCGGTTTATGGCACTAATTCAGGTTTTAACTTAATGCGTTTCAAATCTTTAAAATATTCACAATATGAAAAAGAACCTTTCAACGGGTGGAATAGCAATAATGTCCCTACTAGGTCTTTCGTCTTTCACGGCGATAAATATGACAACATCAAATTATTATGTCAATGCGGGCCGGGTTATGTCCCCTACAAAAGATCAGTTTACCTTTTTTTCGACCACGGCGCCGGGAGCGGCACATTGCTTTTCAAATTCGATGATAATATGCTACGTAAGCAGTATTGTAGGCCCAGATCCAGGAGAGACAACACTACCAACGGGTGCCACTATTTCTTCATCGACGTTTGGCTTATGGCACTAAAATGAACACACTAACTATATTTGAAATACTCTACCTTCTTTGTTCTGGCCGGAACCTCATCGTTGGAAATGCCTACTCCAACACGTGAGTTAAACTGTGTAGGCGATTATCCGAAAATTTAAAAAATAACACCAATGAAAAGGATTCTCTTTGGCAGCGCAGCTGCTATTCTTGCCGTAGTCAGTTTCTCGGCATTCAAAACCGCTAAACACTTCAGTTCGTTTTACTACGAAAACGCAGGTCAGCTTGCAAACCCTGTTCAACAGGACTACACGTACTTTGGTGCAACTGCACCGGTAAAGTCAGTACACTGCAACACTAGCACGACGATCATTTGTTTTGCTACCGCATCTGTACAGCCCAGCCCCGGCGAAACCACCATGCCTACCACAGCTACTATTGGCACTACCACCCTGGGCCTGTGGCATTGATCATTGTTGCATAAATCATCCTTTAAGAAAGCCTGTAGTGATTTTCTACAGGCTTTCCTATTTTCACAACGATTGTATCAAGGCAGATCGGAAACGACCACCATTTTCATGGTTCTCGGCACTAAGTCAATTTCCAAATCGAATTTGGCGAGTTCTTTATTAAGTGCCTTCAGGTCACTCAATTTGCAAAATAATTCCAAATCGATAGGCCCTGAATAGCCTGTTTCGTCCAAGACAGGGTAAGTAAGTTGGTAGTTTTGCAATAATTTACTCATCAAGTCTCTAACATGACCACCGTGAATCTCCACTGAATAACTATCCGAGGCGATTTTTTTCTTTCCGCTTACGTACTTAATTTTGTCAATATCGGAGGTCCGCCGTATTACCAAGCATTGCATGCTCCTTTCTTCCATAGCACCTTTGATATGATACAAAGGGCCGAAATACCTATTGAGGTCGTCGACCATCAGCTGATATTTGTCTTCACTCGACATTTTTGAGGGTGTATGCAACTCATAGCAGAACGAATATTTCCTCTGCCATGCGACAATTTCCGGATCACTTGTCGTGTACCCCTTTCCCGGGCAATATCCGGTAATAATATCTTTCAACGTTGAATCAGACACATTTGCGATAAACCTGTTTGGATAGATAAACTCTTTTTGGAACTTACCTACCGAAAAAGCATATAGTGCCTCAATGGAAATATCGGTTGCGGCAATTCTATCCTCACTGTGGGTTATTTGATTTAAAAACCCTCTACGGTATCCGGAAATGGACGACTGATAAAATAATGAATCTGAAAAGGCGTTGGTATAGCCCGAATTTTGAAAGACCGGGTCTTTTTCAATATCATATGAGGTATTAATACTGTCATCCTTTTCCACAAATTTAGGAAGCTGCCCTTTTGACAACTGATCAATGTTCTCCTTATTCACTTGAGAGCCATCTGTAATACCGATTATTTTGCCCTCTTTGTTTATCCACACATAATGCGGGATATATGTGTGGGGAAATAGACTACTTAAAGTCGTGTCCTCTACGATAAAGGGGAAACTGATCTCTCCATTTTTTTTGTAGTGACTAAGAAAATTCTGTACGACACTCATTTTTTGGTCAGTCACTGCTACAAATTGCACGTCACGTCCATGTTCTTTTTGCAAAGAGTCATCGGAGGGAAACATGGCGACACATGGCGCACAATAGGTTGCCCAAAAATCCAGTATTACATATTTTCCTTTGAACGAGGACAAATTGACCAAGCTTCCCTCCACATTCAATACTCTTTGTGTTATAACTACTGGCAAATAATCGCCGACTCTAAGCGGATCAATTGGTCCACCAATACTGTTTTGTATTGCTATGGTGAGAAAAAGCGTTCCGAATAATAGTTGTTTTTTCATATTGTACCTGTTATAAATTATCTGGTATTCTGTTGAATGTGACTAATTTGTAGCTCATCTTGCGCGATGGGCATGATGTATAAATCGCTATTGGGAGGCAATGTGTAGGTATTGCCGTTGAGATAGTGCGTTAGGGTGATTGCAAAATCGGGGTCTTTATTAAGCCTCCGGAGGTAACTCCACCTAAGGTCCCTAAAACAAAGCTCTTTTCTGCATTCCGTAAGGACTTTTTGTAGCGCGTCGGCAGAGCCGGTGGCTGAGTAAGGGGTAAATGTACCAGTTCTGTATCTTGAAGCAATAACTGTATTCAAATCACTCATCGCGGCAGCAATATTTCCAGCCCTTGCATTACATTCTGCCCTGATCAAAAACATCTCATCCGTTTTAATTCCTCCAAACAGGTTACCGTCAATCGACGCCTCCCCACCATAAAATGTATAATAGGGGCTGTTGGGTTTAAAATATATTACATGCCTGAGATCGTCTGAAGAATACGATAAGTATAAAGATGAATCCACCAATAGATATTCGTAGGAATTAATCAATGCATACCCTCCTCCCATTTCGCGATAGAAAACCACCTCATCGTTGAATTGTGCAAGAGGAAACTGCTGGGTTGAATCGAGCGTATTATAGTCCAACAGGTAGTTTTGAATCTTTAAACAGGAATCGGCATACAAAGAGGCCTTTGCATAATTCTCCATATTCAAATAAACTCGTGCGAGCACACCAAATGCGGCCGCTTTGCTTGGCAGAGTTTTTAGAGGTCCTGCGGGAATTGTAGCACTCAGCAATGACGCGCTTTGCGTAAGATCGGCCAAAATTTCTTCGTATGTGGCCTTAACCGTAGATCTAACGGAAGTTGCTTTCACATCCGATTTCAATCTTAGGGGAATACCCAAATCTGTCCCGGCAGACAAAGAATCATAAGCCTTGCAAAATAGCTGGCTCAAGTCATAAAAGGCTGCTCCTCTAAAAAACAGCGCCTCGCCTTCCACATTATTCCAGTTTGAGGAATTAGCACCGTGGCTTATTGAGGCCAATAGTTCTAAAGCTACATTTGCTGTAAAGATCTGTTGATATGCCTCATCCCAATCGAAGCCAGTTTCTCCCTGATAAATATCCGGGGCCCATATATAACAGTTTCTTTCTGTATTCGTATAAGTGGCTTGCCAGTTCGCATAGGTAGTGTAAAGGTCCCCGGCACCTATCTCCCCCATGGACGTCCCGTTGTCAAATATGTTTGAGTTATTTAATAAATATTGCGCGTCGCTGACTGAGTCAGGGACGGTCTGAGATTGATCATATTTATGGTTAGTCCATTCCTTACTACAGCCAGACAAATTTATAATTGAAATGGCGCCGATGACGATGACAACGACGCGATATGACATCTGTTTCACTATTATTTTCATACTTTAAACTTAAATAGATTAGTAAAGGCTGGTTTTGATTCCAAATGCAATGGTCTTGCTTGGTGGTATGCCAGTAGGATACTCCGGATCCAGGTGATCCTTATTAGCCCGATACAATATGCCAAGGTTATTCGCGTAAGCATAAATCTGCAAGCTCCTCAACGGAATTTTCCTCCAACTATTTGTATTAAATTGATAGCTCAAACTACAATCCTGGAATCTTATCGCGTCTCCTTTATCGATCGTAACAACTGAGTTTTGATAAAAATTATCTCGGGCACTGTTGGCCGGAAAGGTCATGGACGGAACGTTCGTATGTTTTTCATCTCCAGGGTTTTGCCATCTGTTTGCAAACTCGGCATTCCCCTGGCCAGTCTTAAACAGATTCAGATACCTGAGAGAGCTTCGCCGGAAGTAATACCCCATCTTGTACGAAATATTAAACGACAGTGAAAAGCCCTTGTAAGAAAGAGTATTACGCAAGCCGCCAAAAAAAGTAGGTCTGGAGGGACCCACATATTGCAATGCGGACACGCTATCAGGGTTGGTGAGCGTTGCATAGTCTTCACTGACATTTCCTTTTGAATCGTAACCCATCGGGTTTCCATTGGTGGGGTCCAACCCCGCCCATTTATAAGCAAAAAAGGAATATACAGGTCTTCCCTTCACAGGATAGGTGCTGCTGGCACCTCCCTGCCAGGCCCCGGTATATACGGCACCGGGAAGGGTAAGATTGTAGTCAGTAACTTTGTCTGTCGCATGGCTGATCATAAACGATGTCGTCCATGTGAATTTCCCTCTAACATTGATTGAATTCAAGGTGAGATCAAATCCCTTTCCGGACATGGCGCCAAAATTACCCCTGTATTGATACCTCCCGGAGGAGGCGATATAACCGCTGCTTGGGGCAAGTATGTTATCTCCGATTAGATCCATTCCCTTTTTTGAGTAGCCGTCAAGACTACCATTCAAAATATTATGTATCAATGAAAAATCGACACCTAAATCCACAACAGCGGTTCTTTCCCATTTCAAATCTGGATTCGGTGCATTGGAGATCGTCTCATAAGGTTGTCCGGTAATAGGATCGTTAGCCTGAATCTGGGTCGTTAACAGCGCAACCAGGCTATTGTCGATATTTCCGGTAAAACCATATGTCGCTCTTATATCCAACTGTGGCAACCATTTTACCTTAAAAAAGGGCTCATTCCCTAGTTTCCATTTACCTCCGGCCGACCACAATGGTACAGTCCTCTGATTGGTTGTCGCGCCGAAAAGATTGCTCTGATCAGATCTGGCGCTGGCATAAAAGATATATCGCTGCTTAAAAGAATAGGAAGCATTTCCAAAGTAGGAACGTACGCGGTTTGTCGTTTGACTTATCCCTGTTACGTAGGGGATTAACGAATTTCCCGCCGGATTTAGCGAAAAAAGCGTTGTCGGGTCTACGTTGATGTAATTGTCTGTGTTCGGATCAAAGCCGTATAGCGTATTGGCTCCTCCGATATCCGTAAATTCTTTCACCTCAAATCCCCCCAAGACTGTCAGGTTATTTGCTCCCCAATCCTTTGTGTAATCCAACTGCCCTCTAAACGTATTAGAAGTCTGCTCCGTCGTATTTGTTATTAAGATCCCACCAACGGGAATTGCATATCCACTGACGGCATTACCATTTAATATCGAGTATTCGTTTATTAAATTACGCGCATAATAACTTTTTACATCCGCATTTGACTGTAGGCTCAGATTGGACTTCTCATATTGATAGTAGCCTTGCGCCTGAAGACCCTTGAGGATCTTTACTTTAATAGCCGGTGTTACGCGAATGTCTGAGGTTTTATTGGTTGTTGTCAAAAGTCCTTTTTCCAATAAAGGGGCAAAACTCCAATCTAAGAAACCATTACTGATCGCCTGATTTACATAAGATGTATTGTAATCCTTTACAACAGGGAGCGGATTTCCGCTCCCGTCAGCCAATTGCGCATAGGGGTACAGTACATACCCATTTGGGCCGCCCATTTTGGTTTCTCCAAGAGCCCCATCTGTTTTTGATTGATCTTCAATGTAGTTTACCCCTAACGAGAATTCGAGTGGCTTGATCGGAATATAGGTATTGTTTGCCGTCAACGTGATCCGGTGACTGGTTCCTCCTTGTGTAATTGGCCGATCATTGTCATACCCTGCTGAAATAGAACTTGCCGTTTTCGACGTGCCTCCGCTTAAGTTCATATAGTATTGCTGCATCACCAAGGGCTGATAGAAATATTTTGAAAGTTGGTTTCGCACGTCGATTTTTCGCAGGGGATCTATCTGCGCATTGGCTGCAGCTTGGGTAATCTGTCCGTTTGAGACTTGTTGCAGCAATTGCACAACCGGAGTTATCGGATACTCTCTGGAGGAGGTGAATTGCGAATTATAGTACCCGTTGTTGAACAGGTATTGTTCAACATTAATAAAATCGTTCGAGCCCAGGTAGTTTCTATCATAAAACAAATTGGGCTTTTGCGAGACGGTCACGTTCGAATTAATATCAAGGTGCATCGGCTGATTGTATTCTCCACGGTTTGTCGAGATCACGATCACACCATTACTAGCCCGCGTGCCCCAGATGGATGCCGCAGCCGCGTCTTTCAATATTGTTATGTCCTTTACGTCGTTTGGGTTTATATTATTTATATCACCATCGTATTCCGCGCCGTCTATGACGATCAGCGGAGCCTGATTCGCGAACATGGTACTAAGACCACGAATCGTAATCGTCCGATTACCAGCCGCATCATTAAACAGCACCAGCCCGCTCGTGATGCCATCCAGCTTGCTGATAATGTCTGGCGCAACCCGGGCCCCCATCATGTCCTTGTCCGGTTTTGCGAACGAGCCAACGGCTCGTTCGGCCGCTATATTTTGGTATCCGGTATTGTAGCTAACTGATACCTCCTGCATGCCGGTAATATTGAGCCTTAACGAAACTACAATCTCTGGATTCCCCTTGAGCTTAACTTCCGTTCCTTCGTAGCCGACATGACTGATCATCAAGATTCCATCGGACGCGACGTTGTTGAGGTTAAATTCACCGGCGTCGTTCGTGGACGTGCCTACTGTTGTCCCCTTGATGACTACAGTTGCTGCTGCGAGAGGTTCCCCCTTTTCGTTCAGGATTTTACCGTGAATGCTCATTAAGGGTAGAAACTGATTCTCTGAGGCGGATGGGTGTTGATCATCTTTTTTCTCGATCACAATATATTTATCGACGAATTTATAGGTTAAGGGTGTCCCTGTCAGGATCTGTTGCAATGCTTCTTCCAAAGTGGCGTCTTTGATGTCTACCGTAAGGTGTTTATACGCCCTGCTCAAGGCAGGATCGCACCAATAGCTTTTACCCGACTGATGACGCACCTGGACAAGGATCTGATCCAACGATTTGTCTTTGGCGTGAATGTTTATTTTCTCTTGGGCATAGCCCCGGGCGCTAACCTGTAGAAAGGCGCTAAGAATCAGGCAGGCGGCAGTCAGTCTCATACACAAAAGGAATTGTGTTAAAGTTAATTTCATAACTTTGTTGCGTGTTTTGGTTAATAATGATTACATACTCCCAACTACGGTAAGTATCGTTAAAGACCCCGAACACAATCGGCCGCGGGTGTTGTAATCACCTGCGGTTCTTTTTGTCCACGGGTCTGCAAGACCGGTGCCCATAGCAAACAATAGATTAGCGCCACGCATTAGACTATAGCCCACGCCGGCCTGCCGGCAATGATAGCTTGATCACCAGTAATCCGGTACTTCCGGATCGCCGGGTTTATGATGGCAACTTAGGTGGTTTTATCCCCATCCCGCAGCAAGAAGAGGAAGTAGAAACTTCCTCCGATGTCAACATTGAGACATGAGAAAAAACAATGATATATATTAAAATTACTTAGCTTGTATTTTCATAGGTTTTCTACAGGGCTATTCCTTCCGTACCGATTTTCATGGCATAACGACGATCTTTTTTTCTTCCAGTCTACAATGGATTCCCGTGGCGTTTAACACGCGAATCAACACCGAAAGATTCTCATTCAGCGGCGCACTACCGGTGATTCCCCTACCTTCTACATTTCCCTGGTATTCAACGGTAACATCATACCAACGGGCGATCTTTCGCATCCCCTCTTTCAGATCGGTATTGCTGAATTCAAACTGGCCGTCTTTCCAGGCTGCGATCCCTTCCGGATCATCAAGCTCCTTCACCATTAAATTGGCCGACTCTCCCGAAATGGCCTGCTGGCCGGGGATCAGTAAACGGGACTGTCCCCCAGCCTCCACTTTTACCGACCCTTTCAGTAAAGTAGTTTGCACAGCAGGCTCGTCAGAGTACGCATTGACGTTGAAGGATGTTCCGAGATCGATGATATCAGTTTTTCTGCTTGTATGTACAATAAAAGGCTCCTTGCGATGCTTGACCTCGAAATACCCCTGCCCGTCCAATTCCACCTCACGCGTCGGGCCATTAAAGGCGGTCGGGAAACGCAATCGGCTGGCGGCGTCCAGCCACACACGGGTGCCATCCCCTAGCAAAACCTGGTACTGGTTACCCCTTCCTGTGGTTACTGTATTGTATACCATGGATTCTTGGCTACCCTTGACCTGGTAGGAGAGCTGGCCCCCGGCCTGATTGACCAGATGGCTGTTACCCTGTTGCGCGATCAGCCCGCTATGCAGGCTGTCCAACACAATGGTATTCCCGTTGGCCAGCGTCACCGTCGCTTTATAACTACCAGGTAATACATCACGCACCTGGGCTACTGTTGCCCTTTTAGTTGTTTCCGGCAGATGAGAATGCTTGACCAGGAAGAAGGATCCGGCGACCAACAGCAAGGAGGCTGCAATCCCGGTCATATAATAGACCAAGCGCCGAATACGAGGCCGCTCGGTTTCTCCGATCCGGGATAACAATTCCTGATAGGCCGTCGGGTTTTCTGAGATCAGGTTCCGTATTTGTTCAATCGCGATCAAGAGTTTTTCCGGATCGTTTATCTTATCGAAGGCGGCCCGGTCCTCCGGATGTTCATCCATCCAGGCCTGAAGTAGATGCATATCCTCCCTTGAAAACAGGGACGGGTCGAGCTGACCCAATATGAATTCTTTCATACTTTCCGCTGCCTCGATCTTATTATGAATGCGTTTTTCCGCCATGCCTTTTACCAGTTTCCGTATTTATACGAGCTACTATGTACTGTAGAACTACCGGACCACACCGTTTGTGACAAAAGAAACGAAATTTATTTTATTCAGTGGCCGACGCACGGGAATGGCGCGTCGTTGATAGTTGAATTATCAAAAATGGATGCTGGCTTAGTGTAGGTCTAGGGATGCCTATCTTACAAAAACCTACGAATGGAAGGTTTTCCGGCAGGAATTGCCTGAAGGGCATACAACCGTTCGCGTTGTCGCCTCTGAGTAGTAAAATGGGTACAAGATTATCTTGGGTGCGGCCTTATCCTAACAGGTGCTTTGAAATTTGAACGGTTTCGTAAATTGACAGGGCCGTAACAAGAAATTGAGCCATCGCATGACCCTGGAATTTTTCCCGCAACTCCGTGATCCCTCTTTCCTTTCTCTTCCGCACTAGCGCCTCGGATATATCGAGCATGGTAGCAATCTGTTTGACGGGAACCTCTCTCAGGATCAATTCGAGAACGGTTCGATTGTCCGGGTTCAATTCTGGCAATACTTTCTCTATGGCTTCGATGGCATGTACGTAGGTGAATGATCCGTCATTATCCAGGCTCGCGTAACTTTCTTCCAGATATTCATATCTCTCCTTGTTCGACTCTTCCAACTTTCTTCTCCTCAACGTAGTCAATGCTTCATACCTGGTGCTTACAAAAAGATAGCCCCTCAATGAATTTTCATTCGGAAACTTCAGGGCATCTCTTTTCTTCCATAACTTTTCAAAAGTATTCGATACAATATCTTTTGCCAGATCCCAATCATTCAGGTAGTCGTTCGCATACAGGACCAGCTTTGCGCGAAATATATTGAAGATGCCCTCCAATGATTTCTTGTTGATGACGATTGCGCCACCCTCAAACTCGATCTGCCCGTTATGATTTTTCCTGATTGGCATATAAAAACCTCAGACCTTAATTGCTGGAAAATTCATTCGTTCGCCGCTGGATCGTTTTTACCTGCCATAGATTATTACGCTGGTAAAACGCATCCCCAACCCAAACACACCACTCTTCACACTCCCGATTTTGCTCGCGCGCCTAACATTTATCAACATCCCACTTACCCCTGAAAGAATCGCATCCTTAGATGCATAACCCATTTGGCACCGATAAACCCCTATAAGTTATTAATCCTTTACAATAGCTTTTTTTAACATATATCTCCAGACTACCGGATTCCTAAATAATTAACGGTTAGGACTACACTACCTCAGTTTTATAGGTAAGATTTTGAACAAATGGATAACAAAACCCCTGATCCCCTGAACATTATTTTTCAAGGATACGACTTTTGCGTGAAATACGTACGTCTTTATACCTAGGCCAGCGGTCATTAACAATACCTTAAAGGTAAGCTATCCACTTTTTCTCTTTTAACCTACTACTGCATGAAATGGGAAATTAAACCTTTCAATTTCTTATAATTTCCTAATAAATAGGGTAATGTGGCCTGGCTCTTGTGGTCATTCAGGTCAATTCTCATATACAGACGCGTGCCTTATATCAGACCCTGCCTAATATCAAGAACCCCGTTGAGAACGGGGCTGGGCGGCCAAAAGTTGTCTGTTTCAGGATTAGCCGGTTCGGTGACGGGCCTTTTTATTTTGTCAGTGACGGGCTCAACAGGCGACACCCTGCATTGATCCCCTTACCGCTTTAGTGATGGAAATGGGGGCGCCTTCGCCGGAGTCAATCGACATCCGCGCCTTGCATAGTTCCAGCAGTTTTTCCAGTAACCGTCTGGTCTGTTTCAATTGTCGTGGCTCCGGACTAAACAAGGCCACCTGGATTTGATTTGCTTTTTTGCCTTTTTCCAACGTGCTTGGCCGGCAGTCGAAGAGGCGGCTGAGGATCTCCCCCATATCCTTTTCCCGGACACCCCGGATCACATTCGCTTCGCGCATCAGGCTGAAGAACACGCCCAATTCCCGGTAGGTCAGCTTCACCGGCAATTTTCGCTGGAGCAGGCCCCTGGTTGCACATTGTTCCTCCAGCCATTCAATAAATTCAGCCTCATAGTCTTTTCCTCCTGAGGTTCCTTTCGACCACCGCCCGGGTGGTTCCAGTTTCCGGATGGCGATAATAGCCTGCAATAACTGAATTTGTTCATCGGTGTTCCGGTATTGCACCAACCGATCTTCCGTTTCCTTGATCAAAAAATGATAGACAGCCTCGCTGCCGGCTCTCATACGGAATACCAGGCTGCCGGGGTCAGCCGCTTCTACGGTTTTCCGTTCCCTGGCAGCAACCGCCCTTACCTTCGGATGAAGACTTAACAAGATCGCAGCCACCTGTCCGGAAAGCTCGATAAGCAGATCACCCAGGATTCTCTTTCGCTCGGTATCTGGCCTGCAGGCAAGAGCTGTCTCCAAATTGACTATCCCATCGAGGTGCATCTGTATATAAGCAGCCCGGAATGAAGCCGGATATTCCTCATTTCCCAATTCCTTCAGTAGGGCCGTCATTACCCGCTCGTTTTCCGCCGATATACTCTGGCGTAAATATGCCTTCGTCTGACCGCTGTAATTGTCTATCAACGAGTTCCAAAGCGTCAATTCGTTCTGCATACTCAATTTCAATAAAATGTAAAGTAATTAGAGCCCTTTCGAACAATTCCGCC
>Ga0206896_1115_pt2 | contig 17435 bp, 19 predicted proteins | sample Alteio_BWOrgHeat_52_FD_152969 | JGI IMG/M metagenome (GOLD analysis project Ga0206896, IMG submission 152969) | Enriched cells from forest soil in Barre Woods Harvard Forest LTER site, Petersham, Massachusetts, United States -... | ecosystem: Environmental > Terrestrial > Soil > Temperate forest >... | reverse complement strand
GCGGCGTGTTTGGTAACTCCGCTCCTGCGCCTATCGTGAAAGCGGCGACTCCGAAGAAGATCGCCATCTCGCAAGGTGTTGCACAGGGCAACCTGCTCTCGAAGACACAACCGATCTATCCGCCGATTGCCAAGGCGGCGCGCGTTTCCGGCACAGTGGTGCTGCACGCGACAATTTCCAAGACGGGCACGATTGAAAATCTGCAGGTCGTCAGTGGAAACGCAATGCTGCAGCAAGCTGCCCTGGAGGCTGTGCGGAACTGGCGCTACAAGCCCTATTTGTTGAACGGTGAGCCAGTTGAAGTAGACACAACCGTCAACGTGGTCTTTAATTTGGGTGGTTGATGCACATTCTGGGTGATTTTCGCGTCCCGGAGAATCACCTTCGTATTGGACTTGAATGTGCACCGATATCGGACGCATTCCCACTGCCGCAGCGGCCAGGCGGCAACCAGGCTCCTTAATCCAGGTACCACAGAAAGTATCCCCTCAGGAGGAACGATTCAGTGATTCTCGCTCAGCTTGCACATTTCGCCTCGCATCCGGCCTCCCTGGCCATGTTCCAGGATCAAGCCCCCGACTTCAGCCTTCTAGGCCTGTTGGGCAACATGGGATGGCCGGCGCGCATCATCGCAGCCATTCTGTTCATCATGTCGATCTGGTCACTGGCTGTAATGATCGATCGCTATCTTTACTTCAGGGCGGCTCGCAACCAGTCGCGAGAGTTTGCCCCCAAGGTGGCAGGCGCGCTGAAGGACAGCAAGCTGGAAGAGGCGATCAAGATCGCCGACCGCAGCAAGAAGTCCCATCTCGCGGAAGTTGTCACTGCCGGCCTCCAGGAATTCCGCAGCACCGGTGGCGCCGTCAACGAAGAAACCATCGAGAGCTCCAAGCGCGCACTCGAGCGGGCCGAAGCCATCGTTCATGCCAAGCTGAAGCGCGGCCTGGGCGTGCTGGCGACCATCGGATCGACGGCTCCGTTCGTCGGGCTGCTGGGAACGGTTATCGGTATTCTGAACGCCTTCCAGCAGATCGCCGTGCAGAAGTCGTCCGGTATCGGCGCAGTTGCTGGCGGTATCTCTGAGGCGCTGGTCACCACGGCCTTTGGATTGCTTGTTGCGATCCCGGCGGTTATGACCTTCAACTACTTCAGCGGACGCGTGGAAGCCTTTGATGTCGAGATGGACAACTCGTCGAGCGAGCTGGTCGATTACTTCATCAAGCAGAGCCACAAGCGCTAAGCGGCGAGGCTAACTGCCGAGGCGGCAGATGCCGGGCGAGAATCGGGGATGGCGTGAATGCGAACATTCACGCCGTCCTTCGAAAATGTTTCCCGGACGAGCTGCATGAAGAGCAATCGGTTGGACCAGCCGGGGAGTCCGCTGATTTCGCCCGGGATGATCAAATTTACGCGATCATGCCAGGCAAAGAGATCAGAACCGGTTTGTACGATTGCATCAACTTTCTCGAATCCATAGCCGTGGAGCATAAACATGGGTATCTCAGTAAGGGACGAAGGTTCTAAGGTCAACTCAAACATCAATGTCACGCCAATGGTGGACGTGATGCTGGTGCTGTTGATCATCTTCATGGTCATCACTCCGATGCTCCAGAACAAAGTCAACATAGATCTTGCGAAGACGGACAATCCAGTAGCCATGCCGGATGCGGATAAGGAAGATGCGATCGTGGTGGCAGTGACCCGCGATGGTAGGCTCTTCCTCGGGCAAAATCCGGTTGCTGCGGCGGAACTCGGCAGCAAGGTTCGGGATATGCTGGGGGAAAAGCCAGGCAAACAGATCTTTGTCCGCGCCGACGCGCGAGCCAAGTTTCTCGATGTTGAGAACGCGATCGACGACGTTCGTACCGCGGGCGTGGACTCGGTTGGATTGTTGACCGAGAAGAGACAAACGCCGGGCGCGCCGGGCGAGTAATCTGTCGCGACCACTGCGGATTCGGAAGATCAGTACTCGGGAGCTCAAGACATGGCGATGACGAACGGCATTGGTCTTCGAGGAATTTCGTCCGATATCAACGTGACTCCGCTGATCGATGTGCTGCTGGTGTTGTTGATCATCTTTATGGTGATTGTGCCGGCAGTTCCCAGAGGCCTCGGGGTGCTTGTTCCTCAGCCGCCTGCGAAGGGTATTGTTGAAACGCCGGATGGAACCATTGTCGTTTCAGTGCTACATGCGGCTGGTGCCCAGGTGGCATACAAAATCAATCAGACGGATGTTCCCAAGGATGGTCTTCTGGCTCGTTTAACCACCATCTATGCCAACCGCTCTGAGCGCACGATGTTTGTCAAAGGCGATGATGATCTGAACTACGCCCAGATCGCAGAAGTGATAGACGTGGGTCGTTCCGCCGGTGTGGATCGGGTGGGCATGATTACGCCGAAGGTTTTAGCAGGACAGTAAGAATTAAGCCCGCGACTCTCCGGGTTCGCGGTAACAAAGGCAGCCCTCAAAGGCGCATCAAGGAGTTCACAACATGGCAATGGGTGGAAGCAGTGGTCCGGGAGGAATCTCCCACGATATCAACGTAACTCCTCTGATCGACGTGCTGCTGGTACTGCTGATCATCTTCATGGTCATTGTGCCGGTAACGCCGAAGGGCCTGGAAGCGCTGGTTCCCCAGCCGCCGAAGGATCCGCAGAACACACCTCCTGACAATCGGACTATTGTCGTGTCGGTGCTGCACACGGCTGGACCGCAGGCGGCATACAAGATCAATCAGGACGATGTCGCCAAGTCAGACCTGCTGTCGCGGCTGACGGCGATTTATGCAAACCGCGCTGAGCGCATTATGTTCATCAAGGGCGACGATGATGTGAACTTCGCCCTGGTGGCGGATGTCATCGATATCGGTCACGCCGCGGGAGTAGATCACGTCGGACTGATTACACCGAAGATTGCAGCTGGTCAGTAAGGTAAGCCCCGGAGGAGTTCGGGGCTTTGCTATTGCATTTCGTACACAACTTCTGGAAAATGCTCACTGCGGTTCCACGTAATGCCCTTCCGCAGTATGATGCATCAATGTGATTCACATGGCTGGATGCGGATTCTCCCACCGCCATCAGCCGCGCGGAGACACCAGGCGCGATAATCCTGGCGACGACTCGAAGGAGAAGGATAAGAATATGAATCGACTCGCACGTCTGCCGGTGCTTGCGGCTTTGGTGGTCGCCATGATGGCTTCATTGACCGGCTGCAACCAGTTAAGAGCTCGCATGGAGCTTAACAAGGGAGTGGCGGCATTCAAGGCCGGGAAGCCTGAACAGGCAATTACGCATTTTCAGGATGCAGTTAAATACGATCCCAAATTGCCCCAGGCGAAGGAATATCTTGCCACGGCTCTGGCGCAGAATGTTGTTCCCGGCTTGAACTCCGCGGAAAACCTGAAGACGGCGCAACAGGCGATCGATACTTTCCAGCAGGTGCTTGCTGATCATCCCGATGACGTCAACAGCCTGAAGGGCGTGGGCAGCCTGTACTTCGGTATGAAGAAGTTCACCGAAGCCAAGGAATGGCAGAAAAAGGTGCTTGCAGTCGATCCGAAGGATCCCGAAGCGGCCTACTTCATTGGCGTGATCGATTGGACTCAGGCCCACGAAAACCTTCTCAAGTTGTTGACCCCGGTAGGCGCCAATGACGACGGTAACGGCAATGCGAAGGTTCTGACAAAGGGACTGTGCACGCAGATTCAGGAACAAAATGGCGCTCTGGTTGAAGAAGGCCTTAAGTATCTCAACATGGCTGTCGAAAATCGACCCAGCTACGACGATGCAATGTCGTACCTGAACCTGACCTATCGCAAAAAGGCGGACATCGACTGCGGCAACGAGGCTCAGCGCAAGGACGACGTGGCCAAAGCGACCGATTGGAATAGCAAAGCCATGGGAACCCGCAAGGAGAACGAAGCCAAGAAAGATAAGAGCGGTGGCGGCATCGTTATGGATTCGAATGGCAATATGAAGTAAGCAGTCAGCAAGACCATCAACGCAAAAGAGCCTCCGGCAACGGAGGCTCTTTTGCATGTGGCCCTGGCGGACTGCTGATCTTAAAGTGTTGTGCGCATCGAACGCCCGCCAGTCTGATTCAGGATTCACCCTGCTTCTCTATGCGCTGAAACGGCCGCGGCGAGACTGTGTCGCTCTCTATAGCTTGTTTTTGAATGCGCTGCGTATGTCTAAGACAAAGTCGTATCTCGATGGGCACAACTTATGATTTCGCTTCGACGGGAAGAGCTACTTCACGCCGTCTTTCAGAATTTGTTCGGCGTAGTAGTTGTGGATCTTGGCTTCGTTGTAAAGCATTTCCGCATAGGCGTTCTGCAGTAACTGAGCGTGGTTGTTACGCAGTAGCTGCCGGATGCTCTGCTGAACACGCGGATCGTTCATCTCGCGCTGGCCCGCGGGACGCTTCTCGATAAGCTGATAAATCGCGTAGCCGACGGTCTTATGCCCCGGACCCTCGCCGCCAGTAATGGGAAGTGTCGCGGTGGTCTGACCTGCTTTAAGTGCGTTGACGGCGGCAAAGACTTCAGGATAAGTCGAACGAAGCGGCGATTCAGGAACGAAGCCCAGGTCTCCGCCGTTGGCACTGGAGGAGGGATCTTCAGAGAACCGTGCGGCAACTGAGGCGAAATCCTCGCCACTATCAAGCCGGCTGCGCAGCGTCTGAATCTTCTTCTTCGCTTCGGCGTCGTTGGTGGCCTTGTTGTTCTGCAGATTGGTGACCTGCTTTGAAGGTTCATTGGTGACGACGATCCGCGCGAGATGGTATTGCGGTTCAATCAGATTGAACTCGGACTTGTGTGCCGCGTAGTAGGTGCTGATCTCAGCGTCGGTGATGTTGACCTTGGATTCGATTTCCTTATTGACCAGCTTGTTTTTCGTAAGCGTGCGGCGGATGTCGCGGCGGACATCTTCGAGAGTCAGATTCTTTTCCTTGAGCTGGCGATCGAACTCTTCCTGAGTGGAAAGAGCTTTCATATCGGTAAGCTTGGCATCGACCTCTTCGTCGGTTGCGACGAGGTTAAGCTTGGCTGCGCGCTGCTGAAGGATCTCGTCTTCGATGAGCTGGTGCAGGATGTTCAGGCGCTGAATCGCCGCCTCTTCCTTCGAAGGGCCCTGGGCGCTGTCACCGAGGCTTTGCTTGTAGAGCCGGTCCACATCGGCGCTAACAATCTGCTTGCCGTTGACGGTGGCCAGCACCTCGGGTGAGGGAGCGTGATTACAGCCGGTGATGCCGATGGAAAAAAGTCCCCCCGCGAAAAGTACTGCGGAGAGGGGACGGATTTTGAGTACGTTTCGTGCTGAGGACAACCTGAGATCTCCTGGCTGATTACTTAGACGTTCAGCCTAGAGAATCAGGATAAACCCCTGAAACGACTTACGAAGGCAGGACGCTCTATTTCGCTACTTGGCGTTCAGCTACTTGCCAAGCGGCGGTACGGTGACTGGCTGAGAAGGCGCAGGCGGTGGCTCCTCGCCGGCCGCGCGTAGCGCCCGGTCGATGACGGCCCAGACCTGCTCGGCCGGCATCGCACCGTTAATGCGCTCCCCATCGATGAACAGGGCTGGAGTTCCTTCTACGCCCAGAGACTCGGCCTCGTCCATCGAAGAGCGCACTGCCGTTTCATCCTGCTTTTGCAGGCAGGCGTCGAGTTTGGCGGCGTCGAGCGAGAAGATCTTGCCCTGTTCGCGGGCGATCTTGTCGAGCGTTTCGTTGCTTTTCTTTGCGTCGCGGTCGGGGCCGGTGACTTCCTGGCCATGAGCGTGAAGATAGTCCACATAGCCCCAGTAAGCCCCGCCGTTCTGGGCGCCAAGGCAGTTGGAGTTAACCGCGGCGTGGAGAGCCCAGGGATGAATTTCGGTGAGCGGGTCGTCTTTGTAGATGAAGCGGACCTTGTCTTTGTAACGCTCGAGAGTCGTGGGGAACAGCTGCTGGTGCATGCGGGCGCAATAAGGGCACTCGAGATCATCAAAGTTGATGACAGTTACCTTGGCTGCAGGATTGCCGCGAATGGGTCGATCCGCGACCGGGATGTTCTGGGCCGGAATCTTGGTCAGGTCAAAGGTTTCGAGCCGCGCCAGCGACTTGTTATCGGTCGAGATAAGGAAGTCAATGTTGGTCGAGCGCTGGCCACGAGAGATGGTGACCTGAAGCTTGTCGTATCCGGGAATATCGCTTGGCTTGCGGGCGCCAAGAGTGACGTTGTAGTCCGACGGGATGCTGAACTTGCTTCGAACCTGGACTTCGATACGGCGAGATAATGCAGGATCTTTGATGGCGGCATCCTGAGCTTTGCAGCCGATTGATGCTCCAAGCAGAAATACCGCCGAAAGCCAAGCCAGACGAATGGGAACAAAACGCACGCGGAACCACCTTTCCTTCAACATTTATTATCGCAGCCTTAGCGATTTTGGGCATTTTTGGCAGCAAATCCCATTAAGTGACAGCCAGCGTCGGGGACCTGGCTGGCGGTTCAGGGCGAGCGGACAATTCACTCTCCCGCAGGGCAGGTGGCAGGTGCTAATCTCTGCCCATGAATCATATTGCTGACCCTCGCCCCGCACATTGCCGTATTGCGTCCCTTGCTTCACTGACTACGGCGCTGATCGCATCCCTTCTTGTCCCGGCCAGCTCAATCGCTCAGACGGCTCCGCCTGCGCCTGCTGCCAAGAGGTCAATTTCGCTGGACGATCTGGCAAAGATTGCCCGGGTAGGCTCGCCGGTGATTTCGCCGGATGGGGCGTGGGTGCTGTATTCGGTTTCCCGCATGGATACGAAGGAGGACAAAAACCACGGCGACCTGTGGATGCAGCATTGGGATGGCAGTTCGCCGATGCAGCTCACTTTTGGCAAAGAAGGGGCTTCGCGGGCGGCGTTCAGTCCCGATGGCAAGTACATTTCTTTTCTGTCGTCACGCTCGGGAAAGGCAAAGGGGACTCAGGTCTGGGTACTGAACCGCCTTGGCGGTGAAGCCGAGCAGTTGACGGCGATCACCGGCCTCGTGCCGGCGCCTGCCGCTGTGCCGGCCCCGGTTCCAACACCTGGCCAGCCTGCAGGTCAGCCGACGGAAAAGACAGTAAACCCCGCACCGGCCCCGGTTACAGCGCCAGTTCCGGGCATGGAAATTCAGGATTACGCCTGGTCACCGGACTCGAAGCGTCTGCTGCTGACGATGCAGCCCAAGGCCGAGGCAGAAGCTGAGGAGGGTAAGCCTCCCGCGCCGCCAAAGCCGATCGTGATCGACCGTTATCACTTCAAGCAGGACATTCAGGGATATCTGCGGAATGACCAGCGAGACGAGTTGTACCTGTACGACATTGCAACGAAGAAGCTTGAAAAGCTGACGACGGACAAGAATGTCGACGAGGGGAATGCGCAGTGGTCACCTGATGGGCAGTGGGTCGCGTTCGTGAGCAACCATGACGAGGACCCCGACCGGACAGATAACGACGATGTGTTTGTCGTTGCGGCAAAGGCAGGTTCGACGGCAAAGAAGCTGACCAGCTGGTACGGATCCGATGGCGGCAGGCTTGCCTGGTCGCCGGATTCGAAGTCGATTGCCTACACCCAAGGCACCAAGCCCGAGCTGGCGGCTTACAGCCAGAGGCGCCCGGCAGTGGTGACACTGGATGGCAAGGTGAGTTATCCGGCTGCAAAGCTCGACCGCGGCGTGAATCAGCCGTGTTTCCTGCCGGACGGCAGGTTACTTTACCTGGTTAACGATGATCGGTCTGAGTATCCGGCTGAATTGGAGCTGAGCGGGGATGGCTTCCGCCGGCTGCTGACCGAGCCGGGAACTACCTCGGGGATGGAATGTGCCGGCGGCCGGATTGCCGTCGTCCATCAGGACGACACGCACACAGGCGAAATCTTTGCGCTCGAGGCCGTGGCCTCCGCTCCTGAGCTGCGGAAGATCACCGGCGTGAACGATGCCCTGCTGGCGGAGCTGAACCTGGCGCCGACCGAAGACTTTACCTCGAAGAGTTCTGATGGGACCGAGGTTCACGGACTTCTTACCAAACCGCTGGGGTACAAGCCGGGCGAAAAGGTTCCGACTATCCTCTTCATTCACGGCGGGCCCAACGGTCAGGATGGACACAACTTTGCGTTTGAGCGGCAGTGGTTCGCGGCGCATGGCTACGCAGAGATCAATGTGAACTATCGAGGCAGCTCCGGCCGAGGCCAGGACTACGCGAAAGCAATCTTTGCTGACTGGGGCCATCTTGAAGTCATGGACCTTCTGGGAGCGGTGGACGAAGTGGTGAAGATGGGCGTGGCCGATCCGAACAAGCTGGGCATTGGCGGCTGGAGCTATGGCGGCATCCTGACGGACTACACAACTGCCTCCGATAACCGTTTCAAAGCGGCGATCAGCGGAGCGGGTTCAGCCGCCCCGCTCTCCTTCTACGGCTCTGACGAATACATCCTGCAATATCAAAATGAGCTGGGCATGCCGTGGAAGACGCGCGATCTGTACCTGAAGCTGAGCTATCCGTTGCTGGAGGCGGACAAGCGCATGCACACGCCGACGCTGTACATGGGCGGCACCAACGACTTCAATGTGCCAATCATCGGCGGAGAACAGATGTACCAGGCGCTCAAGTCATTGAAGATTCCGACTGAGCTGATTGTGTATCCAGGGCAGTTTCACGGCTTCACGCGGCCCAGTTTCATCAGGGACCGCTACGAGCGATGGCTGGCCTGGTATGACCATTACGTGATGGGCAAGAATACGCCGGCTAGCCCGGTTCCCCAGCCGGAAGCGAAGACAACCGCTACAGCGGCCAAATAGCCCAGTCAGCTTGCGAGTCGTGCTGTCCTTATGCGCATATACAGGATGATTGCCAGGTGGATGGCGATGCCGAAGGCAAGGCCGATGGCATGGTCGGCGCGTGAGGGCGCTGTGTAGTTTACGATTCGCAGCGCCAGAAGTCCGGCGGGGATGAACAGCACAATGGCCGTTCCCAGCCCGGGGTTATTGCGGCGCATGACAAGTGCGGCGACGATATGAATGACGGCGTTGACCAGCACCAGGTAAACAGCGATCAAGCCGAGGCCGGGGCGAACATTCCACGCCAGGGCGAAGGCGACCACGATGACGCCCCAGACACCGGGGATATTGATGAGAAAGACAGCAAGCGGCGTAAGGGCTTCGCGTCCGCCTGAGACATGCTGGTTCACAAAGAGACGAAAGCGATCCGCGTCGTGCTCCTCATACTGATGGATCATGTAGATCGGGAGCAGGAGCCAGATCGAGGTAAGCCACAGCGGCCAATCCTGAGCCAGTAGCCACGTAAGCGCGAGTAAAAGCAGCCCCGCCAGAAATCCGCCATAGACCCAGTTGCGGATGAGCCTGTCAGACATGGAGCCCCCTCGGTATCTTTTACCTGAGATGGTACGCCAAGGAAGCTTTCATCGATTGCGGGATTACCGGGCGCGGCTGAAAAGGTGGAATATCTCCGGTTATGAGGTTACGGTGGCATCGAAGGTTGGGAATTTGATCTTGGTGCCGAACGCCGGAAAGGCCGTCAGGTCGATTCCGCAGGTCTTCGGGTTGGCGGGGTCGACGAAACTGAAATTGAAGTCGAAGGGCGAGTTTACGCTGCCTCGGACAATGTTGAGCGAAGCTCCAGCCGTAGGAACGTCGCCGGCCAACAACGTAGGGAAAAACGACTTGAACTCGTCGGCGAAGGCCGGGGTGAGTGCAGAAATGGCACGCAGCGTCCAGGTATCGTCCAGCAACTCCGCGCCGCGCGTGAGATGTACACGGAAGGTATGAGAGTTTCCGACGCGCGTGGCTGTGCCGGTGAACTGAGCGTCCGGTCCGTCGGGCAACACGCCAAACCGCACCGACAGCGTTGTGCCGATAGTGAAGGGGCTGGCCGTGCCGGGGACCTTGGCCAGAGCGAGCACGTTTACGATGGGATTGCCTGACGGTCTGGGAACGCCGTCGATAAAAAGTTCCGTTCCGAACAGCGTCAGATTCTTCAGTCTTGTGCAGAAGCCCAGCGGAGTCAGATCGGAGATATTGTTGCCTGAAATATCCAGCGTTTCGAGAGAGACGCATTTGGCCAGCGGGGTTAAATCAGAGATTCCATTATCTACTAAGTCTAGGTCGCGCAATAGCGGCAAAGAGCCTAGCTCAGCGATAGAATCGATCGCATTGTGCGCCAGGCCAAGCCCGACCAGCGAGTTGAACTGATCCAGCCCTCGCGTGTCAGTGATTTGATTCGACTCAAAGCTTAACGACCTGATCGTCCTGGGAAGCATGAGCGGCAATGACCTCAATGAGGTCAGTGGTCCACGATTGGAGTCGTGCTGGCCGGCATGATCCCAGTTGTAGTCTCGAAATGAGGCGACGATGCGAGCCAGAGCCTCACCCTGTAAATGCAAAGTGACTTCCGGATTTCCACCAGGATCGACGATCTTTGAAAAGTCGCTGATTTGTTCAGCTGCCAACGTTCCTATATCAAAAGCGAGATCGCGATCGTCCTTGCGGGTGGCCGGATGGTCTCGATCGACCCAGAAATCAACGAAGCTCCCTTCGAGTCCAACATCACGTTTGCGTAAGATCAGCGTTGGCTCGGTCAGCGGCGGAGTCAGTTTGCCGGGATCGAACAGGATCGGCGGTCCACCTTTGGAAACGTCAATGGCGTGCAGAATGACTGCGTTCAGAAGCTGCGTGTAGATTTCCGATGTTGCCGTTAGCACTACCGGAGTCGGCGGGTCGAAGAAGAAATCGAGATGCTTGATGGCGAAATCGCAGTCGTTTCGGCCCTGTATGTAGACTAACTTCTTCGCGTCGCAATCGGCGAGCACGAAGAGAAAATCGTCCTGCTGCTCTTTGGATGGAATGGGAAGGGGGACTGTGTCATAGGTGGCGACCTCAATGAAATACGGAAATGGATGTTTCAGTACCGCGTCAGGAAAATCCTGTAACCGCTTTTTGACATCGTCCACCGAGAGTGTTGCGCCAGTTTCTTTTTGGCCTGCACCAGCTGTCTGATAGAAGAGGCAAGAAAACGTAGATTTGGTCTTTTCATCTAGGTTGAATTTATCCAGCTGCCCTTGAAAATCTCCTCCGGCTCCGCCGGCCGTCACGGCGGCCTGGGCCGATGTGGCCAAAGTCGATTCAGTTTTTGAATCCACAGAGGTAATACACATCAGGGCGTAAAATTCCCCTCCTGTGATTTGAGCGCGCACGAAAGAATCTCCGAACGCGCGATTGAACTCGGCAACTCTATCGGGATCGAGCAGGTGTTCAAGACCTGGTTTCAGCTTGAAATCCCTGCCGCGCGTAATCGTGTTACCTATTACCGATCTCGCCAGGACGAACGTAGAGGAACTGTTGTAATCGGTGGTCTTGGCGTAGTCCACTTTGCCGCCTGCGGAGATTACCGAATAGTGACCCTCAAGCTGTGCCGACATGTGCATCTTGGTCATCAGTTCTTCGTGGGAAGTGACGATGGTGACGTCGCCTTCGGTTGACTGGGATACCTGGAGGAGAGGTGGCGTGAAGTCCAGGCAGGTTCCAACTGCCAACCCCGTATCGCTGTTGAATCCCTGGCCGATGTCTTCGTTGTTGTAATTCAGAATTCGGACTTGTGCGACGTTGGCCATTCTCAAACCTCCAGAAAACGTGAAGTGGCACTGTTTTATTGAGTGGGCTCGGCCAGCCAGACGACGCTGCAGGTCTGGGCTCCCGTATCGCAACGAGCAATCAGCGATTCCCGGTGCTCGTGATGCATGGCTTCACGTAGCGCATCTTTGAAGTCGTGGCTGGCGGTGCCGGACCAGAAACCATCGGGTGATACACCGACCTCAACCTGGGGATGGTCTTTTCGAGGACAGGCCGCGACATAGAAGACCTCGTCGGGGTCAGGGCCGTTGAAATCCTCTGAGAAATCATCGTCGAGAGGGCGGAATTGTTCAGGACTCACGTTCCCTTGAATTCCAACGGCCGTGATGATCAGGTCGAAGAGTCCAAAGATAGCCTTTCCTGTCAATTCTTCAGCTATCTTGAAGATCGTAAAGACCGTCAAGTGTTCTATTGCCTCATCTGAAGAGCTTTCCGCTGTCGGATCCAGATCGGATTTGGCCACCCACTTCATGGCATCATCGCTTACCGGGGAAGAGTGAGCGTCTTCGCGGCCAGCTTCTGCTCCCTGGACGTAGATGTCTAGAAGGTCAGGAGTTAGAGGCAGAAAATTGCTGTCATTGCCGGCGGGATCCTGAAAGCCGGTCAAATAACCGAGTTCAAAGACTTCCGCTTTTTCTGGATCATCTGGGAAAGGATTCGTAACTGGTGGCATGGGCGACCTCTGGAGTAGCTTTTCCGTGGTTGGGATGCGGAAAACGAACCAAGCGTACGTCGACTTTGGATTGGGGCCACGCGGGGCGAAGCAAGAAAAACCGGAATGATCGTCTTCGATGTCGGATGTGATTGTCAATCCGAATCTGGCCGGATTCTGCCATATGAAACCGGAAATTGACCCTGCCGCTACAATACAGAGTGATGGAACTCATTCAGATCGAGCCAGCCCGCAAAGTCCCCGCGTCCAAACCAGAGTGGCTGAAAGCGCGTGCGCCCGGCGGCGAGAACTACCATGACCTGAAGAGGCTGGCGCGGTCGCTGAATCTCCACACGGTCTGTGAAAGCGCGCATTGCCCCAACATTGGCGAGTGCTGGCAGCACAAGACTGCGACTTTCATGATGCTGGGCAACCTGTGCACGCGACGGTGCGGATTCTGCGCCGTTCCCAAAGGGCGGCCTGAAGCTATCGATTTCGATGAGCCACGCCGGGTGGCTGAGGCTGTCGCTATTCTGGGCTTGCAACATGCCGTTATCACCAGTGTGAATCGCGACGACGATCTGGTCGGCGGTGCGAAGGCATTCGCCATGGTGATCGACGAGATTCGCAAACAGGCTCCCGGTTGCCAGGTTGAAGTGCTGATTCCTGATTTCCAGGGGAATCCGGAAGCGATCAAAGTGGTGGTCGACGCACGCCCAGAAGTACTGAATCACAATACGGAATCAGTTCCGCGGCTGTATCGCGTGGTGCGGTCCGGGGCGCGCTATGAGCGAACTCTGCGGCTGCTCGAATACGCGAAGGAACTGAATCCTTCGGGCATCACGAAGTCCGGTGTCATGGTTGGGTTGGGCGAAGAGACCAGCGAACTGTTGAAAGTATTCCGCGATCTGGCAGCCGTCCATTGCGACATTCTCACCATCGGGCAGTATCTGCGGCCCTCGAAGGATCATCTACCCATGGCGCGGATATATGCGCCGAGTGAGTTTGCCGACCTCAAGACAGAGGCTCTGAAGATGGGCTTCCGGCATGTGGAGAGTGGTCCGCTGGTGCGGTCGAGCTACCACGCGCATGAGCAGGCGGCTTCTACGGGGCTTCGGGTGCTGGCTTAGCTACTCGTGCTGGAGAAGCAAATCCCATGAATGATGATAAGTCGGCCCTCGGCGTGATCGTCGTGGTACTCACAGGGATTCTCAGCTTCATAGGGAGCGGTGTTGCGACTTTTTTCGCATTGATCTTCCTCGACAATTCGCACGACGGTCAGGCAGGGCTGGCATATTTTGTATGGGCTTTGCTTGCGGGCGCGTGCTGTGGAGTCGGAGCCGCCATTTTCCTGGGCCGCTATTTTTGGCGGCGGTACTCGCGGAGAGATCCAGGGGTAACCTGAAAGTCGTGTTCGTGGACAAAACGCGACGACGATTCTGTAAAATAAGCGGTGGCATTTGTGTCCTGTAAGGCACAGGAAGAGGAATGAGATGGCTGTTTCGTATATGTCGACAAATTCGCTGTTGAAGGAATTGCACGGGGATCTGAAGCGGCGCATGGATAAGGCCGTGACGGACTTTCAGACCCACCTGATTTCTCTGCGGACCGGGCGCGCCAGCGTGCATCTGCTCGATCAGGTGCGCGTCGACTACTACGGCACTCCGACGCCGTTGACGCAGATGGCCCAGGTCACTACTCCCGAGGCCAACATGATCGTGGTGCAGCCGTGGGATCTGAGCCAGCTCAAGGAAATTGAAAAAGCCCTGCGCGCTCCCGAGCATGGATTCAATCCCTCGAACGATGGCAAGCAGATTCGTGTGCCGATTCCGCCGATGACCGAAGAGCGCCGCCGCGACGTGGTCAAGCAGCTCAACAAGGAACTCGAAGACCACAAGACCGCTCTGCGCAACGTGCGCCGCGACGGCAACGACACACTCAAGAAGATGGTCAAGGACAAAGAACTCAGCCAGGACGAAGAAAAGCGTGCGCAGGACGAAGTGCAGGCGATGCTCAATGACGAGATCCGGCGCATGGAAGAAGCAGCTCAGCGCAAGGAAGCCGACATCATGCAGATTTAGGAGTGCCGCTCGGGAATCTGCATTGAAGGATTCCCCGCCTAAAGGTTTTCGATGCCGCGTCAGTTGGGTTTGTAACTATAGAAGGTGCCAAGCCGAATAGCACTCAGGTCGACGAGCGTTTCGTCGATCATCTGGTTTACAATGTCGCCGTAGTCGTGAGATGCGTTGACAACTTCAGTGCTCTCCATCCCCAGTAGGGTCCACCGATATTGGGCGAGATAGTTATCGAGCTTCTGCGCAAAGTCCTCAGCTGAACTCGCCCACATCGTGATCTTCATGAATCCGAGCGTGTCTCCGCTCGGCAGGTCTCCCTGCTCCATTGCTATCTCGGCAGTTGTAATCCAGACCTCTTCCATCTGAGAACTCTACGGGAATATACGGTTCAGCGTGCGGGCGAAGGGGATGGTTTCGCGGACATGCTCGAGGCCGCAGATCCACGCTACTGCGCGTTCAATGCCCATGCCGAAGCCGCTGTGCGGAACGCTGCCGTAGCGGCGCAGGTCGAGATACCACTGGAAGGCTTCGAGCGGGAGCTTGTGCTCTTCGATGCGGCTCTTGAGCAGATCGTAACTGTCGACGCGTTGTGATCCGCCGATGATTTCGCCGTAGCCCTCCGGGGCCAGTACGTCCACGCAAAGTGCAAATTTTGGATCGACAGGATCGGGCTGCATATAGAAAGCTTTGACGTTGGCCGGATAGCGATGCACCATCACCGGGCGATCAAATTGATTGCTCAGCCATGTTTCGTCTGGAGAGCCGAAGTCGTCGCCGTATTCGAAGGCATTTTCGAGGTGGCCGTCTTTATGCGCCTGGTTTAGCATCGCTACGGCTTCGTCATAGCGAAGACGTGGAAACGGCGCCTGTATGGCTTGCAGTTTCGCAATGTCGCGGCCGATGACCTGTAGTTCCGGTGCGCGGTTTTTCAGTACCGACTGAACGATGTGGCTGAGGAAGTTTTCTGCAAGTTCAAGCAGGCCATCGAGATCGCAGTAGGCGACCTCAGGCTCGATCATCCAGAACTCGGTCAGGTGGCGGCGGGTCTTCGATTTCTCCGCACGGAAGGTCGGGCCGAAGCTGTAAACCTTGCCAAGCGCCAGCGCGGTTGACTCGATATAGAGCTGGCCGGATTGCGTCAGGAATGCCTCATCGCCGAAGTAATCGACGGGGAAAAGCGTCGATGTGCCTTCGCAGGCTGCGGGAGTCAGAATGGGCGGGTCGGTCCTTGTAAATCCATTGGTGTCGAAATACTCCGCCGCGGCGCGCATGATCTCAGCGCGAATGCGCAGGATCGCTGCCTGCCGCGCCGAACGCACCCAGAGATGGCGGCGCTCCATGAGGAACTCGACGCCGTGCTCCTTGGGAGTGATCGGGTAAGGATCTTCTTCAGGCACGCGCTGGACGATCTGAACCTGCTCGACATCGAGCTCGTACCCGCCGGGTGCGCGCTGATCGGCGCGTACCTTGCCGGTAACGATGACGCTCGATTCCTGGGTGAGGCTCTTTAGTGCTTCAAAGACCTCCGGAGGCACACCGGATTTGTGAGCGACTCCCTGGATCGTGCCCGTTCCGTCGCGAAAGATCGGAAAGACGAGCTTGCCGCTCTCGCGCATGTTGTAAAGCCAGCCGCGCAAAGTGACGGATTGGCCTTCGTGCTGGCCGATGGCGGCAATCGTAGAAACGGGGGCGGACGTAGCGGATTCAGGCATGAGCTCGGCTGCTTTCGTTGATACAGATTCGACTCTCTAGGATAACGCGCTCGGAGGGCCTTCAAATTCTCCCGGTCTCGGGAGGATTCCCGATCCGGCAATTTGCGCTATAGTTCTTGACAGTTGTCAGGGCATGTCGTTTCCGTCTGTAATGGGCTTGTATCGGACGCACCTGTCTCCCCCTGCCACCCGCAGCAATCGAATCGCACTTAAGAGCCCCACCAGAACTGTCCGGACTTAGACGACCACCCGACGGCATCATCTCAGGAGGACGTATGACTAATTCCACCCCTGCTGAATTCGCACGAGCAACCACAACCTGGGCGATCCTATCGGGCCTGCTGCTGATCGTGCTGGGATTCATCGCAATCGCATTCCCCCTCTTCGCAGCGGCCGCAATCAACGGGATCCTGAGCTGGCTACTCATGCTGGCAGGCGTGATTCACATTCTCCTCGCCTTCAAGGCTCATGGAGCGGGTCACGTCATCTGGAAACTTCTGGTTGGTGTGGCCTATTTGTGTTTTGGAATCTTTCTATTGCTGTATCCGGCGATTGGGATAACTTCGTTGACGTTGTTGATCGCAACGCTGTTTCTGATTGAGGGCGTCTTCACCATCATTTTGTATTTTCGGATGCGGGCAATGGGTGGATCGATCTGGACCCTCGTGGACGGAATTATCACTCTTATCCTGGGGCTGATGATTTATGAGCACTGGCCATCGAGCTCAGTCTGGGCGATCGGCACCCTGGTTGGCGTCAGTCTGATTTCCAGCGGAGTCACACGATTGATGCTTTCGATGGCCGCGCGAAGCGCGGTTTCCAGGCTGGCCAGCTGACCGAATCTGCCCGCGCAGCAGATACGCGCTACTCGAGTGCGTGATTAACTCCTAATCATTCTCGTGTCGGAGCCGATGCAAAAGAAGATGGGCAATAAGTCCGTCGTGCCCTCTTTTTTGGAGAGATATCCATGCTCCGCTCACCGAGGATTTCCCTGTCTCTGATTCCCGCGATTGTTTTCGTCCTGATTTCCCGTGGATTTGCCCAGGGCCCGGTCAGGCCCATTGTCGAGTCCGACGTCGTCACACTAACCGGCAACGTGCACCCGCTTGCTCAGCCGGAGTTTGATCGCGGCGCGGTTGCGCCCGAAACGCGGCTGGAACGCATGGTGCTGGTATTGCAGGCCGACGCGTCGCAACAGCGCGAGCTCGATGCGCTGACCGAGGCACAGCAGGATCCCGCGTCTCCGCATTATCACCGGTGGCTAACTCCAGTCGAGTACGGCGCTCGCTTTGGTATATCGGCAGGGGACCTGGCCCAGACCATCGGCTGGTTGCAGAGC
>Ga0206896_1114_pt1 | contig 17612 bp, 13 predicted proteins | sample Alteio_BWOrgHeat_52_FD_152969 | JGI IMG/M metagenome (GOLD analysis project Ga0206896, IMG submission 152969) | Enriched cells from forest soil in Barre Woods Harvard Forest LTER site, Petersham, Massachusetts, United States -... | ecosystem: Environmental > Terrestrial > Soil > Temperate forest >... | reverse complement strand
ACAACGTAAAGGTCCCGCCGGTAGTCTGTCTGCTCTCGGAGAACGACCGGCTGGAAGAACTGGGAGCGAACCGCGTGTTTGGATTCCTTACAAAGACGGCTACCCAGGAACAGGTGATCGAGACGATCCGCCAGGCCGTCCGGAACAAATACAGCCCCAAAGAAGGGGGGTACAACCGGTGGAAGCGCGACGGTTTTATTTTTATCAATTCGGAGTATAAGATCATCCGCATCAAATTCGAGGACATCCAGTTCTGCGAGGGGATGAAGGATTACACGCAAATTTACCTGGCGGCAAAGGCCCAGCCTGTCATCACGCTGCAAAACCTGAAAACCTTTTCCTCCAAACTTCCGGACGACATTTTTGTCCGGGTGCATCGGTCCTTCGTGGTCTCGTTGCACCATTTGGAGACCATTTCCCGAAACGAAATCACCATCGGAAAAAAGATCATACCCATCGGGAACAGTTACCGGAATGATTTTTTTCACATTGTCGAAAGCAACTCTTAGCTGTTTCATCAAGCTATCACTTGAAAAATGTTCCTAAGGGCGGTACAACGACCCGGGGCGCGGATGCTGTGCACCCGGTACATAGACTCGAGTGGGCGCGCGTTGAGGGCGTGCGTCTGTTCACCTCAGTAGGGTTTTGGTCGCCTAGGGGGTTTTTTCAAGCTATAACTTGAAGATTTTGCTGGCGACACCAAGCGCCAAAGCGAATCCCGGGCATAAAAAAACGGGCCGAAGGCGGCCCGTTTCCTATGAGAGAGGCCGTACGGCCCTAGTTGAGTGCGACACCCAGGTCTTTCATCTCCTGGTAGGTAACCGCCGGCGGGAACTTGCCCGCTTTTAGTTTGTCCACCATCAGGTGCGCCACTTTAAGGGCGTCCTCTTTGGTGGCAAAGCGTCTGATGCCGGATACGTCGGGGATACGGTCCTGGTGGATGTAGGTTTTACCCTCGGCCACGATGTCATATCCCCAGCCATCGCTGAGCTGGAAAGGGCGGCAGTCTACCTGCACCAAATCCGGGGGCGCATGATGCTTGGCGCTGGTAAACCAAACGACCAACGCGACGCCCACAATGGGTATGATCCAACTCCACGCTTTCCGCTTACTCATGTTACTGTACGTAATAGTCGTCCTGATTATAGGGAAGGTCGGGGAAGAATTCCGTCCAGTCACTGTAGAACGTCCCGCCTACGCCTGCGCTCAAGCTGCTGCCGCCCAGTCCGACAAAGCCGGAGGGTCTGAGGGCTGCATTGGGTCCGGGTCCTGGGGCATTAAGGGTCATCGCCACCGCGCCGACGCGACCACCGCCCGGAGGGAAGTTGTCCTTCTGGGTCCACAGGTCGGTTGGGTAGTCATATTCCCAGCAGTCGATCAGGCTTCCACCGTTCGACCCAAATGTGATATAGGCTTTGTTTACCGTCCCGTTCATCCCCTGGAAGGCCACCGCGTTGGTGCGGGCGATCCGGTACCCTGCGTCATAGCTTTGGTCGGTCACGCCCTGAATCCGCCGGAGCGAGTCATCCCACTTGCTGCCTGTGGTCTTTCCGGGTCTGTACCTCCAGAAGTCGGACAGGTTTATGCCATTATCGCCCGTACCGGTGATAAGATAGGCGGCGGGGCCGTGCCCGTCATCGTATACCCAGGATACGGCGCCCTGGCGCTTGGGGCCGGGATAATTGTTGTCGGCGAACCAGTTACCGGAGGCCTCGTCGTACCGATAAAAGTCATTATACAGATACTGGCCGTCATAACCGCCCACTACGCCTCCTAAATTGTAAGGAGCGCCGAAGCCAAACGCGGTCGCGAACTTGCGCCCGGAATTGTTTGGGGTGGGCATGTTGGGGATCTGCGTCCAGGTGTTACCGGTAGGATCGTAACGGTAGAAGTCATTGAGGTAGAACAATTGGCTGCCATTGACGCCGCTGCCGTTCCAACCCGCGCCGACATACCCGAAGCTTGAAGTCGCGAAAGCTACGCCCAACGCCCTCTTGGGACCGGGGAAGGTATCGATCTGGGTCCAGGAGTTCTGGATGGGGTCGTACGACCAAAGGTCATTATAGTAGTAAATCCCATCGAACCCGGTAGACACGTAGCCGATGTTGTTCAGCGTAAACGCCACGGAACCGATCCGGTTCTGCCCACTGAAGACGGACCTTGTGAGCCAGTCTCCGTTGTTGTTATTGCTGGAACCGCCACAAGAAAATAACACCACGGACATCGACACAATAAACAGTAGTCTTTGCACTTTCATTAGTTGCACATTTTGAATTTGAGGCTAAACTATTTTGAATTACGGCGCTAAAATAGTTAAAATGGAATTACAGCCAATATTTATAGACCAACTAATTGTTTATATCTACCATTTTAATAGCAAATGCCATCTTGCCGGAAATAGCTTGCTTATAAACCCCCACCCACCCTAATAATGTATATGATGATCCTTCGTTAATCGATAAAAAGGTGATATTTGTATATGAGAATAAACTTTTGATCCATACTAACAAATTACTAACAGTAATGCCGATAATATTGCAAACGAAATTTTTTGCATCGATGACAATCAGGGTTATGAGAAATGGACTGTTTTGGCTGGGCGCCCTGGGGATTTGTGCTGTCGTAAGCCTGAATGGCTGCGTAAAGGCTAATATCGTGTTCGGACAGGACCAGGTGGACCATGGACTGACGAATATCGTCAAAATAGATACCGTGACGCCGGTGATGTCGACCTTGTTTGTGGACAGCATACCCACGTCGGGACGGGGTATTGCAATGATGGGGGGCTATGACGACGCCTATTTCGGGTCCATCCAGCCCAGGTCCTATTTTGAGCTCGCCCCGCCGCCGCTGACCTCACTGGATCCGCAGGCAGTCTTCGATTCCCTGGTCCTCTACATCGTTCCCAACAAATACTATTACGGCGATACGACCCAGCCCCTGGACATCTATGCGGAGCAGATCCAGTCCCAGATGCTGTTTCCGCCCTCCCAGTTCCAGTTTTACAACAACGATAGTTTTGCGGTCCGGCCCACGCCCCTGGGCCATATCCGTCACCTGATCGACCCGCACAACCCCGATACCGTATATATCCACCTGGACAGCACCCTAGGGCAGACTTTGTTCGGTCTCATGCGTGCGGCTTCCCAGACCATTACGGACCCCTCCCAATTCCTCAGCTTTTTTCCCGGGATCAGGATCAGTTCAGGCTATGGTCCCAACCCGCAGATCGTATATGGCTACAAGGACAGCATCCAGGTGAAACTGTGGTATCATACGCCTGACCTGCTTCGCAGCATCAACGCGATGACCTTCAAGTTCGCCGATCCGTCTTATCAATTTATGGAGGTCCGGAATAAACCCCTGCCTCCCCTGGACCAGTTCCGCAGAGGTTTTAATTCCGTGGTAGAGCAGATCTATTCCACGGCCCCCGGTTTCGATCACCAGGCCTTTGTAAACCCGCTGTTGGGCTATGTAGGGACCAAGGTGGAGTTCCCCTCTATAAGGGACCTGTATCTGCAGGATACCACCCTGAGGATCATTACCAAGGCGCAATTGATCGTCAGACCGCAGGTACCTAGCTTTTCGACGCAGTTCCAACTCCCTCCCTCCCTGATCATGGATGCAACGGACCTCAACAACCAGCCGGGCCCGCAGGTATCCACCGGGGTGCTGAGCCTGGACTATGGGGGATCGGATACGCAGTATACTTTCGACATCACCGCACTGCTCCAATCGGAGCTAAACGATCCATCGGCCGTGATCAATAAAAAGGGGGTGATCATTCTGCCCTCCCAGGCCAACTATTTTTCTCAGATCAACAGGCTGGTGCTGGGGGATCGGTTTTTCCAGTCCCCTTATACTTCCCCCAACTATTTCCAGACCCAGGTCGTGATATATTATGTCTCAACAAAGAATACATTGTAGATTCGCCGTATGGAGCTAAGAATTTATTTGATACTGTTCGCCCTGGTGTGCTCTGGTCTAGTACAAGCGCAAAATACGTCCTCACCTTACTCCATCTACGGGATCGGGACCATAGAGACCGGCGCCTATAACCGAACGACGGGTATGGGCTCGACGGGGCTCGCCTACCGGAGCGACAATAATATCATCCAGAACAACCCTGCGTCTTATACGGCCTTGATCCAACAGATGTTCCATATCGAGATCGGGGGCAGGGGTGACTTCTCCAATTATACGGGGGCCTATTTTTCCAGTACGGTGGGTTCTTCCCAGGTATCCAACGATTTTACGGTGACCCGGGTCGCTTTTGCGACGAAGGTGACCAAGTGGTGGGGCGCCGGTGCCGGCCTGATGCCCTACAGCAAGATGGACTATAATTTTAGCAACGTTCAGCCATTGGGTCCTCAGGGGGAATTCGCCTCGGCGACCTATGAGGGGTCGGGCGGTATCCATAAGGCGTATTGGGGCAACGCGTTCTCCCTGGGGAAACACCTTTCGGTCGGGGTTAACACGTCCTTTCTGTTCGGCGCCCTCCAGTCGCAACAGACCATCATCGCCCCCACCGCTAACGCCAGCTTGCTCACCACGCGTAACCTATACCTCCGCAACGCCGTTTTCGATTTTGGCGCCCAGTACTATACCCATTTCGGCGCGGCCAAACAGTGGGGGCTGACCCTGGGGGCCACGTATACACCCATACAGCCGCTGTACGCGGAAGATTCCCTGACCGTACTAGACAACAATATACCCTTGCCGAACAGCAACTCGCTCTTGGATCGCAATGTGTTTAAACTGCCCAACGGGTACGGGGGAGGGATCGCCCTTTCCAAAGAGAGCCTCATGAGGCGGTTCACCTTCCTGGCGGATTTTTCCCGGCAACTGTGGACTCCGCTTGGCTATGCGGGCACCGGCTATAACCTGAGCAACAGCGATCGCTATTCCGCGGGCATAGAGGTATCCCGGAAGCGCAACATCTTCAATACTCCCGTAGAGCATATCTACTATCAGTTGGGCGGTTATTATCAAAAGACCTACCTCACTTACCAGGGCTACCCCGTATTGGAATGGGGCGCCTCCGTGGGGATCGGGGTCAACCCCTGGCGCTACCCCCAGTGGGGCTACCATATTGCCCTGGAAGGCGGTACCACGGCCAATTACGAAGAGGGGGCGCTGAAGGAAAACTTTGTCCGTCTGTCCATCACCATCCACTATTGGGACCGTTGGTTTACCCGCGGCCGTAAGGTACTTTAAGTTTTTTTGGCTACATTCGAAGAAGCTCAACAACCGACACCTCTTCGTTCTATGCTGAAAAAGCTTTGTGTTAGCCTAATGCTATTGGCCGCCGGGGGCTTGCATGCCCAGTCGCCTTCGGGAGATACCGTCCTGATGGATATGAACTCCTGTCTGCGTTATGCCGTACATCATCAACCCGGTTTAAGGGCCTCTCTGGTCAATCAACGGATCATCGATTACCAGGTAAAAGGGGCGTTGGCCGATTGGTTGCCCCAGGTCATGGGCAATGCGCAGTTGGAACATTATCTGCAGCCCACCCAGACGTTTTTCCCTGATTCTCTGATCACCCCTGGCGCTAGCGGGTACACGACGTTCCCTTCCACACCCACGAACGTGTCGGTGCTCAACCTGGGCGTCACCCAAAACCTGTACAACCGGGACGTGATGCTGGCCGCAAGGACCTCGAAGTATTACCGCCGGTACGCGGGGGAATCGGTGGATAGTGCTAAAATAGACCTGGTGGTGGACGTCAGCAAGGCCTACTACAGTGTCTACACCAGCGAACTGCAACTGGGCATCCTCCTGGAGGATGTCCGGCGCCTGGAGCAAAGCCTGAAAGACACCTATAACCAATACCAATCGGGTATCGTCGATAAGACGGACTACAAACAAGCCACCATACAGCTCAATACGGCCCGGGTGCAATACAAACAGGCCCTGGAGGCCGTTCCCGCCAAGTATGCCTACCTTAAACAGTTGATGGGGTTTCCGGTGGACAGCGCCCTAAAGCTACAGTCCGATTCGGCGGCCATGGTAGCGCAGGCCATGATCGACACGGCGATGCAACTGGACTATACCCACCGCATCGAGGTGCAAAGCCTGGAAACGCTTAAAGCCTTGTCCCAGGCCCAATATGACTACCAACGGCTGGGCTGGCTGCCTTCCCTGTCATTTTTTTATGATTATAACCTGGACTACGGGAACAATGCATTCAGTAAGCTATACAGTCAGAACTACCCCAATTCGTATTTGGGGCTGACGCTGGGGATCCCGATCTTCCAGGGCTTCAAGCGGATCTACGCGATGCACGCGGCCAAGCTGGGCACGGAATTGGTCGATCTTCGCCTGGAAGATACCAAGCGGGCGATCAATACCCAGTTTGTACAGGCCATGGCCAATTACCGCGGAGACCTGGAGAACTGGAAGGTGTCCCAGGAGAACATCGGCTTGTCCAAAGAAGTGTATACGACCGTCACCCTGCAGTACAAAGAAGGGATTAAAAGTTATTTAGACGTGATCACCGCGGAGGCCAGCCTCCGCACGTCTGAGATCAACGGCCTGGATGCACTCTATGGCCTGTTGAGCGACAAACTGGACGTACTGAAGGCAGTGGGTTCAGTGGACACAAACATAAATTAACTACCGCCATGACGATACGTTTACCGCTACCGGCTTTGCTGATATTCCTGTTGAGCGCCTGTGGGGACCCTGCAGCCAAGGGGCCGGCACCTATTCCCCCGGTTCCGGTTACGACGGATACCGTAAAGGAAAAGAACCTGACCTTCTCCATCGTCTATCCGGGAAAGGCGGTGCCCCTTCGTCAGGTCGATATCCACGCGGACGTGCAGGGTTACATCACCAATATCCTTTTTAAGGACGGTCAGCATGTCCACCAGGGTCAGGTCCTCTATGAGATCGACAAGCGCAAATACCAGGCGACCTATGACCAGGCGGAAGCCGGCCTGCATACCGCGCAGGCGGCGCTGCTAAAGGATCAGCAGGACGTAGACCGGTACACCCGTCTTTACCAACAGGACGCCGTGGCCAAACAAAAACTCGACTATTCGGTCAGCGCCCAACAAGCCGACCAGGCCCAGGTAGCGTCCGCCAAGGCCGCCATGGCCAGCGCGGAGACCGACCTCCGGTATGCCACGATCAGGGCTCCCTTCGACGGGACGATCGGGATCTCCCAGGTGCGCCTTGGAACGGTCGTGAACCAGGGTTCCACGGTCCTCAACACCATTTCCAGCGACAACCCCATGGCCGTGGACTTCGCCTTAGACGAGAAGCAACTTCCATCGTTTGAAAATACCCTGCGCCACTATGGAAGCGTCGACTCCCTGTTTACGCTGTACCTGCCGGATCAGAGCAGGTATAACGCCTTTGGGACCTTTTTTACCATGGATCGGGCGGTGGACCCGCAAACGGGGACCATTACGGTGCGGATCACGACGCCCAACAGGGACAATTTCCTCCGGTCGGGTCTCAGCGTGAATGTCCGCGTACTCAACCCCTCGGGAGGGCCCCAGGTCGTGATCCCGATGATCGCGGCCCAGGAACAAATGAGCGAATATTTCGTATTCGTCGTTCAGGATTCTACCGTTCGTCAGCAAAGGATCCGGCTGGGCAGCCGGAACGGGGGCCAGGTAGTCGTCCTGGACGGGCTTAAGGCCGGGGACGTCATCGTAAAGGACGGCATCCAGCGCCTCCACGATAAGAGCGTCGTGAAAATAAACAAGAAGCCATGATCGCAGATACTTTTATACAACGTCCTGTCACCGCTATTGTCATCTCCGTGGTGATCGTGATCGTGGGCTTGCTGGCCATGTCGACCCTGCCGATCAGCCAATATCCGAACATTTCTCCTCCCGTGGTTTCGGTCACCGCGACGTACACGGGGGCCGACGCCCAGACGGTGGAACAAACGGTGGCGACGCCTATCGAGATTCAGGTGAACGGGGTGCCGGGGATGGACTATATCCAGACGGCCAATACGAGTTCGGGCGCTATGAACATGAGCGTCAACTTCCAGATCGGAACGGACGTCGATATCGCCGCGCTGGACGTACAGAACCGGGCCGCCATCGCCGCGCCCCAACTGCCGCAGGAAGTAAGCCGGTTGGGGGTGATCGTGCGCAAAAGGAGCCCGAGTATCTTGTTACTCGTGGCGTTATTCTCCCCAAAGGGCACCCACAGCGTCCCCTTTACCGATAACTATGCCAACATCTATATCCGGGACGCGCTTTTACGGGTACCTGGGGTGGGAGATGTCATTTCGAGGGCGGACGATTTCAGCATGCGGGTTTGGCTGAAGCCGGACAAGCTTTACCAATATAACCTTACGGCCGGAGACATTTCGAACGCCCTCCAGGAACAGAACGTCCAGGTAGCCGCGGGAGCCGTGGGGGCTCCGCCCCAGCCGGGGGCCCAGCCTTTTGAATACAACGTGTATGTAAACGGGCGGCTGAACCAGGTCTCGGACTTTGAGAACATCGTCGTCAAGACCGACCCCCAGACCCATTCCCTGATCTACCTCAAAGACGTCGCCCGCGTGGAACTGGGGAAATTCGCTTATGCCAACAACTCCTTTGTGGACGGACGCCCGGCCTCCTACCTGCTGGTGTATCAAACACCGACCAGCAACGCCTTGCAGGTGGCTAACGGCATTTACGCGACGATGGCGGAATTGAAAAAGTCATTTCCCTACGACGTCGACTATGTCGTACCGTTTGAATCGGTATCGGTCATCAAGGTATCGATAGACGAGGTCCAAACGACACTCCTGGAGGCCCTTGGCCTGGTCATATTGGTGGTCTTCCTGTTCCTCCAAAGCTGGAGGGCCACCCTGATCCCCGTACTTGCCATCCCGGTGTCCATCATCGGTACGTTTGCCTTCTTTATCCCCCTTGGGTTCAGCATCAATACGCTAACATTGTTTGGGTTCGTATTGGCCATTGGGATCGTGGTGGACGACGCCATCGTCGTCGTGGAGGCGGCGCAGCACTATATGGACGAACAGCACATGGATGCCAAGGACGCCATCAGCCATGCGATGAAGGACATATCCGGGCCCGTGGTGGCCATCGCGCTGATCCTGGCGGCGGTGTTCGTGCCGGTCGGTTTCACGCCCGGGATTGTCGGTAAAATGTACCAGCAGTTTGCCATCACCATCGCGGTATCGGTCATCATTTCGGCCTTTGTGGCCTTGTCCCTGACACCGGCGCTGTGCAAATTGATGTTGAGGCCCATGCATATTGCCAAAGACTCTACCGGGATCAATAAATTCTTTTATTGGTTCAACGAATGGTTCGCGCGTTTCTCCCATGGCTACACCGAACTGGTGAGGCGCTGTATCAAATTGGCGCCCCTGATGGTTGCCCTGCTCATCGGGATCTTCGTGGTGACCATTTTGCTGTTCAAGTCAAAACCCACCGGATTTATACCCCAGGAAGACGAGGGTCGCCTCTATATCACCTTCGAGTTGCAGGAGGCGACGTCCACCGCCCGAAGTCTGCAAACTTTGCTAAAGATCCAAAAAGTACTCGCCGACGACACCGCGGCCGTAGCCCATTACGCTGCCCTGGGCGGGTTTAACGTCCTGACCCAGGCCGCCAAATCCAACAGCGGCACCATCTTCTGTCAGTTAAAACCTTGGGACAAGCGTAAGACGGATGCCCTCCAGATCGATGCCATCACCGCGGACCTGCAACGGAAGTTTTCCCAGGTCGCTAAGGAAGCCAACGTCGTAGTCATCGCTCCCCCTGCCATCCCGGGTCTGGGCGCCTCGGCGGGCTTTACCTTCATGCTCGAGCAAAAGTCCGGGAACGGGGATATCCAGGAGTTCTCCAGGGTATTGCAAGGATACCTGGCGGCCCTGAACAAACGGCCGGAGATCGGCCGGGCCTTTTCGTTCTTTACCGCCCGTACGCCGGGCTACCAGGTGACGGTCGATAGGTCTAAGTGCAAACAGCTGGGTGTCAACGTATCGGATGTGTTTACGGCCATGCAGACCTACCTGGGCAGCCAGTATGTAAACGACTTTACGTTGTATGGCCGGACCTTCCACGTCGTGGCCCAGGCGGATACGCTGTATAGGGACAACATTTCCCAGATGGGGAATTATTATGTGCGGAATAATTTGGGCGCGATGATCCCCCTGAGTACGGTACTGACAAGCAAGGTCTTTGAGAGCGCCCCCCTGATTACCCACTTCAACCTTTTCCGGTGCGCGGAGATCGACGGCACCGCAAAGACCGGATTCAGCAGCGGGCAGGCCATCGAGGCACTCAAGGAAGTGGCTGCCGAGACGCTGCCTGCGGGCTACGGCTATGAGTTTTCGGGGCTGAGTCGCCAGGAAGTCAGCCAGGGTTCCACCGGCATCTACATTTTTGCCATCTCGATCATCTTTGTCTTCCTCTTCCTGGCGGCCCTGTATGAGAGCTGGTCGGTGCCTTTTTCGGTGTTGATGGCCGTGCCCATCGGCGCCTTTGGGGCCATTATCGCCCTGATCTGCAAACCCGCGCTGGCCAACAGTGTCTACGCGCAGATCGGGCTGATCACGCTGATCGGGCTGGCCGCGAAAAACGCCATCCTGATCGTCGAGTTCGCAAAAGAACGCGTGGATGGAGGCATGGAGCTGATCCAAGCCACCCTGGATGCCGTCCGGGTAAGGCTAAGACCGATCCTGATGACCTCCCTGGCGTTCATCCTGGGGGTCCTTCCCCTGGCCTTCGCCAGCGGGGCAGGCGCCAAGTCCCGCGCGACCATTGGCTGGACCGTGCTGGGGGGTATGCTGGCGGCCACCTCCCTGGCCATTTTCTTTGTGCCGGTGCTGTATGTGCTGATCATGCGGGTGGCCTACCGGAAGGAATTCAGGGAGCGAAAACAAGGGGCGGCGGCCTGACGACGAATCTCGGAGCAAATTCCTTACTTTTACTCCCCATTTTACCTATTCAACCCGAGTATGGCTACCACACAAAATCGACAATTCCTGGAATTTGAGAAACCGATCAAAGAACTCTACGACCAGATCGCGCAGTTGAAGCACATGGCGGAGAAAAACCAGAAGGTCGACTATAAAGCCTCTCTGGAACAGTTGGAGGCTCAGGTTCTCGAAAAACGGAAGGATTTGACGGGTAACCTCAGCAGTTGGCAGCGCGTACAATTGAGTCGTCACCCGGAACGGCCATATACGGCCGCGTATATAAAGCGGATGGCTACCCACTTTATCGAACTCCATGGAGACCGCAACGTTCGGGATGACAAGGCGATGATAGGCGGGTTCGGTCAGCTCAACGGAGAAACCGTGATGTTTATCGGACACCAGAAGGGGATCAATACAAAAATGCGCCAGTTGCGCAACTTCGGAATGGCCAACCCGGAAGGATACCGGAAGGCCCTGCGGCTGATGAAGCTGGCGGAAAAATTCAATAAGCCGGTCGTCACCCTGATCGATACGCCCGGGGCCTATCCTGGCCCGGAAGCGGAAGAAAGGGGGCAGGGGGAAGCGATCGCTAAAAATATCTTCGAAATGATGCGGCTGCGCGTACCCCTGATCTGCGTAATCATCGGCGAAGGCGCCAGCGGAGGCGCCCTTGGCATAGGGGTAGGGGACCGGGTTTTTATGATGGAGAACACCTGGTATACCGTCATCTCTCCCGAGAACTGCAGCTCCATTCTTTGGCGCAGTTGGGAACAAAAGGAAAAGGCGGCCGAAGAGCTCAAGCTCACGTCCCGGGATATGTCCCGCTTTGGCGTGGTGGACGGGGTGATCCCCGAACCCGACGGGGGGGGCTCACTGGGACTACGACCAGGCCGCCAGTATCCTCAAACAGCATCTGGTACAGGCCCTCGGAGAACTGAAGCGACTCACCCCCGAAGAACGGATCGAGCAACGGATCAACAAGTTCAGCCAGATGGGCTTTTACGAAGAATTACCTGCCTAAATCATTAAAAATCAAGCATGTTACGGACCATTTTGCGTGGAACGGGGGTAGCCCTCGTCACGCCTTTTACAGAGGACTTTCAGGTGGATTATGAGGCATTGGCCCGGTTGATCGAATACGATATCAAGGGGGGCGTAGAATACCTGGTCTCCCTCGGTACGACCGGCGAATCGGCTGTGCTGTCCGGCGAAGAACGGGAACAGGTCCTGCGATTTACCGTGCAAAAGGTGAACGGGAGGGTGCCCGTGGTGGCAGGACTGGGGGGAAACAATACGGCCGCGCTGGTCCGGGAGTTGGACACCTTTCCGCTGGACGGGGTCGTGGCGGTCCTCAGCAGCAGCCCCAATTACAGCAAACCTTCCCAGGAAGGCATCTTCCAGCACTATAAGGCGGTTGCCGCCGCTTCGCCAAAGCCCGTCATCCTCTATAACGTTCCGGGCCGGACGGCCTCCAATATAACCGCCCAGACCGCGATCCGTCTGGCGAAGGAAGTGGAGGGCATCGCCGGTATCAAAGAGGCCAGCGGGAATATGGTCCAGTGTATGCACGTCCTGAAAAACCGGCCCAAAGACTTCCTGTTCGTCAGTGGGGACGACCACCTGGCGATGCCGTTGATCGCCTGTGGAGCGGATGGGGTCATCAGCGTGGCGGGAAATTGCTGGCCGGCCACTTTTTCGAAAATGATCCGCTTTTGCCTGGAGGGTGACTTTATCTCGGCCCAGCCCTTGCTGTCCAGCCTGGTAGAGGGGATAGACCTGCTCTTTGCGGAAAACAATCCGGCGGGGGTCAAGGCCTTCCTGGCGGAGTATAAAGTTATCAAGAACGTGTTGAGGCTGCCCCTGGTGCCCTTGAGCGAACCCATGCTCCGCGAGGTAAGGGAACACCCCAAAATCTCCTGAGAAAAGCGTACATTCTATCCAAAATACGTTGGCGTATGCTTAAAAAATGTTCGCTGCTCGCAGTTATCGTGCTGGCCTTCGGTGCCGCTCATGCCCAATATTCCGTGAAGGTCGTCATCGACGCGTTGCCTCCCAAACACACGGATGACGCGATGTTCCTGATGGGAGACTATAATCAATGGAATCCTAATGATCCTAATTCCGCGTTTGTAAAGGACGCGACCGGAAAATATGTGATGTCGGCCCCCGACGTCCCTGCCAATAATTATGAAATCAAAGTAACCCGCGGTTCTGCGGGCACCGTGGAATGCGCCGCCGACGGCAAACCGATCGATAGCCGCAAGGTCACGGTCAGCAGCGACACGACCTTTCACCTCACGGTTGCCGGCTGGACCGACGACTTTCCAAAGACAACCGGCTATTTAAAAAGGTAGGTGGTACCCTCCAGCGCCAGCAAGGTGTTCGGAAAGACCTCCGAGGCTTCTTCGAGAAAGGGGCCCAGGTCGGCGTATTTACTGCTGAAATGACCGATAAGGAGGTGTCCGGCGCCCGCCCTTAGCGCGATGTCGGCGGCCTGCCGGGTCGTGCTGTGGTAGCGGGCCTCGGCATTGGCGCGGAGGTCGTCCAGGTAGGTCGTTTCGTGGTACATCCAGTCCACTCCCTTTACCTTTTCGGCCAGTTCGGGGTCGTATTTGGTGTCCGCGCAGAAGGCATACGTCCTGCCAGCGGGGCTTCGACCGGCCGCGATGTCCGCGCGGGTCGCCCCCTTTTCGGCAAACAGGAAACCCCAGCAGGCGATCCGATGGTTCGTCCGGAAGCAATGGACCGTGGAATGCGCGTCCTCCGCCACAAACCCCTCGTCGGGCAGGGGGTGGAACTGCAGGTCAAACGGCAGGTGGGTATCCGCCTCTCTGAGTTGCAATTGCAGGATCTCCCAGAGGGGTGCGGGACCGTGTACGTGCAGGGGTTGTATCCTCCCCAGCAGCCCCATGCTGTTGATCAGACCGATCAAACCGAAATAGTGATCTCCATGCAGGTGGGAGATGAAGATGCGGTGTATTTTAGAGCGTCTGATCTTATAGCGGATAATTTGTATTTGAGTCCCTTCCCCGCAGTCGATGAGGTAGAGGTGATCCCGCACGGTCAGGACCTGAGCGGTAGGATGCCGGTCAAATGCGGGAACGGCTGAATTATTCCCTAAAATGGTTACCCCCTGCATACTTTATTCGTTCTCCGTTTCGTTCCCAAATAGTTCTCTTTCGATCTCCTCCATTTGTACGATGTCCCAGGCTTCGCTTTCGGTGGGGGTGATGTTTAGTGCGCGAGCCTCCAGCTGTCTGCGGGGGCCGGTTTGCAGGCAACAGATGACAAAAGAGGCATTTTGTGCTTGGAATGCTTGTGAAAGCTCAGCCAGACGGTCAGCCGAGGCTTCTTCCATGGATTCCACGTTTTCAGCGTTTAACACCACGTTTTTAATGGGTTTTTCGAGCAGCTCATGCATCAAATCGCTTAATTTATCTGTCAAATTAGCAGAAAGATGCGGTTCGAAGGGCGTTATAACATGAAATACCTCTTTGGTATCAATTTTGACTTCATTCCTAATCATACGCTAATAAACTACTTATTAACAGAATGTGCGGAACAACCGCTAAACCTTAGTCAAAAATATTTGTTATTATTGTAAAGGCACGAAAAATCAAACCTATAAAAATGGACCATAATTTTTCAGCGCAGGTAAAAGAGATCATTTCATTTAGCAGGGAGGAGGCTTTGCGGCTGGGAAATGATTTCATCGGGACCGAACACCTGGTGCTCGGCCTGATCCGGGAAGGTGATAATACGGCAGTAAAGATACTCAAGACCCTTAACGTCGACCTCTATGAACTTCGTAAGGAAATCGAACTCGCTGTAAAGGATAAAACCGGCAAAAACATTGCCAACATTAACAGCCTTCCGCTCACCAAGCAGGCTGAAAAGGTCATCCGTGTGACCGTCCTCGAAGCAAAGGCCCTTAAAAGCCCCCAGGTGGAAACCGAGCACCTGATGCTCTCTATCCTCAAGAACCGGGAGAACATAGCCACACAGATCCTGAACCAATTCGACGTGGACTACGATGTATTTCGCAACGAGCTGGGCATGGTACAGAGCAATGCCAACCCTCGTTCCGAATACGCGGACGACCCCGCCGAAGAGGAATTTGAAGACGAAAAGTCCCGTTATGCCGGGCAAAGGGCCAAGGCCGCCGGCAACGCTAAGAGCAAGACCCCCGTCCTGGACAATTTCGGGCGGGATATTACCCGGCTGGCCGAAACGGGCTCCCTGGACCCCATCGTGGGCCGGGAAGAGGAGATCGAACGGGTCTCCCAGATCCTGTCCCGTCGCAAGAAGAATAACCCTATCTTGATCGGCGAACCCGGCGTGGGCAAGACGGCCATCGTGGAAGGCCTTGCCCTGAGGATCGTTCAACGTAAGGTGAGCCGGGTGCTCTTCGACAAGCGCGTTATCTCCCTGGACCTGGCGGCGCTTGTGGCCGGGACGAAGTACCGGGGCCAGTTTGAAGAACGCATGAAGGCGATCATGAACGAACTCGAGAAGAACCGGGACGTAATCCTGTTCATCGACGAGATCCACACAATCGTGGGGGCGGGGGGAGCCAGCGGTTCCCTGGACGCTTCCAACATCTTTAAGCCCGCCCTGGCCAGGGGAGAGCTGCAATGCATAGGCGCCTCCACCCTGGACGAATATCGCATGTATATCGAAAAGGATGGGGCCCTGGACCGGCGCTTCCAGAAGGTCATGGTCGATCCGCCCACCGTGGACGAGACCATACAGATCCTGAACAACATTAAGACCAAATACGAAGAGTTCCACAATGTAGAGTACTCCAACGAGGCGGTGGACGCCTGCGTCAAGCTGAGCGATCGCTACATTACAGACCGCCTGCTCCCCGACAAGGCCATCGACGTGATGGACGAAGTAGGGGCCAGGGTGCACCTTAAGAACATCAATGTTCCCCAGGAGATCCTGGACCTGGAAAAGAAGATCGAGGACATCAAACAGGAGAAGAACAAGGTCGTCAAGAGCCAGCGTTTTGAAGAAGCCGCCAGCCTTCGGGATACGGAAAAACGGCTCGGAGAAGAGCTGGAGAAGGCAAAGGGGATCTGGGAGGAAGAGTCCAAGCACAAACGCTACCCCATCGGGGAAGAAGACATAGCCGAGGTCGTGAGCATGATGACGGGTATACCCGTTCGGCGCATGGTACAGGCCGAAAGCGACAAGCTCCGCCGCATGGCCGAGGACCTGCGCGGGGCCGTAGTGGGTCAGGAAGAGGCCATCGACAAGGTGGTCAAGGCCATTCAACGCAACCGCGTGGGCTTGAAGGACCCCAAAAAGCCGATTGGCACCTTTATTTTCCTGGGCCCTACGGGGGTTGGGAAGACGGAACTGGCCAGGGCCCTGTCGCGGTATATGTTCGATTCGGAGGAGGCCCTCGTCCGCATCGATATGAGCGAATACATGGAGAAATTTACCGTGAGCCGCCTCATCGGCGCCCCTCCCGGTTACGTAGGATACGAGGAAGGGGGTCAGTTGACCGAACGTGTCCGCAGGAAGCCCTATTCGGTGATCCTGCTGGATGAGATCGAAAAGGCCCATCCGGACATCTACAACATCCTCCTCCAGGTGCTCGACGACGGTCAATTGACCGATGGTCTGGGTCGCAAGGTGGACTTCAAGAATACCCTCATCATTATGACCTCCAATATCGGGGTACGTAACCTGAAGGACTTCGGGGATGGGGTTGGATTCACAACGGCTACCCGCGCACAGAATCAGGACGAGAACAACAAGGCGGTCATCGAAAAGGCCCTCAAACGGACCTTCTCACCGGAGTTCCTCAACCGGGTAGACGACATCATGATCTTCAACCAGCTCACCAAGCAGCATATCTTCCAGATCATCGACATCCTGATGAAGGGCGTGATGCTCCGCCTGAGCAACCTTGGGTTCAGCCTGGAACTCTCCGAGGAGGCGAAGGACTTTATTGCGGAGAAGGGATATGACGCGCAATTCGGGGCCAGACCGCTGCACAGGGCCATCCAGAAATACCTGGAAGATCCCCTGGCGGAAGAGATCCTCAGCATGCATATCAAGCAAGGGGATATCCTCATTGCGGAGTTGGACAAAGAAGCCGGGAAGATCAAGTTCAAGATGAAGGATATAAAGCCTTCGAAGAAAGAGAAATCTGCAGAAGCATAAATCGTAAACCGGACGCCTGAAGCGTCCGGTTTTTTGTTTGGATTTCCGCCGGTTTTGCGGCATTTTTGTGTCCGTAGATGAAGAAGATCATTATCACGATAGACGGATGGTCCTCCTGCGGCAAAAGCACGCTGGCCCGTGGGCTGGCCAAGGAGCTGGGTTACGTATACATCGACAGCGGCGCCATGTACCGCGCCATCACCCTCTACTTCCTGAGGAGCCATGTGGACTGGTCGGACCAGGCATCGGTGGAGAGCCACCTGGAAGAAGTCACGCTTGAATTTCACCACAGCGATCATTCTGGTCAATCGGAGATATTCCTCAACGGCGAGAACGTGGAGTACGTGATCCGCGACCTGGTCGTGGCCGAGAAGGTCAGCGATGTAGCGGCGCTCGGACCCGTGAGGGACTTCGCCGTGGCCCAACAGCGTAAGATGGGGAAACGAAAAGGGATCGTCATGGACGGAAGGGACATAGGCACCGTGGTCTTCCCTCAGGCCGAGTTAAAGGTCTTTATGACCGCCGACAATGC
>Ga0206896_1090_pt1 | contig 17705 bp, 15 predicted proteins | sample Alteio_BWOrgHeat_52_FD_152969 | JGI IMG/M metagenome (GOLD analysis project Ga0206896, IMG submission 152969) | Enriched cells from forest soil in Barre Woods Harvard Forest LTER site, Petersham, Massachusetts, United States -... | ecosystem: Environmental > Terrestrial > Soil > Temperate forest >... | reverse complement strand
ATTGTACTTGATCTTGCACTGATGGATAAGTTGGAGGAGATTCCTGCCAGCCGAAGGAGTCGGTGTTCCAGTTGGTAAAGGCCTCGTTGCGGCGATCGAGGGGGCCGGGCTTGTCGCCCAGGCCGAAGTAGTGCTCGTCTTCGGCGGAGTGCTTATAGACGCGAAAGCCCGCGCCGTGGAACTCGACGGGATGCTCGGGGATGTCTTCGGCGATGACATTGCCGGCGAGGTCGGTAATTTTCATCACGAGCGGCAGGCGCTGAATGGTGACTCGCAGTTTCGCGGTGGCGAATCCGACGGCGGCCGAGGTGGCTTCGGGCTTGACGTCGGCTTTGGCGGTTCGGGCGGGTTCGAGGACGGCCCAGGAGGCATCTTCGGGGAGCGTGCCGGTGGCTCCGACGCGAACGCGGAGCAGATCATCTCGCAGAGCGGTTACCTGCATGACAGCCAATCCCGATTTGATTTCGAGCCCGTTCGGCAGGGCGCGGGAGCTGGTGACTCTGTCCAGCGTGACGTGAAGCGGTACCTCGGCCTTGGCGGACTGTGCGGCGGCGGTTATCGCGAAAGGCGAAAGCGCGAGCGCAGCGGAAAGGGCAAGAACGGAGGCGAGAGCGAGATTCACAGTGCGACGGAGTTTGGACAATTGTTGCTCCTGAAGACAGCTGCCAGCGGGGGAATGAACTGCAATGCCGAAGGATACTGCATCGCTGGGTTGAATGCCATCGGCGGTTCGTGAACACGGTCAAGTCTATTGCGTGTACCGTACGAATTTCAAAAGGGAAAAGCGGGGGCATTTCGATGCGGAGGTGATGTATCCTGCGATTAGTTCTGAGCAGCCAGCTTTACTTCTGGTGATTCACGGGTGTCCATGAGTATCGATGTCGTTGTGCTCGCTCGGTTCTTGCTGACGGGAATCGCGCTTCTGCTTGCATTTCTGGCTGCGGTGACCTGGCATCGCCGAAAAGAAGCGCCCGAGGCGACGACATTTGCCCTGCTCGCGGCCAGCATGGCGGTATATGCATTTGGGTATGCAGGAGAGATTGCCCAGACCACGGTGGCCGGTGCTCAGCGCTGGCTGGATGTGGAATACCTGGCTCTTCCCTGGGCTGGCGGGCTGTGGGTACTGGCGGCGTTAAGGCACAACGGCGTCCGAGTACGGTTGCGAGCGGTTTTGCTGTTCGTTATCCCGGTAATTACGTTTGTGGGGCACTACACGAACTTTCACAATCTCTTCTATACCGCGCCGATGACACTCGTTCATCGAGGGCCTTTCTGGGTTTTGCAGATGGAACGCGGGCCGCTTTCCATGCTGGACAACTCGTTTCTGCTGGTTTCGTTTCTGGTTGGTTCGTGGGTCTATGTGTCGGGGTTCCGGCATGCTTCGCCGCTTTATCGGAAACAGGCCGCGATTCTGGTGTTGAGTTCACTGCTGCCTTTTGCAGGGTATTTTGTCTTTCTGGCCAACCTGAGTCCATGGGGACTGGATATTGCTCCGATCACGCTCGGATTGACCTGTGTGCTGATGTTTTACGGCATCTTTTACTGCGGCATATTCGACCTGGCGCCGGTTGCGCGCAACCTGATATTCAACAGTATTCGGGATGCTGTGCTGGTTCTGGACATGCACGACCGCCTGCTGGACTTCAATCCGGCGGCGTGTACGCTGTTGCCGGTCCTGAATAAGAACAGCCTGGGAACCGAGGTGTCAGGATGGCTGGCAGGCATTCCGGACTTTGCCCACGCTTTGGAGCAGTCTGAGAAGCCGATCGAGCTTGCCATTGGCAGGGACGCCGGTTCGCGGTTTTATGAGATTCGCAAGTGGCCCCTGTTTTCGAGTTCGCTGACAGGGGCGTCACGTCAGGTGGGCAGGGCAGTGATCTTCGCGGAGGTTACGGCCCAGATCCAGTTGCGTGAGGAACTTCGCCTGCGCGCCGAGACGGATTCTTTGACTGGCATCGCCAACCGGCGACGGTATTACCAGGCGCTGGAGACGGAATGTCTCCTATTCGCCCGCAACCGCTCGCCGTTTTCGGTATTAATGATTGATCTGGACTATTTCAAGGAAGTGAATGACCAGTATGGGCACCAGGCCGGAGACACGGTGCTGCGTTGTGTGGCGCAGCGGCTCGAGACCAGCCTTCGCAAGACAGATTTGGTAGCGCGTTATGGCGGAGAAGAGTTCTCTGTGCTGTTGCCGGAGACGTCGGAAGTGGGCGCAATGGCAATTGCTGAGCGGATTCGGATCGCGATGACCAAGGATCCGATCACGATGGATGGATTCACGATTCCAGTGAGTGTGAGTGTTGGCATTTCGAGTTGTTCGGCAGACAATGCGGCCGACCCGGAGAAATTGTTGAAGGAGGCTGATTTGGCGCTTTATCGCGCCAAAGCGACGGGGCGCAACCGGGTCGAGGTGATCTGAATGCTGGAAGGGTGTTGAAGGCCACGGCCCTCGGACGCGGCTTCAGACAGCTCCGCAGAATGCTATACTCTCTTGGGTTGAGCGTGCGGGATTCGTCCTGTATCCCCGCGCCGGCATACTGTTATCTGCACTGAGGTTTTCCATGTCCGGCCATTCAAAATGGGCCACAATCAAGCACAAAAAGGGCGCGCTGGATGCCAAGCGCGGCAAGATATTCACTCGCCTGATCAAAGAAATCACCGTGGCCGCGAAGGGGGGCGGCGGCGACCCGGACGGCAATCCCCGCCTGCGCTCCGCGATTCTCGCGGCCAAGGCCGAGAACATGCCTCAGGAGAACATCAAGCGGGCGATTCAGCGCGGTACGGGTGAGCTTGAAGGCGCTTCGTATGAAGAGATTTCCTTCGAAGGCTACGGTCCGGGCGGCGTCGCTGTGATCGTGGACACTTTGACGGACAATCGCAACCGCACGGTGAGCGAGGTTCGATTCGCGTTCTCGAAGAATGGCGGTAACCTGGGCGAGTCCGGGTCGGTGCGATTCATGTTCTCGAAGAAGGGCGTGATTGCTGTCGAGAAGGCCGAAGCCAGCGAAGAACAGCTCATGGACATCGTGCTCGAGCACGGTGGCGAGGACCTGAACGATGAGGGCGAGAGCTGGGAGATCGTGACCGACCCGGCTTCGTACGAAGCGGTGCTGAATGCGGTGAAGGCGGCGAAGATTCCGACGGTGATGAGCGAGGTTACGATGGTTGCCTCGACCTACACCAAGCTGGAAGGATCGCCGGCCAACCAGATGCTTCGGTTGCTGGATGCGCTCGAAGATCTGGACGATGTGCAGAACGTCTACTCCAACTTTGATATGGACGCGGAACAGATGGAGTCTGCGGCACACTAGTGGCTGAGCCTATTTGCAGGCTGAGGCCGCCCGGTTGGGCGGCCTTTCTTGCGAGGCCCTTCTTCGAGGGAAAGTCTGTCAGAAAATGTTTGTTTGGGAATGTTTGTTTGGGAAAGGGACCCAGTTTGTTGCGATTTCTGAAGCCTGCATTTGCCTTTGGAGTAATTCTTGGCGCGGCGACTGCCGCTAATTGTACGCCTCCGGCAGCTGCCGCGGCGGATGACGCTCCGACTACGACCGGAGATTACCGGGTCAGCGGGAAGTGGGAGTTTGGCCCGTTTTTGCAGGGTGGGGTCGGGATTGGGGAGCGATCTGACTTTCAGTTTTTTTGCACTGGGTGTCCAGGGTGGGCGGAACCTTACCCCGTTGATTCACGCCGGTGTGCTTAGCGGGCGGTTTGAGCTGGGTGCGAATATCATGCCCCTCTGGCAGGCTTATACTCCGGCGCCGCACGATGTGATCGTGGTATCCGGGGACGAGCAGGTTCAGGCGCAGGTTGGTGGAGGGACATTTACCGGCGTCAGCGTCACTCCGGTGATCTTCCGATGGAATTTTGCGCCGAAGTCGACGCGGTTTCAACCGTGGCTACAGGCTGCAGGCGGCGTGATTTATACGACGCACAAGTTTCCGCCAACGGTTCTGGTTCCGAAAGGAACTCCGGGGGGGACTTCGGTCTTCAATTTTTCGCCGCAGGGTGGCGGGGGACTTCGGTATTTCCTGCGTCCGAAGCGTTCGATTGACTTTGGCGTCAACGCGGAGCATATTTCATCCGCTTCTTTGGGAGACAGGAATCCCGGCGTCAATGCCAGCGTGCAATTTACTTTGGGCTACACTTGGTGGAAATGAGCTGGGAATCGATGGACCGCCGGTGATGGCATTCCGATAACGACAGGATTGTGAGTGATGGATGGGCCGATAGTCGCGTGTGTGCCTAACTTCTCCGAGGGCGTGGATGTGGCCTGTGTCAGGGCCATCGTTTCTGCGATGCGGGTGGAGGGTGTGCGGCTGCTGGATTGGTCTATGGATTCGGATCACAACCGCTCGGTTGTTACCGTGGCGGGGCCTCCGGCGGCAGTGGTGGAATCGGCGGTGCGCGCAGCCGGCGCGGCGGCTAGGCTGATTGACCTGACCCGACAGACAGGTGTGCATCCGCGCATCGGTGCTGCGGACGTAATTCCCTTTGTGCCGGTTTCAGGGATTTCTCTTGACCGGTGTGCTGTAATGGCGCGCCAGGCAGGAGCTGAGATCTGGAAGCGGTATGAGATTCCAGTGTATTTCTATGAAGCTGCTGCTGCGCGTCCGGATCGGGCAAACCTTGAAGACGTTCGCCGGGGGCAGTTTGAGGAGCTTCGTGAGGCGGCGAAGAGTCAGCCGAAGCGGCGGCCGGACGTAGGCGGACCGGGGCTGCACCCAACTGCGGGGGCCTGTGCGGTGGGTGCGCGCAAGTTTCTGGTGGCTTATAACCTCTACTTCGATACCAAAGACGTATCCTTAGTAAGAGCGATTGCCAAAGAGGTCCGTGCTTCCTCAGGGGGCCTCAAGGGAGTCAAAGCTCTGGGAGTACTGGCGCACGGGCGCGCTCAGCTGACGATGAATGTCACCGATTTGCAGGCTACTCCCGTCTCAAAGGTATATGCACAGGTCTGCCGGCTGGCAGCCCGGCATAAGACCGAGCCCATGGAGGCCGAGGTTATCGGCCTGTTGCCGCAGATAGCCTATGAGCAGGAGAGCGAGTGGATGCGTCTTCTGAACGGGTTCGATCCGGCAACCAAAGTTCTGGAGCGCCGTTTAGAGGCTCCGCAGGACTGGCCGGAAGATTAATTGCAGTTCTTTTGGAGATTTTGGAACAACTCGTGCGAGCTTTTACGCTTGCATTAATTTGATTGGCGAATTTGTCGCCTGAGATGAAGGGATATTGATGAAGCAATTTTGGACAATTTGTTCTTTCGCTGGAACGGTGCTGGCGGCGGGAGCTATTTCTGCCTCGGCTGCGCAGTTGTCGTCGGATGCGCGTTCGGCGATTCCGCATGATGTACAGCAGATGGTGGTCATCGATTACCACGTGATGCAGAACTCTTCGGCTGCGATGGAGCTGCGCGGACAGGTGATGCCTCCGGAGCTGATCTCTCTCGAAGAGGCGCTGCGCAAGTCAGGCCTGAACGATAACCACGATCTGGAGCAACTGGCGTTCATTCTTTATCGCGCCACAGCCGGTTCTGACGAGGTGCGCACGGTGGGCATCGCTCAGGGACAGTTCCCGGTCCAGGAGGTACTGGCCAATTTTCGCAAGCAGAAGGTAAAGGGTACAGTGGTTCGGACGAATCGCATTTATCCGCTGGGCAGTTCGGGGATGAGCGTGGTCTTCCTGGATGAGTCGACGATGATCTTTGGCGGCATGTCGGCGGTGCGGCAGGCTTTGGATGCGCGCGACGGTGTTGCTCCCAATGTGCTGACTAATGGACCGGTGATGGATTCGATGCGTTCGGTGGACAGCGAGCCGCTGTGGAGCGTTCTGGACCAGAAAGGCACCCAGACCATGATGAAGCAGGTGCTGGGCGAGGCTGGTTCGGTTGCGGACTATGACTCGGTAAAGAAGCGCCTGGTGGGGAGCTGGTACTCGATGAATTTTCAGCATGGAGTCAAGTTCGATCTGTCCGTGGTGACCGGAGATAATTTTTCCGCGGCGACGGTTTCGTCATTGCTGAATGCGGCTGTTCTCTATAAGAAGATGAGCGGCACCGATGCGGACAAACAGGCGCTGGACGGCACGGTGATCCGCTCGGATGCGGGGCGGCTGGATGTTCACTTTGCAAGTTCGGATGCGCAGTTCAATGCGCTGCTGAAGTCGCCGATGTTTCAAAGCATGGTGCGGTAGGCAGGCAGCGGCAGAGAGTTAGCGATAGCCCCCCGGCTTATAGCCGGGGCTATCTTTTTGGGACATCGACGATGAATGACGTGGTGTCGGGCCGGAAGGGCACGCCGGCTACGATGACGCGATTGCGGCCTCGGCCCTTGGCGCGGTAGAGGGCCTGGTCGGCTGCTTCGATCAGGTCCTGGGCGGTCTTGCCGCGTTGGGGAATGATGGTGGCGCAGCCGATGGAGATGGTGACGATTCCGGGGGCGTTGCCTTCGTGCGGCAGCCTTCGGTTGCGGACGGCCTCGCATATTTCGTCGGCCACCTCCTTGGCGCCCGTCTCATCCGTTCCGGGCAGGACTACTGCAAACTCTTCGCCGCCATAGCGGGCGACGAGATCTCCGGGGCGCAGAACTACGTCGAGCGCAGCCTCGGCGATCTGCTTGAGACAGCTGTCTCCGCGGACGTGGCCGTAGGTGTCGTTATAGCGCTTGAAGTGGTCGGCGTCGATTAACAGGAGCGAGAGTTTGCTGCCTTCGCGCAGTGCCCGGCGCCATTCGGTGTTGAGCGCATCGTCAAAGCGACGCCGATTGGCGATCCCTGTCAGTGCGTCGACCACCACCAGGGTCTCCATTGCACGGTAGGCGGATTGCAAATGCTCCTCCGAACGCTTGCGCTCGGTAATGTCACGGACGAGATTCAAAAAGCCGGTGGGAAGGCCGGTGCCAGGGTCGCGGTAGACGCGCAGGCTTCCCTCGGCCCAGAGATACTCACCATCGCGTTTACGGGCGCGGTACTCGAGCGTTCCTCCCTCAGAGCCTGCTCGTAGGGCGCGCATAGCCATTTCCACCTCGGCGACGTCGGCGGGATGGATGAGTTCGCGAACGAACCGGCCTACCAGGTCCTCGGGTTCCCAGCCGGTGAGAGCTTTTACTCCGGGCGAAACATAGGTTCGGCGGCCTTCGAGATCGCCCAGGACGATGACATCACGGGAGTTATCCATGACCAGCTTATGGAGCGCCGCAATCTGACGCAGTTCGCCCTGGATCTTGCGCAGATTGCCGAAGACTATGGAGATGGCGTAGAGGCTGACCATGGACGCGGCGATGAAAAGCTGAAAGAGCGCTGCCTTCCACTCTCCGCTGACGTCTCTGGAAAGCGAGATGGGTCCATAGCCATGGACCGTTGCCCATCCACCGATCAGGGCGACCAACAGCGTACAGAGAGCTCCCCATCCCAGATCGAGCTGCGTGACGACAAGAATGAGGAAGGGGAACAAAAGAAACAAGAGGGGAACGCGGTTCTGGCTGAAGACCAGCACCGCAACCAGAATCACCATTGCGGGATACATCCAATTCCGGCGAAGGAGGTGGGTATTGCGCATGCGGCTCTTCAAAATGGCGACAATCGTGGGTGTGACTACGGCGATGCCGAGGCCGTCGCCAAAGGCCCAGGCCAGCAGGACTACCAGAAAATCCTCGTGACGGCGGATATGGAGAACGACGCCATAGAGAACCCCCGAAACGGCCGGGCCTAGCAGGCAGGCATATCCGATAAAGCGAAGCACGTACTTGCGGTCGGGGAAGAAGGGTAGGTCCCTGGAGCGCCTCTTGATCAGCATGGCGCCGATAAGAATCTCGATCAGATTGAGGAAATTAAGCAGCAGACTCTCGCGGGCGGGCTCGCCGATCATCATGCTGCCCAGAATCAGGCCGAGGTAGCCAGAGCAGAGGTACATTGGCCATCGCCAGCGCGGGGCCAGCAGTAGGAAAGCCAGAATCAGGCCGTTGGCGAGCCAGATGATATTGGAGCCGCCCTCCGTTCTAGCGAATCTGCCAACACATACGATAGAAAACACGACGCTGACGAACAAACCCATCAGCCGAAGGGAAAAGGCGTAAATGCGCCACCATCGCTTTCTCACGGTGCCGGTCGACACTTACTCCTCCTCGTACAAGACTTATCGGTCCGCAGCTCCGAACCGCGATCCATACTTTACGATCCTGATCAAACCTGGGATTGTTCGTTAGAAGAATTCTCGTTTATTTGGCCCAATCGTGCTCTGGATAATGATCAGAAATCGTTCCCGGTCCGGCTATTCTTTGACGCGGGATCCCCTGTCCGGCATCAAAGCGGCGGTCGGATTGGTTAGAACTCCATTATGAAGCAGGTTGCAGGTTGGGGAGGAACTCAACTTTGCCTCCCGGCAAAAGACGGATGGTGAGACCTCCCTGCTGGTGCTCAGTCAGTGTCGGACCCTGGGCGCGGGTTGTTTTTCCGTCGGGCACGGAATACTCGACCTTTACCGGCCCACTACCGCGAATCTGAAAGCGATAATGCATAGTGGCTCCTGGCGCCAGACCGTTACTGCCAAAGCTGGCAGTCGGGTAATCGACTTCCAGTTCATGAATGGATTGCCCCGTCTGGTTCTCGACAGTTGCGTCTATCCAGTAGCTTTTGCAACCGGTTATAGCCGGAATTATCAGGCAAAGGGTGAGGATCCAGCAGGTCCAGAAGATTCGCTTCAATCTTTGCCATCCTTCCCGCCGGGCTGGGGTGGGGTACGTTTCGAGTCAGCTGCCTCAGCTTGCTGGCCGGAATGGTGCTTTTCGAGTTGGCTGAGCCTTCGGAAGATTTCCGGAAGCCTCTGAAAGACCGCTACGGCGCGAAGCCAGTTTCGATTGTCGAAGGCCGGCGAACCGGAGAGCATCTTGCCAGCCGGAACGTCATGCGAGACGCCGGATTGCGCTGTGAGAATGACTCCGTCCCCCAGGGTGCAATGCCCCGCCACGCCCGCCTGTCCGGCCAGAATTGCGTTGGCGCCGACGATCGATGACCCTGCCAGGCCAGCCTGGGCGCAGACGAGGGTGTGTTTTCCTACTTTGGAGCCGTGCCCGATCTGGACCAGGTTGTCGATCTTGGCGCCGTCTTCGATTTCGGTGGCGCCCACGGTGGCGCGGTCGATGCAGCTATTGGCCTGAATGTCGACATGGTTCCCGATACGCACCGGACCCCGATTGCGGAATCTTCTGCCAGCTTCCCTGGTTGTCTTTGGCGAAGCCGAATCCGTCTGAGCCGACAATTACGCCGTTTTCGAGGGTGACATGGTCGCCGAGAATGCAGCCCTCGCGCACCACGGCATGCGCGTGGGCAAAAAAGTCGTCTCCGACCTCAACGGCTGGATAGAGGACGACGTGGGGCAGGATCGTCGCGTGTCTGCCGATCTTTACCTGTGGACCGATGACGGCGTAGGCGCCGATGTGCGCGCCCTCGCCAATTACCGCGGTGGGATCGATGACTGCCGTGGGGTGAATTCCCTGGGCGTAGTGAGGGGGCTGATAGAAGATTGCAAGCGCCTGGGAAAAGGCGAAATATGGATTCGCCAGCCGGAGGGTCGCCGCCTCTATTTCAGGAAACTCGGGATTGACGAGGATGGCGGCTGCCTGGGTGGTTCGGGCAAGGCCGGCGTATTTGGGGTTAGCGACGAAGGTAATTTCGGTGGGCCCGGCTTCTTCGATGCCTCGGACGCCGGTCACTTCGAGGCTGCCGTCCCCGCGCAACTCCGCCCCCAGCCGCTCAGCCAGCTCCGCCAGTTTCATTGTGCGATTGTAACGGACGGACGATTCCAAATTCTGCCGGTGGCCTTTCGGGATAGGATTCTGGGTTAGTGATTCGACCTTCAGGAGCTTTGATCTTCATCCGGCTCTTTTTCGAAGAGCTGGGGTTGCGCGCCTTGTTTCTGAGGATGCGGGGAGGCGGGAGCGATGACCGCAAGTATGGTCAGGTCTCGAATTGCGCCCCGGGGGACGAAAACCCGCTGGGTGCTCGAGCGGGTATCGGGAGGGGTGAGCAGCAATCCGGTGCTGTCGATCAGGGAGCGGTCGTTGGCGGCGATCCCCTCCAGCTCTTCGCCGTCGGCCAGGGTCAGGCGGAGCCAGATTCCGGCCGTTCTGGGGCGGCTGGTGAATCTGCGGCGCAGCAGGCGTTCGGGGTCTGGCGTGTCGTTGCGGGTCAGAATCCCGGCGCCGGCGCTCCCTGCCGGTTCGCGGACATAGCAGACCCATTTGATTTCGCTCCAGGGCACGCTGAGCAACTTTCCCGAGCTCTCGAGCAATTCGAGATCGGGACCTTTGTCGTCAGGAGGCAAAGCGGCCGCGTAACCAGCGTACCAATCGCGGGTCAACTTACGCACGATCACAGGTTTACGGGAGGCGGCCACAGGCTGGATTGTCGCACGAGCTGGGATGGGTCATATATGTGAGCTGCAATACTGTAGCCAAGCTGGTTACGGTGTGATAACGTACTTTGGTTGCAGGCTCACTTGCCATCTTTTCTAAGCGTCGCTCCATCAGATACTTGGATGTGCCGTAGCGGCAAAACCACACTCAGGGAGTAGTGAACGAAGAATGCCCGACTATATTTATTTGCTGGAGAATCGTCTGTCCGCTTCCCAGCAAAATGCATTGCGGACTGTGCGGGATCTGGCGCGCGAAGCCCAGATGACCGTATTTCTCACGGGCGATGCCGTGCGTGATCTGACCTGTGGAAATCCGGTTCGCGATCTGGAAGTTGTTGTCCATGGAAACGCGCTAAGTCTCAAGGCTGCAGTGGTTGCTGCCGGAGGTAAAGTCTGGGGAGAAGACACGCCCTCGCGGACGCTCTATCTCTGCTTTGGGGGAAATGTCCGCCTCGATCTGGGCAGCGCCCGAAGGGCGGAATATGCCAAGCCGGGCAAGCCCACGTACCACTGGAGCAGCATTCAGGAATACCTGCGGTCGCGTGATTTCACCGTGAACGCGATGGCGATTTCTCTGAACGAAGGCTCCTATGGATTATTGATGGATCCCACCAATGGGGTCGCCGATATCGAGGCTCGCCATCTGCGCCTGGTTTCGAACTACGGGTTCCTGGAGAATCCCGCGCTGCTGGTGAGGGCTACTCGCCTCAAGGCGCGGCTGGGATTTGAGCTGGACGAACGTACCCAGATTCGCTACGAAAACGCCAAGGGTGAGGACGTCATTGAGCACCTCTCAGAGCGCGAGCGATCGCGCGAGCTGGAGCAGATTGGCCACGAAGAGGAGCCGCTCAAGGTGCTTAAGACGCTGGAAGCCGAGGGATGGATGTCTCATCTCTTCGCGCCCTGGACCTCGGCAAAAGCCGATGTGGATAAGCTTACGGCTTTGCATGATCTGTCGATTGAGTTGCAGATGCAAGGGGTTCATCCCGATGTTTCAGCTGCCCAGATGCAGTTACTGACGGCCAAGCTGGCTCCGAAAGATCTTGCGCAACTGAAGAAGCAGTTACTGCGCGCGGGATTTGTGGAAGAGTGGAATCACCTCGACGCGCAGGCCGCCGATTTTGCCAAGGTGCTGCTGGCCAAGGAGAATGCCAGCCCGTCCGCGACGTACACGCTGTTTACTACGTACGCTCCAGAGGCAGTTCTATGGCTTGGCTTTACCAGCAAACAGGCCGCGGTGAAAGAGAAGTATGAGAACTTCCTCAAGGTTTGGCCGCAGGCTCGTCAGAAGGTTCCGTACGCACTGATGCTGGAGATGCGTATCACGCCTGAGCTGCCCGGCTATGCGGACCTGGTCAAGAGTATCTTCCTTCAGCTGATCGACGGCGGGCTTACGAGCCAGGAAGAGATGAAGGCTCTGCTGGAGCCGCATTCGCCGCCCGCTCCTCCTCCTCCGGTCACGATCAAGCGCACTCGGGCCAAAAAGGGAGCCGAGGCAAAGGCCAAGGCGCGGCTTGATGACGATGAAGATGAGGATTCTGACGATCTCGGAAGCGATGACGAGGACGAGGGCGATGACGATATTGAGGGCCTCGATCTCAGTACAGACGACCTTGATCTGTCGATCGGATTGGACGACGTGCGCTCCGGATTGCCGGCCGTGGAAGGCGACGAGGAGGATGTTTTCGCGCGCGACTCGGTGGGCGACGATGATATGGATCTCGAAGCCGAGGGCGACAGCGACGAGGATGAGCGTGATGATGATCGTCCCGTTTCTGAATCGAAGCGGGCCGACAAGAAAGGTTCGGGCGGTAAGTCGTCAACCCGTTCTGAATCGAAGCGCGACAGTACCACTGCTCGCGGAGCAGGGCTGAAAGCATTGGCTCTCAAACTGGATCTTGAAGAACCGAGCGACCCTGCGGATCTCGATGAAGCAGACCCCTCCATCGGCGTGGAAGACATGACTCCGGCGAGGGCCAAGGCGGCGAAGAAGGTAGTCAAGAAACCTGTCAAGGCTCCTCCGCCACCACCGGCTAAATCGAAGCCCGCCGCAAAGCCCGTGGCGAAGCCGGCGGCGAAAGTTGCAGCGAAACCAGTAGCGAAGCCCGCGGCGAAATCCGCCAAGGCTGCTCCTGCGCCGGCGAAGAAACACGCTAAATCTGCCCCGGTAAAAGCGGCTGGCAAGAAGCGCTAGTTTTTCTCGATCCTCACGCGCTGCCCGGCGTGGTATGTTCAGGAAATCCTGAACGCCACGCTGGAGGTCGCTTGCTGACCCTTGCCGAACTTTCCTTCCGCCATCGCAGAACGCTCCTGCTCACGCCGATCGTCTGCCTGACTGCGGCGGTCTCTCTCGCTCTGCCTGCCGCCCTTGCTGTGGAGGCCCAGGAGCCTGCGTCTGGGGTCGAAGTTGTTGCCGATTCTTCCAAGCCTGTACCAACGGCGAGGTCAGGTGCAGGCTACCGGTATCAAAAGGGTGGCTGGACTTACGTCCACTTGCAGGGAACTCCTGCGGAGGTGGGCTACCAGCACGGCTATCTGCTCTCGGCTGAAATTGAGGACATGTACCAGGTTCTCAAGCTGGAGAATACGCACGAGACCAAACGCGACTGGGCCTTCTTTCGCGACGCGGGCAGAAAGATGTTGTGGCCTCACATTGACGCCGAGTACCAGCAGGAACTGGAAGGGATCGCGAAAGGTGTGCAGGCCAAGGGCGTGAAGCTCGACGTCTGGGACATTGTGGCGATGAACGGAGCCCTTGAACTGCCGCAGTACTACGTTCCGTGGCTTAACAAGCGCGAACATGCGATGAACGCTCCGCATCTCTCGGCGCCGGGCAACTGTTCGGCGTTTATTGCCTCGGGTAGCTATACCAAGGGCGGGAGGATCGTGATCGCCCACAACAACTGGTCGAGCTATGCAGACGGAGCGCGCTGGACGGTCATTTTTGACATCGAGCCAGCTAAGGGGCATCGGATGCTGATGGACGGAGAGCCAGGTGTGATCACCAGCCAGGATGATTTTGGCGTGAACGACGCGGGGCTGATGGTGACCGAGACGACGATCACCCAGTTTGTCGGCTGGAATCCTGACGGCAAGCCGGAGTTTGTGCGTTCGCGGAAAGCGATGCAATACGCCAGCTCAGTCAATGAATACGCCCAAATCATCAGGGAAGGGAACAACGGGGGTTACGCCAACGACTGGCTGATCGGCGATCGAAAGACGGGCGAAATTGCGTATCTGGAACTAGGGCTCAAGAACACTCCCATGTGGTACAGCAAGGATGGCTACTTCGTTAGTTCCAACTTTGCGCGCGACCCCAAGCTGATCAGGGATGAGACGGAGGGTTTCGATCTGAAGGACTTGTCGAGCTCGCCGAACGCTCGAAGAGTGACTGCTGAGAAGCGAATCGAGCAGGCCCGGGGGCGCATCGATATCGAAATGGCCGAGCAGTTTTTGTCGGACCATGAGGACAGCTATACCGGGAAGAAAGAGGCTGATGCGCGGTCACTGTGCGGGCACATCGACACTGACCCGAAGGGTGTCCCGGTGTGGGACCTGGAGCCGTACAACCCGTTTGGAGCGGTGACTGGCAAGGTCGCCGATTCAGAGATGGCGGGGAAGATGTCTCTGGTGGCTCACGCCGGGCATCCTTGCGGAGAGGACTTTTTGGCAGCGCCGTTTCTCAAGGCGCATCCGGAATATGACTATCTGAAGCCGATCCTGAAAGATATGAAGTCAGGTCCGTGGACGACCTTCACAGTGAGCGACAAATAGACTAACGCGACGAAAGGGTTACCTGGGCCGCGAATGGCTTTCTTTCGAAACTGGATCTACCCTGCGCCTGGGCTCGGAACCGGTGTAAATCTCGCCCATCGAGTGTCGCTTGGAACGCGAGTAGCGCTTGCTGCTGAAAAAACGTTTCTGGCAGTCGACGCACTCCCAGGGGAACATGCCGAAGATATACATGAGTCGATGTGCTAGTGTCTTCGCACGTGATCTGCGGCGGGTTGAGGTTGATTCACACTTGGGGCACTCTGGGTTCATTTAGGGTCCTTATACCTTGGGCTCAATCGATGCCGCTTATGGCCGGCATTCAGATGGAGCGTCGAGGATGACGACTGGAAACTGACGCCAAAGGTGGCGTAATGCACTTACATGTCTTATGTTAAGGCAAAATAATGCTTTCCGGACGGTTTATCCGCGAGGTGCGTTCCGTTTTGACGCACTAATTTTGCCGCGAATCAATTTGGCACACGTCCCTTAACCGTTCTTGCTACCCCGGATTGCAAAAAGCAGGATGATCAGGCCAACGAGCGCGGCGGCTGCACCCCGATATGCCCATTGGATCTGCCCGGTCATGAAGCTACCCGGCAGCACGTTGATTCCCTGCAGAATCCAGACGATGCCCATGACGATGAGCAGAATGGAGATAATTTTCAGTACGAGCCGCATCGATTCCCCCCGGAGAGTCAGCCGGAATCATATCGCAACCGTGAGCCATCCGGACGAGCTTTTACGCTGAGAGATTCGGTCCCTGTTTTCCTCAGCCGTCTCCAGGCCCCTTCCGCTTCGCATAGCGCAAAGCGCCTAAAATGAATCCTGACCATGGCTGAATTTACTCACCTGCATTTGCATACGGATTACTCCCTGCTTGACGGGGCCTGCGACGTTGACAAACTCGTGGATCGCGTCGCCTCGATCGGCCAGAAGTCTGTTGCCATGACCGACCATGGCAACATTTACGGCGCGGTACATTTTTTCGATGCGGCGAAGAAAAAGGGCATCAAGCCAATCCTCGGCTGCGAGCTTTACATCTGCAAAAAGGAAGATCATCGCGCTGACCCCAGCGGTGACAAGTACAACCATCTGCTGGTGCTGGCCGAGAACGAAGAGGGTTATCGCAACCTGATTCGCATCACGTCTGAGGCGTCGGTGCATGGCTTCTATAAGAAGCCGCGAGTGAGCAAGCAGTTCCTTGCGCGCCATGCCTCCGGACTTATCGGATTTTCGGGCTGTCTGTCTGGCGAAATGTGCGAAAACCTGATGGCCGGCAAGTATGACGCGGCGCGTGCCTCTGCGTTGCAGTATCAGGACATCTTTGGCCGGGGGAACTTCTTCCTCGAAATTCAGGATCAGGGGCTGGAGCAGGAAAAGCGCATTCATGCGGATATGTTCAAGCTGGAGCGCGAGCTGGATATCCCTCTGGTCGCGACTAACGATTCGCATTATCTCTGCGAAGACGATCATAAGTCGCACGACGTGATGTTATGCGTGCAGACCGGCTCAAAGGTGCAGGATGCGCAGCGCATGCGCTTTGATGCTGATCAGTTCTTTGTGAAGAGTGCCGATCAGATGGAGCGGCTCTTTCCAGACCGGCTCGATGTTCTGCAGCGCACGCAGGCGATTGCAGAGCGTTGCAATCTCAAGCTGAACAAGGTCGACAATCCCTTCCCGGAGTTTGCTGTTCCAGAGGGGCATACGATCGACAGCTTCTTCGAGGAGATATGCCGCGAAGGCTATCGCAAGCGTCTGGCCACCGCGATTCATCATCTTGAGGCACGCGGGCAATTGCGTCATCCGCTGCATGAGTATGAGGCGCGCCTGCAGCGCGAGATCGACATCATCAAGCAGATGAAGTACGCCGGTTACTTTCTGATCGTTTGGGACTTCATTCGCTATGCGCGGGAGTTAGGGATTCCGGTAGGTCCGGGGCGTGGTTCGGCGGCTGGTTCGCTGGTGGCCTATGTTATGGAGATCACCAATGTCGATCCTATTCAGAATGTGCTGCTGTTCGAGCGGTTTCTGAATCCTGAGCGCGTATCGATGCCTGATATCGACGTTGATTTCTGCATGAATCGGCGCGGCGAAGTTATCGAGTATGTTACGCGCAAGTATGGCCGCGAACAGGTTGCGCAGATCATCACGTTTAATACCATGGCGGCCAAGGCTGCTATCAAGGACTGCGGCCGGGCGATGGACATGCCCTACGGCGATGTGGATCGTATTGCCAAGCTGATTCCGGCGACGATCGGCATCACTATTGACAAGGCTCTTGAAGAGCAGCCGGAACTGGCGAAGATATACGCATCAGACGCGCAGATCCGCGAACTGATCGACACGGCGAAGAAGCTTGAAGGGCTTGTTCGTGGCTCGGGAGTACATGCGGCGGGCGTAGTGATTGCGCCGCGTGCGTTGACGGAACTTGTTCCGATTGCGAAGACAAAGAACGACGAAATCGTGACCGCCTATGACATGAAGGCGATCGAAAAGATGGGCCTGCTCAAGATGGATTTCCTGGGCCTGACGACACTGACTGTTATTACCGATGCACTGAAACTTATCGAGCAAAATCGTGGCGTAGTGCTGGATATCGAGACGATTCCTCTTGATGATAAAACAACTTACGAGAAGATATTTCATCGCGCGCTGACTTCGGGTGTCTTCCAGTTTGAATCGGGCGGCATGCGCGATGTGTTGCGACGCTACAAGCCAGAGACGATTGAAGACTTGACCGCTCTGAATGCGCTGTATCGCCCGGGGCCGATTCAGGGTGGCATGATCGACGACTTCATCGAACGCAAGTGGGGCAGGCGAAAAGTTGAATACATGCTGCCGCAGCTTGAGGATCTGTTGAAGGAGACGCTCGGCGTTATCGTCTATCAGGAACAGGTGATGCAGATCGCCAACGTGCTGGCGAGTTATTCGCTTGGTGAAGCAGATCTGCTGCGCCGCGCGATGGGTAAGAAGGATCCTGCGGAGATGGCTGCGCAGCGCAATCGCTTCATGGAGGGCGCCGCGGGGCTTGGTCTGCCCAAGGACACGTCGGGCGAAATCTTCGATCAGATGGAGAAGTTTGCCGGATATGGATTTAATAAGTCGCACTCAGCGGCCTATGCATTGCTGGCCTATCAGACGGCTTATCTGAAGACGCATTATCCGGTTGAGTTTATGGCGGCTCTGCTGACCTCGGAAATTTCGAAGCCTGAAAATGTGGTCAAGTACATCCAGGAGTGCCGCGAGATGGAGATCAGTGTTGAGCCGCCTGATGTGCGGCTCTCGGGCGCGCACTTTACGCCGAGCGGCGACGCGATTCGCTTTGGCCTGACGGCGATCAAGAATGTCGGCGGCAATGCGATTGAGTCGATTCTTGCAGTGCGACGCGAGCTGGAAGAGAAGGGGAGCACCTTCACGACCTTTTGGGAGTTCTGCGAGAAGGTCGATCTGCGGCTGTTGAACAAGCGGGTGATCGAGTCGCTGATCAAGGCCGGTGCGCTGGATTCAATGGGTACGCGCGCAGAAC
>Ga0206896_1113_pt1 | contig 17731 bp, 17 predicted proteins | sample Alteio_BWOrgHeat_52_FD_152969 | JGI IMG/M metagenome (GOLD analysis project Ga0206896, IMG submission 152969) | Enriched cells from forest soil in Barre Woods Harvard Forest LTER site, Petersham, Massachusetts, United States -... | ecosystem: Environmental > Terrestrial > Soil > Temperate forest >... | reverse complement strand
TGTTCCCCTAATTTTAGCCGGTGAGTGCCACCCCCGACATAGGCCGCACCGGAGAGAACCTGGCCGCGGAGTATTACCGTTCCCGGGGGTTCGCCATTCTCCATACCAATTGGCGTCATTCCTATTTCGAGATCGACCTGGTTGCCTCCAAAGATTCGCTCCTTCATTTCGTGGAGGTCAAAACCCGCCGTTCGGGTGTCTTTGGATTTCCGGAAGAAGCCGTGGATCATCGAAAATTATATCGACTGATGAAAGCCGGGGTCCGGTATCAGCATGAGTATCCCCGGTGGAGACACGTACAATACGACGTACTCTCCATACGCCTGCACCAGGGAGCGCCCCCGGAATTTTTTCTGATAGAAGACGTATACTTTTAGAATTCCCCTACCACGCCCGTATAATTGTGGGGTGTGATCGATTTCAATTCCTCTTTTACCGCCCCACTCACCTCCAGGCCGTCGATAAACGCGTGCATGTTCTCCCGGGTGATCCCGTCGGCGCCCCTGGTCAGGGCTTTGAGCGCCTCAAAGGGGTTGGGATATTGCTCCCGCCGGAGCACCGTTTGCACCGCCTCGGCGACGACCGCCCAGTTCTCGTCCAGGTCCCTGTGGAGTGCGTCCATATTGAGGATGAGCTTGTCGAGTCCCTTTTCGATCGACAGGATGGCGAGCAGCGAGTGGGCCAGGGGTACGCCCAGGTTGCGCAATACCGTGGAATCCGTCAGGTCCCGCTGCAGCCTCGACAGGGGCAGCTTGCCCGAGAGGTGTTCCAGCAGGGCCCCGGATAGACCCAGGTTGCCCTCCGCGTTCTCGAAGTCGATGGGGTTCACCTTGTGGGGCATAGCGCTCGAACCGATCTCACCCTCTTTGATCCGCTGTTTGAAATAGTCCATCGAGATATAGGTCCAGGCGTCCCGGCAAAGGTCGATAAGGATGGTATTGATGCGTTTGATCGTATCGAAGTGCGCCGCGAGGTTGTCGTAGTGTTCTATCTGCGTGGTGAACTGCTGGCGCTGCAGGCCCAGCCTTTCGTTTACAAAACTATTCCCAAAGGCCACCCAATCCTCTTTCGGGTAGGCGATGTGGTGCGCGTTGAAGTTCCCGGTAGCGCCCCCAAACTTCGCGCTATAGGGAACCAGCGAAAAGAGCCGGACCTGCCCGCGGAGCCGCTCCACGAAGACCATGAATTCTTTCCCCAGTCGGGTAGGGGAGGCCGGTTGTCCGTGGGTGCGGGCCAGCATCGGGATGTCCTTCCAGGTCCTTGCCAGGTCCTCGAGCCGGCTCAGCAGCCGACCCAGGGCCGGCATCCACTCCCGTTCGATCCCCTCCTTCCAGCTAAGCGGAATGGCCGTGTTGTTGATGTCCTGGGAAGTCAGGCCGAAGTGGACCCACTCCTTGATCGCCCCCGCTCCCGCCCCGTCGAGGATGGACTTTATAAAGTATTCAACGGCCTTGACGTCGTGGTTGGTGGTCTTTTCGATCTCTTTGATCTGGGCGGCCTGGGCAGGTGTAAACGCGTCGATCAGAGCCCGCAGGGCTTCCCGGGCGCTTTTTTCAAGACGGACAAAACCCCGTTGCTCCAGGTGGAACAAGTACTCCACCTCTATCCTAACCCGGTAACGGATCAGCCCGTATTCGGAGAAATACCCGTCCAGGCGCTCCACTTGCCTGCGGTAACGGCCATCGATGGGTGAAATAGCGGTAAGTGTTTGTAAGTCCATAGCTGCCGAGGCTGTATTTTTGCGCAAAATTACACCTTAAAACCCTCAACGCTTTGGAAAAGATTTGGAAGGTCGGCGCAGTGAGTTACCTCAATACCAAGCCTTTATTGTACGGTATCATGCGGTCCCCCGAAGTGATGCGGCGTCTGGAGCTTACGATCGATTACCCCTCCATCATCGCAAGGGACCTGGCCCGGGGCGATTCCGATATGGGCCTTGTGCCGGTAGCCATCATCCCCCGGTTAAAAGAATACCACATCAACGGACAGTTTTGCATAGGGTCGGAGGGTGAGGTAGCCTCTGTCTGTTTGTTCAGCGAGGTCCCTTTGGAACAGGTACAAACCGTCCTGTTGGACTACCAGTCCAGGACTTCGGTGGCCCTCCTGAAGGTCCTGCTCCGCTTCCACTGGAAGCGGACCCCGGCCTTTATCAATACCCACGAGGACTACCGCGCCCGTATCAAGGGGACCACCGCCGGTTTGGTCATCGGCGACCGAGCCCTGGAACAGCGACCCCTGTCCCCCTATATCTATGACCTCGGCGCGGCTTGGAAAGCCTTTACCGGGCTGCCCTTTGTATTTGCCGCCTGGATCAGCAACCGGCCCATGGACGAGGGCTTTATCCGGCTTTTTGATGAGGCCTGCGGGGTGGGGGTTACGGGTCTGGAAGAAGTACTCCTGGAAAACCCCTATCCGGTCTATGACTTGCGGACCTATTACACCCGGAATATCTCCTACCAACTGACCCCCTCAAAGCGAGCCGGTTTAACCCTTTTTCTTCAGTATATCAATGAGTTAGACGTCAGGTAGTCCGACCGGACCCAACCTATTCCACCGATTTGCGTATCTTTAAAGGTGCGAAGTATGTGGCGTCGATACCTTACCCTGATCCTACTCGTATACTGGGGCTCCGCCCGGGGCCAGCAGGTATTTGACGATTTCAAACATCCCGATACTGTTTGTGTGGATGGGACCGTTGTTCTGACCAATATTTCCACCGGGGCGAGCAATTATTATTGGTATTTCTGCGAACACTACACCGACACTACGGGGAAATCCATCCTGGGCTGCCCCGCCGGCGTCAACCTCCCTTCCCTTTCGGTCCAAACACCTGCTCCCTATTCCTATAGGGTCGCCGGAACCTATGCCGTCTGTCTGGTGGTGGACACCAATCTGGTAGACAAGACCAGGCGTTGTTACAATATTGTCGTCAAATCCGCCCCCAGCATCGTCTTCGGCCCCGACACCTTTTATTGCCAGGGGCAACCGATCACCCTCCAGGCGCCGGACAGCCCGGGTGTCAGGAATATGTGGAGTACCGGAGCCGATTCTAACAGCATCCACATCAGCAACCCCGGCACCTATACCCTGACCTCTCAATACTATGGTTGCACGGCGCAGCAGACCACGAACGTCACCGCACTCGCCAGTCCGACGATCCAGCTTCCCCGGGATACCGTATTCTGCGACTCGGGGGTCCTGCGCTATACCACTACACAGCCGGTGACATTTTTATGGAATACCGGTTCGATCGTCGACAGCACCAAGGTGACCTCCAGCCAGCTCTATTGGCTCCAACTCAACCAGGGAGGGTGTACCGCACTGGACAGTGTTACTTGCCGGGTGATCTCTACGCACTCCCTGAACCTGGGCCCGGACACCAGTTTTTGCGGCCCGGGCGGGCTGGGGTTTGTGACTTTTGATACCACCGGTATCGCCTATCTGTGGAGCACCGGGTCCGACTCCAGCAGCACCCCTGTGCCCGTCACGGGCGACTACTGGCTGGCTTTTACGGACGCGGGGTGTACGGCCAGGGACACGATCCACATCGCCGTCCTTCCGGCGCCGGGTGTAAACCTCGGCAGGGACACGACCCTTTGTTTGGCCGAACCCTACCTCCTGGACGCGGGGAATCCCGGAGATACCTACCTATGGCAGGACGGAAGCACCCAGGAAACCTATATCGTTGCGAACCCCGGGCTCTATTCCGTCCGGGTCACCGAGGGTATCTGCAGTGTCTCCGATTCCATCCGGATCGGGGCGGTCCCCGCCCCTGTTTTCACCCTGGGGGAAGACCAACCCGTCTGCCCCGGGGAAAGCATCTACCTAAAGCCCCAGCCGGACACCCTCAACTTTACCTGGCAGAACGGCTCCACCGATACGGTCTACCAGGTGTCCTCCCCGGGCGCCTACTCGGTGACTGCAAAAAATGCTTGCACCACCTACAGTGATACCATCCAGGTCGTGGAAGGCGTCTGCGTCGTCCATGTACCCACGGCTTTTACCCCAAACGGGGACGGGATCAACGACGTTTTCCGGGTCCTGGGGGTTGAGGTCCTGGATCAGTTCTCTTTAAGGGTGTACAACCGCTGGGGTGCCACGGTTTTCGCCAGCGAGGACAAGGACCTGGGCTGGGACGGCAGTGCCGGCGGGGTGGCTCAACCGTCCGGGACCTACGTCTACGAGCTCCACTTTCGGTACCGGTTAACCGGCCAAACCTATGCCCAGGGCGGGACGGTGGTTTTAATAAGGTAACCAAATAAATTTCTTTAAATTTCGAAGTTTTTCTACATTTGCACTACATCCGTGGTCCGAATTCTATGAAACAAATAGCCCGCTACCTCCCCATCTCTCCCCTTTCGCCGTCCAGCCGGGATGCGCACTCATCATACCTTTGTAACTTATTTCAAACCCATACCTCAACTCTTAAATCACCATTATGACAAAGATTTTGTCCGTACTCCTATGCGCGGCCGTCGTCATCGGTCTTTTGCCGACCGGGAGCTGCAAGAAAACGACTACGGTTATCGACACCGTCCCTCCCCTTGGCGACACAACCAACAGGCACATCAATGACAGTATATGGGCCTACTACCCATTGAACGGGAACCTGGGCGATTCGTCGGGAAACAACCACCAGTTGACGCTAAATGGGAGCGGTGCGATACTGGGGTATGACCAATGGGGAAACAGCCAGGGGGCCCTGGATTTCAACGGAGGATCGTCTTATGCAGAGATCGCCGACGGGGCGAATTTTACCTCGCAGAATTTTACGGTATCCTTGTTCTCCATGTGGAGGCAAACGAAGGGTATGATTTTTAGTAAGGTGAACTACAACGACGCGACTGGTCCAACGTTTAACCTAAGCGTAGACCCCCATAATTTTCTCGACACCATCAACTATTCAATTTCAACCCTCGGCAGCAACATTTGTAGTACCCCTGCCAACGGCGGTCAGGATATGCGGGACCCAACCCAGGCGATACAAGTCGATTCCTGGTATCATACCGTCATTTCCTTTGCAAACGGTGTTATGAAACTTTATGTAAACGGCGTGCTTGTTCATACAGAGATGTTTTCCTCCACGCAACTGATCTATTGTCCCAGCGCTCCCTTTATAATAGGTAACTGGTGGTCATTAGACAACGGACCTGCCATGGACGGAAAGATCGACGAGATCCGGATTTATTCTAGGGCATTAAAAGACAATGAAGTAGCATATCTATTTAAGACGTTCATGACACGTTAGTCAAAGTTGTGTCAATCATATATCAGAACTCCGGCATTTACCGGAGTTCTTTTTTGGGGCATACTTGCGCACGCCCACCAATACAAATGCCTTCGGAGCCGCAGACTACGGCGCTGCTGGGCAGCCCCTGTTTGCGCTACATCGGACAAGGACCTGGTTGGCAGGGCCGGGGGTGGTGGCCTCTGCTCAGGGCGGGAAGGCGGTACTAATCAGGTAGCTAAATAAATTTTCGATTATTTCAAAGTTTTTCTACATTTGCGATAGAATTCGTATCCCTCCCATTTGTCTTTCATGAAACAATTAAGGCTTTACCTCTTTATTTCCCCAACCTCCCTCTCCGCGACATTGCAGAACGCACTTTCGTCGAATCTACGCAACGACAATCCTGACGATCAAAGGCTTTTGATATCTTTAACCATCATCCCCCAACAACTAAAATCAGCTTTATGAAGCAATTCTTGCTTTGCCTCCTCGGCGTAGCGGTAATCGTGGGTTTCTCCTTAATGGGAGGTTGTACCAAAACCAAGACGGTCATCAAAAATGATACGACCATTGTAAAGGATACGACGGTCATCACCGACACGGTACCTCCACTGGGTGATACAACCAATAGGCACATTAATGACAGCATTTGGGCCTACTACCCGTTGAACGGGAACCTGGGCGATTCCTCGGGAAATAACCACGTGTTGTCGCTGGTTGGCGGTGGCGCGGTATTGGGGTATGACCAATGGGGTAACAGCCAGGGCGCGCTGGATTTTAATGGGGGTTCTTCTTATGCGGAGATCGCCGACGGGGCGAATTTTACCTCTCCGAACTTCACCGTATCCTTGTTCGCGATGTGGAGACAGACCCATGGTATGGTTTTCAGCAAGGTGAACTACAACGATGCGACGGGGGCAACCTTTAACCTGAGCGTAGATCCTCATAATTACCTCGATACCATCACTTATTCGATTTCTACCATTGGCAGCAACATTTGTAGCACCCCAGCCAACGGCGGTCAGGATATGCGAGATCCGACTCAGGCGATACAGGTTGATTCCTGGTATCATATGGTTATTTCCTTTGCAAACGGCGTCATGAAGCTGTATGTGAATGGCGTGCTTGTCCATACAGAGACGTTTTCCTCCACACAGCTGATCTATTGTTCCGACGCACCCTTTATATTGGGTAACTGGTGGGTATCGGACAACGGCCCTGCCATGGATGGAAAGATCGATGAAATCCGTATCTATTCCCGGGCATTAAAAGACAACGAAGTGGCGTATCTATTTAAAACTTTCATGACGCATTAGTCAATCTTGTTTCGCATATACCAGGGAACTCCGGCAATCACCGGAGTTCTTTTTTTGGGTATATTTGCCGCATGCGCATCATTACAAAGGCCTTCGGGGCCGCTTTAAAAAGGTTCGGATACGATTTTAACATCAATAGAAAGGACTTTTATATAAAGAACGGCAGCGGAAAGTTTAAATATGGCCTGATCAAAACAACCGCCAGTTATTCACCCTGGTTGGAAGACAAAGATTTTTTAGATGTCTTCAGGATGATAGATGGTCATACCCTTGTGGAATTCTACAGGGTCTATGAATTGTGGGCCCTCGTGGGAGAAGTCTGCAAGCTACCGGGAGAAGCCGCACTGCTTGAAGTGGGCGTTTGGAGGGGTGGCACTTGTGGAATCATCGGAAAGAAGTTGGAATTATGCGGGTCTAAAGATACCCTCTATGCCGCCGACACCTTCACTGGTGTCGTCAAAAGCTCCGAAAAGGATTCGTTTTATAGTGATAAGGAGCACGCTGATACGGACCTCGCCTCTGTAAAGAAATTGTTTTATGAGGACCTTAAGCTAAAAAATATAACCATCCTACAGGGGATTTTCCCGGACGACACCGAAAAGCTTGTCCCCCAGGGTACGAAATTTAGGTTCTGCCATATCGACGTCGATGTGTATAAGTCCGCCGAGGGCGTGCTCGACTGGATCTGGGATCGGATGATCGTAGGGGGAATCGTGGTTTTCGACGATTATGGCGCGATTACTTGTGATGGAATCACCCAGTTTGTCAACGAACAGAAGGACAAAAAAGACAGGTTGTTCGTATACAATGCAAATGGGCATGCTATTTTCATAAAATTATATTAAGGTGTACCTGGTCAGGAAAAGGGCGATGGGGGACGTTTTATGGATCGAGCCTGTCATAAGAGCGCTGGCTGACAGGCATGATAAAGTGCGGGTACACACACGATACAATGAATTGTTCCTGAACTACCCACTTCCAAACGTGTCCTTTTTCTCCGGCCTTTCTTTTTTCCAAAAGATCTTGATCCGGATAGATAAGGCATTGGGGACCAGGTTGTTCTCCATCGATCTGGATGGAAGTTATGAGGCGTCACCTCACCGGCATTTTCTGGAGGCTTATCAAGCCTCCGCTGGACTGCCCCCGACCCGGGAATACCCCCGGCTTTACCTGAGTGAAAAGGAAAGATGTATGGACCCGGGGATAACGGGTCCTTTTGTCTTGCTTCACCTGGAATCCCTCACCGACAAGAACTATCGCAAAGCCTACGGAATAAACTGGGCTGCCGTGGCCGATAGGTTATCCAGGGACGGGTATACCGTTCTCCAGTTGGGCAAGGACCCCGTGCCCATTAAAGGGGTTATCCACAGACCTACATCTCTTCGGGAGATGATGGCGTTACTGGCCAAAGCCTCTCTTTTTATAGGTTTGGACTCTGGCCCCAGCCATTTGGCCGCCGCCCTCGGCGTCCCCTCCATATTGCTCTTTGGAGCGGTTAATCCGGCCTATCGCCATTTTCCAGAGTTGCTGAAAGGGATTATCTTGCAAGAGCCTTGCCCATATGCAGGGTGTTTTCACGAGGCGCCCAATCCTGAAAAAATGATCTGCAGGTTGGTGGGGGAGGATGGTATACCCATCTGTTGCGCGTTCACCACGGAAAAGGTGTTGGAGGCCATCGATCAATTGAAACAAAGAACATGATTAAAACAGTACAACGGCTCATTCAGCGCTTTGGCTTTGAGATCAGGAAAGTGGACAACTTTCACCTAAAACCCAACCGGGAAGTGCATATCCAGCTCGGCCGGTTTCCCTTGGTCGTGCACTCCAGGAGTCCCTTATCCGTCCAGTACACTAAACAACCCGGCTATGGAAGCGAGTTTGGCCGGCTGGCGACGGCCTTGGCCCAGAAATATCCGGCATTGAGCGTTATCGACATCGGGGCAAACATTGGAGATACCGCCGCCATTGTGAAAAATGCCGTGGACGCACCCATTTTGTGTATAGAAGGCGATCCCTATTGTTTCTCCATTCTACAAAGGAATATAGCACAGTTCGGGAATGTAACCGCCTACCGGCAGTTTTTGGGAGACAGGGACGAAACCATCTCTGCCAGGCTGGAGAAAAGCACTTGGAATACCACCATTATCCCGGATCAGGAAGGGGAAACAGCGGTCGTGCAACTGCTCAGATTGGACTCTTTCCTCAAAGAGCACGCGTTGTCGGAACCCTATAAACTACTCAAGATCGATACTGAAGGATTCGATGTAAAGATCATAAGAGGCGCCTCCGGTCTGATCGACGCAGTAAAACCGGCCATTTATTTCGAATACAATCGCCACAACATGGATGAGATAGGCGAAAAGGGAGTGGACACCTTGTACTGGCTGAAGGAGAAGGGCTACGACGATATTCTTTTTTTTGAAGACAATGGCCAGTTTATCTTATCCGGCTCGTTATCAGACAAAAGACTGATCGACCAATTGCATCACTGGGTCGGTATATCGACGAATATTTATTATTTCGATTTGATTGTCTTTCACAAGGACGATAAGGATATAGCGGAGCAATTTATTAAGAGCGAGTCAAAAAGATAATGATTCATTGATCAGCATTTGCATCCCTGCCTTTCAACGGGTAAGTTATCTGGAGCGGTTACTGGAATCCATCCTCCTCCAGACCGAGACGGACATCGAGGTCGTCGTTACCGACGACAGCCCCGACGAGTCCGTCCAAGTCCTTGTCAGCCGCTATCTGGATCGCCTTCCCCTGCGTTATTATAAAAACCCCCGCGCCCTCGGCACCCCGGAGAATTGGAATGAAGGCATGCGGCGGGCCAGCGGAGCCTGGATCAAGATCATGCACGACGATGACTGGCTGGAAGGCAGGGATAGCATGAAAATTTTTGCCCAGGCTATCCGGGACAATCCAGGGGCGGACTTTATTTTTTCCGCTTACCAGAATGTAGCGGAACTGACCGGGGAAAACCGGCCGGTCCGTCTGACCGCGTTGGGCCGGCGCCTTTTGAAGCGAAGCCCTTGGTACCTCCTGGGTGAGAACTATATCGGCAACCCGAGTTGCACCCTTTTCAGGAAAAAGGAGGACCTGCTGTTTGATCCGTCCTTCAAATGGGTCGTGGATTTCGAATTCTATATCCGTTACCTCAAAGGCTTTCCTCGCCTGGTCTACCTGGACAAGGTGCTTGTCAACATCGGTATCAACCCCACCCAGGTCACCAACTATACGTTTGGCGTAGCCAGGGTGCAGATCCCGGAGAATCACCTCCTGCTGGAACGAAACGGCAACCGGCACCTGCTAAACCTGGTAGTCTACGACTATTTCTGGCGCCTGTACCGGAACCTCGGCGCCCGTTCCGAGGAGCAGATCCGGGAGGCGGGGTACGACCGGCCCCTGCACCCCGTACTCGCGAGTATGATTCGCTGGCAGTCCCGGATACCGCCTTTTCTCCTCCGGGCGGGGGTGTCCTCCAAAAGCCTTATGTTTATGCATTACCTGACCCACTTTTACCGGATATGACCCCCGCCCTCGCCGTAGTGATCGTGAACTTTAGGTCCGCCGACCTGATCCTCGACGCCCTTGCAAGCCTCTACCGGGAGTCCCCCGGACTGGCCCTGGAGGTGATCGTGGTGGACAACGCTTCGGGGGATGAGGGCCGTCTGAGGATCACCAGCGTTTTTCCCGGAGTGAAATGGATCGACATGGGCTATAACGCCGGCTTTGCCCGGGCCAACAATGCCGGCATCAGGGCGGCGGCGGCCCGGGATCTATTGCTCCTGAACCCCGATACCATTATCCTGGATCGGGCGGTGGAAAGGACGTATGCGCGGTTTGCCGACAGCTCCTATGTGGCCTGCGGCGTGCAATTGCTTAATCCGGATGGTAGCCCGCAGATATCCGGAAATTATTTTATGAAGGGCGGTTTGAACCACCTCTTGCCTTTGCCTTATTTGGGCGGTTTGCTTCGCTGGGTGGGATACCGGGCGGGGGCTAAGGTGCCCAACGTCCGCCAGGCAAAGGCCGTGGAGGAAGTCCAGTGGATCAGCGGCGCCTTTCTCATGGTCAAACGCGAGGCCATCGACCGGGCAGGGCTCATGGACGAGGACTTTTTTTTATACGCGGAGGAAGTGGAGTGGTGCAGCCGGCTGGGCAGGGTCGGGAAGTTGTGCATCTTCGGAGACGAACACGTCATACACCTCCAGGGAGAAACGATACAGTCCAAGGGTTATCAGGGAATCTTTACCAGAAAAGACTTTCAGTTGATGTTGTCCAACCACCTTCGCGTCCGCAAACAGTTCGGCGCCGGTTGGTTCCTTTTTCTTTTGCTCGGGTATACCCTGGGTGTTCCTGTATACTTCGCGGGGAGTTTTCTTCAACGGCTTTTTACACTCCGCAACCCGGTCGGCGAGTGGCCGCTGGCCTGGCAATTTGCGCGGAACGTAGGCCGTTTATGGGGGTTTGCGCCCCTTATCCTGAGAGGCAGACCGCATTTCTATAAGGTACTTTAACGGCGGTTATCGGTCAGCCCCCTAAGGGCATCGATCCGGAAACGAATGACCGGGAGCGCCCTGGCGGACTTTCCGCGGAGGACATAGAGCAGCCCCAGGACCAGGGACCCACCCAGCTTATACAGGTATTCTGCTATTTTACGATAATACGCTCCCTTCCCCGCTGCCTTTGTCCGAACGCTTTCCCCTCTGCCAATCCCCGAAGCCACCCGGTAGAGATACTCGCGCGTCAGTTTTTTCACCTCGACCACATGCTCTACCCGAATCGCCGGGTCGTACCAGATGGTCCTGCCCAGCGTCTTTAGCTTAAAGAAGAACTCTTTGCCCTCGCCCCCGATGCGGAGCGTACCCTTTACGCCGGGAAGGTTGGTGTTAAACCCGCCGACGCTGTCAAAATCCGATTTGCGGACGACCATATTGGATTCGAGCGGATAACGCTGGGGAGAGAATTCCACGGGCACCGGGCTGTAGTCGAAATTGCCCACCAGCGAAGACACATAGGGGGACATCCACCCCGGTTCCGAAGGGATATAACGCGGAACGATCCTACCCCCCAGGCCCCCGGCTTTGGGGTGGGACCTGTAGAATGCCACGATCTTTTCCAGGAAGTCCGGAGCCGCCACCGCGTCGTCATCCATAAAGACCAGCAGTTCCCCCTGTGCCAGGGCCGCCCCCGTATTACGGGCAAACGAAGCACCTTGGCGACTTTCCGAGAGGTAAAGGAAACGCGCCTCCGGATGGGTACCCATGTATTCCCTGCAACGGGCCTCGGTATCGTCTTTGCTGTTGTTGTCCACGACGATGACCTCATAGTCTTCCCTATCCAGCGTTTGCCGGTAAAGACTGTCCATGGCGCCGGTGATGTAGTCCCTGCGGTTATATGAACAAATGACGACGGATAGCAGTACGGGCTTCTCCATGCCGGACTTAGACTTTTTGGATTTTGCCCTCAGAGGACCTGTACCCGGTCACCACCGCACCGGCAAGCAGGAGGATGATCAGTATAGAAGCGATCGCCGACAATTCCCTTCCCGAATAGTATGCCTTTGGTCTAAATTCGAAACGGATCTGATGTCGGCCCGCTGGCAGCGCCAGGCCCCGAAGCAGGTAATCGGTTTTTACGATCGGCGCCTCTTTGTCATCTATATAAGCCTTCCAGCCCCGGTCATAATAGATCTCGCTGAATACCGCGAACTCATCGCCCGTGCTGGATGACTCATAGCGGATCACGTCGTTGTCGTTGTGTATAAGCCGTACATAGCCCGCGGAGTCGTGTTTCGGTGTAAAGGGGATGCTTGATTTAAATTCCTCTTCCACTACCGCAGTGTCCCGGGGATTGAAATTGTCCAGGGCTTTCATCGCGGCCGCGGGGCCATCCACATATTGGATGGTCTGTACCAGCCAGCAGGGACCCAATGCCCCCCGGTTGATCTCCACCTGCGGCTGGTTGGTCTGGGGATTGGCCACGATGAAATACTTGGTATTCAGCATATCGAATACCGCCATATTCGTGGGCTGTTTGCCCAGTTGGTGTACGAGCAGGTCCTGGAACAGGGCCAGCTTTGCTGCGTGATACCCACCCACATTGTTGTGGAAATAGGAGGGGATCGCGTCCTCGTAAGTGTCGACCGTGAAATTGATCATCCGGTAGTAGGAGGTATCCCTGCCGATCTCCTGGTCGGCCGGTGTCGGGTTGAAAACCGCCGCATTCTCGTCCGGGTCCTTGAATTTGTCAAAGCTCAGGTAACGCGTATCCACCGTAATCAGGTCGACAAAGGAGAGTATCCCCAAGGCTCCAAGGGCGATACCCGCTTTTACCTTGCCCTTGACATAGAGGAAAAGCACGCCCGCCGCCAGCACGATGAACACAAATGTGCGCAGCAGATCCGCTCCAAACAAGTCCTGGCGGTCCGCCGCGGCTCCCCCGACAATACTCCTTCCCAGTGAAGGATCTCCCTTAGCCGCCTGGGTCAGCCGTTGCTCCCATTGCAGATCGGTACCCGTCCTGTAAGTGAACGTAAAGTACAACCCCATCAGGATCACCATTAAAATACCGCTGCAGAGGGCCGCTTTTTTGAACTGTTGAAAGGCAAAAGCCCGGTCCTCTGCGCCATAGAACAGTTGTTGAAGCCCCAGTACTACCAGGATCGGGAAAGTCAGCTGAGGGATAACCAGGCTCATCGTCGGTGACCTGAACTTGTCATACAGCGGCAAATGATAGAACAGAAAGTCGTTGAATGCCCCGAAACTCTTTCCCCAGGCCATCACGACGGCCAGCGCCGTGACCGAGACCAGCCACCATTTGTGCTTACTCCGGAGATAGAAAAGGCTGAAAATAAGGAGGAAGCACATGACCGCTCCCAGATACACCGGTCCGGAGGTGCCCCGCTCCTGCGCCCCCCAATAAGCCGGGAAGTCATAGAATAGCTGCTGCTTGGCCTGTTCTGGAAGCTGGGTCGCGGCGCCGAGCGCGTCCGCCAGTTTTCCATCCTGCGGCAGCAGTATCGAAGAACCGCCATAGATATTCGGCGTGACCAGTGTAAACGTCTCTGAAAGTCCATAGCTCCAGGTGAACGCATAGTCTACGTCCAGGCCTTTGCTTTTGACCATTTTACCAGAGGCTGTGTCCAGGCTAAGCGCCCCATTCCTCAGGGTTGCCTTTGAATAGTCGTAGTTGGTCAACAGCATTCCCGCGTTGGCCATAATCCCCAATCCCCCGCCGACCCCAGCCAGGACGATCGCCAGGGCCAGTTGTTTGTATTGCTTGGCCTTGATCCACTGGATCAGATAGGCAATGCCCATGAATGCCACCATGATCCCCAGGTAGTAAACGATCTGGATATGGTTGATCGATACCAGCAAATAGGTGGACAACGCCGTCAGCGCCGTCCCCCACCAATATTTCCCTTCGAAGATCAGGATCAGGGCCCCCAGCAGGAAGGGCACGTAGCCCATGGCCCATATTTCCGTTTCGTGGCCCGCGATGACAAGGATCGCACTAAAACTCGCGTATGCATATGCCAGGGCCCCCATGATACCCACCCAGGGATTGACACGGAGCACCAGCGCCAGGAAATAAAAGGACACGCACATCAGAAAAAAGAAGGACATGGGGGTGGGCAGGAACAGCGACGACACCGGCAGGAAATAGTTCATCGGGATCGGGTTCGTCCCGTCTGATGCGATCAGGAACCCCGGCATCCCACCGAACATACTGTTCGACCACAAAGGGAAGTGTCCATGGGTATCCTTATACACCTGCATTTGCTGGACCTCCGCCTTCCATTGCGTGAGGTCCCCGCCCGATACCACTTTGCCGTCCAGCGTAGGTTGACAATAGACTACGGCTACCAGCACGAAGACCACCAGGGCGACGAAATGCGGGATCAGTTTTTTCCAGTTAAATTGTGTCATAAGGGGGCGAATAGACGCGTGGGCAAATTAAGGCTATTTGCGGTAAATATTCAAAAGTCGCCCCCCATGCCTTATTTTTGACCCTGATCTATGCTGTGGCTTAGAATGGCGTCCCGGGTGGCGCTCCTGGGTAATATCGCTTTCGCCGGATGCGTCCTGCTCAAATACGTGTCCTTTGTACAGGACCCCGATCTGACCTCCCTGCTCCTCATCCTGGGTTGGTTCCTGGGCACCTGGATGAATTTGGCCGTCACCGGTTGCGTCCTGATTGTTTGGTGGAGGCGTCGTTCGGTCCCCGTACCCTCCTGGTTGTTTTGGGTGAACGGAGGGTTTTGTCTGGTTCAACTATGTTATTTGATAATATGAAAAAAGCACTACCGGTCCTTCTGTTCCTGCTCGCTTCCTGTACGCACCGGGATCGTTCCATTCCGACCGTTGGTTTTGCCGATGCCTTCGTCGACAATACCCTGGAGCAAGCCAAACAAGGATTTTTGGATGCCCTTAGAGACAGCGGCTACTCGGAAGACAAGAAGACCCTGAACCTGATCTACCGGAATGCCCAGGGAAATCCCCTCACCCTCACGCAGGTTATCAAGTATTTCATCTCCGAAAAAGTGGACCTCATCGCGACAAACCCTTCCGCGGCCACCATTGCCGCGCTCCAAAGCACAAAGGACATCCCCATCTTTATGATGGTGAGTCCCACGCCTGACCAAATGAAAGAGACCGGCGCCTCCAATCTTTTTGGCGTAGCCGACACCCAGGACTATATCGACACCTCTTTTACCCTGATAAAAAGCCTCGTCAAACCCCATTCAGGGATTCTTTCCGTAGGCATGATCTACAACCAGTCCGAGCCCCAATCCGTCGAAGCCCTTCAGCGTATCCAACGCCTGGCCACCCAGTTGCAGGTGAGGGTCGTTTCCCTGCCCGTGAACAGCACCGCCGACGTCCAACTTGTGACCCAGTCTTTGCTGGGCGGGCACATAGACGCCTTTTTCGCCAACCCGGACAACACCGTCTTTGGCTCCTTCGAAACCATCGTCAAGGCCTGCGACAAAGCCCAGGTGCCCGTCTTTACCAGCGAAGCCGGTCTGGTCTCCAGAGGCGCCGTCGCCGCCTATGGCGCCGACATCTATCATTGGGGCTATCAATCCGGCGCCCAGGCCGCCCGTTTCCTCCGGACAAAGATCAACCCCCATTGGGAAATGGTCGCCCTGCGCAAACGCGTCTACAACCCCGAGGCCGCCACCCGGTTCGGGCTCAGCATCCCCTCCAGTTTTCAACCCCTTCGCTGATGGAATTTTATCTTTCCGCACTGATCCTTGGCCTTTGCCTGTCCCTGGTCGCTTTGGGGATATTCATCAGCATGAAAATATTTAAGATACCCGATATCACCACCGACGGGAGCTACACCCTTGGCGCCGTCACCACCGCCTTGTTGCTGACCCACCACTGTCCCCTGGCCCTGGCCATTCCGGTGACCATCGTCGCCGGCGCCCTCGCCGGTTGTCTGACCGGTCTCATTCACACGAAGCTCAAGATCGATGCCCTCCTGGCGGGCATCCTCGTGATGACCGCCCTTTATTCCGTGAACCTTAGCCTCCTCGGCCGGTCCACCGTCCCCCTCATCCATATCGACACCATTTTCTCTTATATCCACGTCGGCGCCGGAGATACCTACGACCAGCTCCTGGTGACCGGCCTCTTCCTTCTCGTCGCCACCGCCCTCCTAGGGTATCTCCTAAGGACCGACTTCGGCATCGCCATGCGCGCTACCGGCGACAGCGAATCCATGACCCGGGCCCTTGGTATCAACAACGACGCCATGAAAATCATCGGCCTCGGTATCGCCAATGCCCTGACCGCCCTTGGCGGTTTCCTCGTCGCACAGTACCAGGGCTTTACCGACATCAACATGGGTATCGGTGTTGTCATTGTCGGCCTTGGGTCCGTCCTGATCGGAGATCGTCTGATCCACTGGTTCCGCATCCGTCCCATCTGGCTCCAGCTCCCCGTCGTTATCGCGGGCTCCCTGGCCTTTCAGTTCGTCCTCGCCTTCACCCTGTCGATAGGCGTCGATCCCAACCTGCTCAAACTCGTCACCGCCCTTTTTGTACTATTGATCGTCGGCGCGCCCGTCCTCCGCCTTAAAAGAGCCTCATGATCACGCTGTCCCACATACACAAGGTATTCAACCAAGGAGAACCCTCCCAGGTAACCGCCCTTGAGGACGTGTCCCTGAATATCTCCCCACGGACTTTTACGGTTATCGTCGGCTCCAACGGTTCCGGCAAGACCACCCTCCTTAACGTCATCGCCGGCGCCCTTTATCCCAGTTCCGGCTCCGTCGCCTTCGACGACCAGGACGTCACCCGCCTCGCCGAACACCGGCGCAGCCGCTGGATAGCCCGGGTTTTCCAAAACCCCTTAAGCGGCACAGCCCCCGAACTCAGCATCCTGGACAACTTCCGCCTCGCTTCCCTCCGCACCACCCACAAGGGCCTTCGAATCGGCGTGGGCGAGGCCTTCCGCCTCCGCGTCAAAGAGCGCATTGCTACCCTGGGGATGGGCCTGGAAGGGAAAATCGACCAACCGATGGGAACCCTCTCGGGAGGGCAGCGCCAGGCCTTGACTTTGTTGATGAGCGTCATGGACCATACCGAGATCCTTTTATTAGATGAACCCACGGCCGCCCTCGATCCCCATTCCGCCGCCCTCATTATGCGCACCGCTGATCAAATCGCCCGGGACTTTCAACTCACGACCATCCTCATCACCCATAATTTAAAGGACGCGCACACGTATGGCGCCCGCCTTATTCAAATGGCCGAGGGACACATTATCCGCGACCTTGACGCCGATGCCAAGGCCAGGTTGTCGTTGACTGATCTGTTTGATTGGTTCAGTTAGGGGCCTCTTATGCTTTCCTTCGCCCCTTGACGATTTCCGCCACCACCTTGTCGATGGGGAGCGTCACCGACCCTTCCCCAAAAATTTCCCAGTCGATAAACCGGAACGTTTCCGTTTCTCCCGTCGCCTGGTACGTGGCCATTTGCTTCTCGTCGAACTGAAACGGCGCATCCCTCAACGGCGCCTTGATCGGCTCCAGCGGGGTCACGTAGTAATAAATGGAGATGATTTGGTACCGCGGGTCAAAAGCGGACATCTGGTAAAAGTCCGTCGTGTACAAGTGGTCGTCTACCGACACCTCCAGGTCCATTTCTTCCAAAAATTCCCGCTTCAGA
>Ga0206896_1106_pt1 | contig 17743 bp, 10 predicted proteins | sample Alteio_BWOrgHeat_52_FD_152969 | JGI IMG/M metagenome (GOLD analysis project Ga0206896, IMG submission 152969) | Enriched cells from forest soil in Barre Woods Harvard Forest LTER site, Petersham, Massachusetts, United States -... | ecosystem: Environmental > Terrestrial > Soil > Temperate forest >... | reverse complement strand
GGAAACCGTAACCCACGTCACCCGCTACCGGAAGATCAAGGCAAAAAATAAGGAATCCTATCAGGTTGTCCTGGAAACGACCCCTTTTTACGCCGAAAGCGGTGGACAGGTCGGCGACACCGGCACCCTGCAATTCGGGGAGGACATCGTGCCGGTGGAGGATACGCGCAAAGAGAACAACCTGACGGTGCAATTCGTCGATCATCTCCCCGCCTCCCTGGAGGGCCCGGTCGTCGCCTACGTGGACCCTTCCTTAAGAAAGGCCACAGCGGCACACCACAGCGCTACCCATTTGCTGCACGCCGCACTGAGAAAGGTCTTGGGGACACACGTGGCGCAAAAAGGGTCCCTGGTGAACGCGGACTATCTGCGGTTCGACTTCTCCCATTTTGCAAAAGTGACAGATGACGAGCTGGCCAGGGTCGAGGCCATCGTCAACGAGAAGATCCGCGAGAATATCCCGGTCGTCATCCGGGAGATGTCAAAGGACGAAGCCATCGCTTTGGGGGCCATGGCCCTGTTCGGAGAGAAATATGGGGATAGGGTTCGCGTGGTTATTATTGACCCCAAGTATTCGATCGAACTTTGCGGGGGCACTCACGCGGGGAGCACCGGAGAGCTTGGCTTCTTCAAGGTGACCTCCGAGGGAGCGGTGGCCGCAGGGGTAAGGCGTATCGAAGCCGTGGCCGGTATCGCTGCGGAACACTATATACTAGAGCAATGGGGAATAGTCCGCGCCGTTCGGGAGCAGGTCAAACAGGCAAAGGATATTGTGGGCGCCGTGACGTCAATCGTCGCAGAAAATGCGGAGATTAGGAAGCGTCTTGAGCGCCTGGAAGCCAAGCAATTAGCTGCCCTTTCCCGGGAGTTGGCCGGGAGGGTTTCGATGGTGGATGGGGTCCGGTTTATCGGGGAGGTCGTCGAGGTGTCCAGCGCCGATGCATTAAAGAAGGTTTGTTTTGACCTGAAACCCTTACTGGAAGGGCCCTTTGTGGTCGTCCTGGCGGCCGCCATCGACGGTAAGGCCTCGGTAGTACTGATGATCGATGAATCCCTGGTGGTAAGCAAGGGCTGGGAGGCCCCCAAACTCATCCGGGAGCGAGTCGCCCCCTTGATCGGCGGGGGAGGCGGTGGACAAAAGACGCTGGCAACGGCTGGCATCCTGCCCGCCAGCCGGCTGAACGCTGTGATCGGCGCCGTCCGGGAGGCGATTTAATTTTAACAAATCGGGTTTCCAAATTTTATCTCCGAAATTCTTCGTACTACGAAAGTTTTCCTACATTTGGGCGTCAACTAACATTTTTATCATGTTAAATGCCCATTGTAGTATGAAAAAATACTTCTTTTTCCTGGCTGCCGCGGTGGCCTTTACTTCGTTTTCCGCCAAGGCTCAAGATGACCAGGACGGCGTTGTTAAGCCAAAGGCCAAGCACAAAGCCAAAGAATTTATTATCCGCGAAGACAACCCCGGAGAAAAAACCATTGTCGTCATTGAAGACGGAAAGGTAACCATTAACGGAAAACCCGCCTCGGATTGGTCAGGTGGCAAAGTCATCATCCGCCCCGATCAGGATGGCGACCACCTTATTATGGACGACAATCCTTATAAGGTGTTTACTTACAAGGCGCCGAAAGCCATGAAACTCGATATGCTGACAAACGAACTGGGGAACGGAGTACGGCTGGGGGTCTACAGTTCGGAAAATGAAAAAGGCGCGGAGGTAACGTCGGTCATTGACAGCAGTGCTGCGTTCAAAGCCGGTTTGAAAGAAGGCGATATTATTACCAAGGTGGATAACTCACCGATTTCCGATCCCGAGGCTTTGTCGAAGGTTGTCCGCGAACATAAAGTCGGCGACGTTGTAACCGTGCACTACCTGAGGGGAACGGATGAAAAGGAAGTAAAAATCACCTTGGAGAAAAACAAACAAATGGAGTTTAAGGAACTCATGTTTCAACCGGGGATGAATTTCAAATTCGACGGTTTTCGCGGTTGGAACCACCGGCCCCGTCTCGGCGCCAACATACAGGATATGGAAGACAGCAGCGGTGTAAAGGTGCTTCATGTAAATCCCGAATCCCCCGCAGCCAAGGCTGGTTTGCAAAAGGATGACGTCATCACCGCCATCGACGGCAAAAAGGTCAAGGGGGTGGACGAAGCGATGGATGTCCTGGGCGACGAAGAGGATAAATTCAACTATCCCCTCACGATTACCCGCGGGGGCAGCTCGATGACGTTACAGGTAAAGATCCCGAGGGACTTGAAGTCGGGGACGCTATAGGGGCGAGCGGTCCCTTGCGGGTGCCGCGCCACAAAGGCCCGCCACGGGCGGGCCCAAAACCATAAGACGGGGTGGCGAGGTTCAATAATTTTCAATAGTTATTGAAACGCGCCACAAAGGCCCGCCACGGGCGGGCCCAAAATCATAAGACAGGGTGGCGAGGTTCAATAATTTTCAATAGTTATTGAAACGCGCCACCCTACCTTTGCAGGAATGTCTCAAACAAATATAGACCGCTTTGAAGCGGTCATTGGACTGGAGGTGCACGTCCAACTGCTCACGGAGAGCAAGTTGTTCAGCGGGGACAGCGCGGCCTTTGGGGGAGAACCAAACACCTATGTAAGCCCCATCACGCTGGGGCATCCGGGAACCTTGCCGCGGATGAACCGCAAGGCCATCGAATACGCCGTCAAACTCGGGCTGGTGCTCCAGTGTGACATTGCCCGGAGGAACTACTTTGCCCGCAAACACTATTTCTATCCAGACCTCCCCAAAGGATACCAGGTGTCACAGCATACGACGCCCATTTGTGAGGGCGGCCGGGTGCTGATCAGGACCGGCGAAGGGGCGAGGGCAGTGCGGCTGAACCGCATCCATATGGAAGAAGATGCCGGCAAGAGCCTCCACGACCAGGATCCCGAAGCCACCCTGGTAGACTATAACCGGGCAGGGGTGCCGTTACTGGAAATTGTCTCCGAGCCCGATTTGCACAGCGCCGAGGAGGCCGGGGCTTACCTCACGGAACTAAGGAAGATCGTACGGCACCTGGGCATTTGCGATGGGAATATGGAAGAGGGTAGCATGCGTTGTGACGCTAATATTTCCATACGGCCAAAAGGAGAAACCCGGCTGGGAACAAAAGTGGAAGTCAAGAACATGAACAGCGTCCGCAATGTGCGCAAGGCGATAGCGTTCGAGATCGAGCGGTTGGCCGACCTTGTCGTATCCGGTGGAACCGTGATCCAGGAAACCCGGAGTTTTGATGCGGATACAGATACGACCTTTTCCATACGGACAAAGGAGCAGGCAGAAGACTACCGGTATTTTGCGGAGCCGGATTTGACGCCCTTCAAGATCACCGAGGCTTTTCTGGAGACCGTCAGGGCTTCGATACCGCTGCTCCCGGAAGAACTGTTCGAGCGGTATACCCAGGAATTGCACCTATCGGAATATGATGCCCGGGTGCTGAGCGACGATAAGGAACTGAGCACCTGTTACGAGGCGCTGGTCGGGGAAACCCGTGACTATAAAGCGGCCGCAAATTGGGTGTTGGGACCGGTCAAGTCCTATTGTAACGACCGACAGATCCGGGTGGACGAGTATCCGTTAAACGCCGCCCAACTCGGCGGGATCATCCGTTTGATCGAAGAAGGCAAGGTCAATTTTTCGATAGCCTCCTCCCGGCTCGTGCCATATATGATGGAGAATGGAGGTATCAGCGCCGGAGAGGCCGCCACCAGGCTGAACGTGCTCCAGGATTCGGACAAGTCGAGCATTCTTCCCCTCATAGAAGAGGTCTTGTCGGGGATGCCCGATAAGGTTAGCGAATACCGAAAAGGAAAGAAGGGGCTGATGGGCCTCTTTGTGGGGGAGGTCATCAAGCGCTCCAAGGGGAAGGCCGACCCGAAGGCGGTAACTGAACTACTGGCCGAAAAACTGAAATCATGATAAAACCATATTACGTTCTCCTTTGTGCGGCCGCGCTCCTCGCCAGTGCTTCCTGCAAGCGCCGGCCCGCCGTCTTTGTCGTTAAAGGGAATATCGCCGGCCTGCCTCCGAAGGCAAGTGCTTTGGAAGTCTATTTAACATCCGTCAACTTCGATAATAATAAGCCCGTCCTGATCATCGACTCCACCCAAATAAAGGACGGCAGATTCGAGCTGAAGGGCCCCGGGATGGAAGAAGCCTTGTTCCGGGTAATGTTGGGCGACCCCAGCAGCGGCCCCTGGATGGGCGTGGTCGATGATAACCCGGAGATTACGCTTTCGATGGATGTGACGCAGGATGGCAACTATACGGTAAAGGGCTCACCGGCTTCCCAGCGCTTTCACGTCCTTTTTGACTCCTTGCGGGGATTGCTGGACAACATCCAGAAAGACAGGCTGGCTTCGGTTGGTCAGGGGTCGTCCGGCTCCATAGGGGATACCGCTGCCGCCCGTGCAAGGGCCGGCCAAGGTGTAAAAGCATTCTATGGATACCTGGCGCAAACCGTAGAAGAGGAACCCAACCCGGTGGTCGCCTCGTTCGCGCTCAACTTCTATGGGATTGGGGCCAGCCAGGACGCCGCGACCAACGAGGGCGTGCAGGATCCTTCCTATGACGTAGCCAAACTCGAAGCCCTCTCCCAGGACCTTCAAAAAAGGTTTCCTTCCAGCTCAAGTGTGGCCGCCATCGCCCAGGCGGTCCAGTTGACCATCAATGTCCCCCGGCCTGGAGCGATCGCCCCCGACCTGTCCCTTCCCGATACGAGTGGTAAGATATTTAGCGTCAGCAGTTTGAGGGGCAAATTCGTACTCCTGGATTTCTGGGCCAGTTGGTGCGAGCCCTGTCGACAGGAGAACCCCAATGTGGTCAAAGCATACCAGGAGTTCAAGGACAAGAATTTTACGGTGGTAGGCGTTTCGCTGGACCAGCAAAAGGATGCCTGGCTCGAGGCCATCAATGCCGACCACCTGACTTGGACGCATATCAGCGATCTCAGCAACTGGCAGAGCAAAGCCGTCGAAACCTTTCACTTCAATGCCATTCCCTATAACGTACTCCTGGATCCCCAGGGCCGCATCCTCGCGATCGGTCTAAGGGGTGACGCCCTGGAGGAGAAGCTGCAGGAGGTCCTACGGTAGGACCGGCGCCTGTGTCCGCTGCGCCTGGCTGAGACCACGGCGCCGGCGCCAGCCCGGCGCCAAAGGAGTTTAGGCAGCAGATGCTCAAACGGGGGAGTACCGAGGGGGCGAAGCCCGCTCGGTCGCCACGCATATGATTTTTTGCGCCGGCCCGCTAAGTTCTCAAAAAAGCGGGCAGGCGCAAAAAAAGGGGGCTGTACTTACAGCCCCCCGATTGGGTATTCTTACACAGGTTAGCTCCAGGCGTATAGCCTGCAAGCGAGATTAATCCCGGGTTGTCAGCGAGTTAAACGGACAATCCGGGAGATTTCCTTTTGTCAGGGGGATGATTGCGTTTTTTAAAAACAGGATAGTGGCCTGATGCTTTCCGGGGTCCCGATAGGGACAAAAAATACGGAAATGTTATTTGGTTGTTAATGTAAGGTGTCGTAAAAGTAACTAGAAAATGACAAGTCGCAAAATAAAAATAGGGAATGACCAAGTGGTCATTCCCTATTCGGTATGTTCATACAATCAGTAACCGGGGTTTTGAAGAAGCACTCCCTTGGAGGCGTTGATCGAGTTTTGATCGATAGGAAGCGCAAAACGGTGGTCTCCCGGTGACATGGTCAGGGCTTGGCTGGGCCATGGTTTTACCAGGGAGGAGTTTAGCCCTCCGTTTACATCGGAACGTATGATTCCGAGCCCTTTCCTTTTCAGGTCGACAAACCGGTCGCCTTCCAGGGCTAATTCCAGGCGCCTTTCTAGGGCGATGGCTGTTTTGAGCGCTGGACCGGTTTCATTACCACTGGCAAAATTTGCATAACGATTGGAGCGGAGGGCATCCAGGTCTGCCAGGGCCAGCGCGTCCTGTCCATTGTTGGCGTAGGCTTCGGCCCTGTTCAACAATACTTCCGCTACGCGAAGGAGTTTGATATCCACAAGGTTCTGAATATCGCCGGCGGCCCCTTGGCTGATGTATTTGATGACAAGATTGATATTCAGTCCGTTGTAACTTATGGGTGCAAAATAAGCATTCAGGCGGACGTCGTTGGACTGGTAGAGGTTAAACAAATAGGCGGTCGGTATTTGTTCGGCTTTGCCCGCTTGTCCAAAGGAAGTCCCGGGGGTCAATTGGTCGGTTTGTATGATTTTTACTTTGAACAGCACGCCATTCTCCGTTTGGTCCGTCCAGATATTAGGAAAATCATTCAGGCTACCAGGGTCGGATTGGATGTTCAGGCTGGCTGTCGCGGCTGCGATGGTATTGCTCCAATCGCTCATGTCCAGATACAACCGGGACAGGTAGCCGTACACCGCTGCTTTGCCTATCCTGCCCGGGGCGTCATCCTGGATCAGGGCTACGGCGTTGTTCAGGTCGACGAGGATGCTGTCATAGTTGTTCTTGACCAGATCCCTGGGGGGGTTCTCCGTATAGGCGGGAACGTGGGTGACGTAAGGGACACCCAGATCGGTCGCCGAAGCGAAGTTGTAAGCGTTCCCGAACTGTCGTACCAGGTCAAAGTGGACGACGGCCCGAATGGCAAGCGCCTGACCCAGGTAGTCGTTTTTATTAATGCTGTCCGCTTCGGGAAGGTTGCCGATATTGGCGATGATCTCATTGGCGGCGCGGATAATGGCGTACCCGTCGACAAAAAAGGTCGTCGTCGTTAGCGGATCATAGTTCCAGTCAGCAAACTGACCCCCGGTTCCCCGTCCATCGGAGAAACCAATCACGTTGTCGGTCAGGATGTCGTTGGTCGCAATAAAACTGGAGTTGTCCCCTCCCACATAGTAGGCCGTGGAATTCCGCATCTCCAGGTACATACCGTTGATGGCGTTCTGGAAATCGGCGTCGCTTGAGAAGACCTCGGAAGGCGGAAGGGCGTTATAGGGGTTAAGGGTCAGCTCTTTTTTGCAGGACAGGAAACAAAAGCCCAGGATCGCCGCGCTATACAGTAGTTTTTTCATCGTTTCTTTTTTTAACAACTAGAAGGTGACATTTATCCCGGCAGTCCAGGAACGGTAATTGGGATAGGTAAAGAGGCTGTAATAGCCGTTGCTAAGCGGTCCTGGATCGATTTCCGCTTCGCCGATGCCTACTTCAGGGTCCCCTTTGTAGTAGGGTCGGTACGTAGCCAGGTTGTGTCCGGTGATATAGATGTTCACGCTTTGTACGACTTTTGTTCGCATCATCAGGTTCTTAGGCAGCGTATAGGAAACGGTTACGTCCCGCAGGCGGACGAAATTCCCTTTTTGGAGATACCGGTCGGTAGTGAAATAGTTGGGATTGAAGGCCTCTGGTTTCGGCAACACCCCGACATCGCCTGGTTTTTTCCAATAGTTCAACGCATCGGTGGACAGTCCGCCGTTGACGGCAACGCCGTCATCCGTCAGGCTCTCATACTTGCCGTTGTAGATATAGTTCCCTCCGGAAAAGTAGACCAGGGCCGATAGGGTAAGGCCCTTGTACGTGGCGGAGGCATTCACGCCACCATAGTATTTTGGAAGGGGGCTTTTACCTTTTAACACGGTGGTATAAGAGGAGCTGTATGTGTTGGTCGCTTTGCCGCTGAGGTCGTAGTACAACGGATCGCCGGTGGCGGCGTCAACCCCCGCGGAGCGGACCATATAGTAGGTAAAGTAAGGCTGTCCGATCTTTAAGATATTCTCCCCGGTGGCGGTATTGGGTATGATGCCGGAGCTGTCTCCAGGCTGACCGGTGAGCTTGGTGATCACATTCTTGTTGAGCGACAGATTGCCGCCTATGGACACTTGCCAGTCTCTGGTCTTTAGGAGGTCGTAGTTCAACGAAACCTCCCAACCCTTGTTGGTCATGGCGCCCAGGTTTTCGGTCAAAGAGGTAAAACCTACGGTGCTGGCGAGGGGTACGTTCTGCAAGAGGTTGTCCCGGTCCTGGTTGTAGTAATCTATAGAACCTGTCAACCTTCTTTTGAACAGACCGAAGTCCAGGCCTACGGTAATGGCCCGCTGCTTCTCCCAGGACAGGTTGGGGTTGGCCAATTGCGCGGGTATAGCGGCGGAGACGCCGTTGTAACTCCCAAAGCTGTAAAGGTTCAGGGAATTGTAGTTGCCGATGTTGAAGTTGCCCGAGGTGCCTACAGACGCTCTGAATTTCAACTGGTTGAGCCAAACTGCGTCAGACGCCTTTACAAAATTCTCTTTTGCAATGTCCCAGCCGATACCGCCGGAATAAAAGTTGCCGTATTGGTTGTCGGCGCCAAAACGGGAAGAACCGTCCCGCCTGGCGGAGAGATCTATATAGTACTTCTCTTTATAGTTGTAGCTGGGTTTGATAAACAGCGAAAAGAGGCTCCAGTCGTATTTACTGCTGCTGGTGGTGAGCGGTTTTGCGCCGTTCTCCTGAGTGCTCAGCACCGCGGTGGGGAATCCTTGGGAGGTAAACGTGTAGCTTTTGCTGTGTTCCTTGGTATATTCAGAGCCGATCAATAAGCCGATGGTATGCCCATCGCCAAAGCTGTGGGCATAATTGGCGGTGTTGCTCCAGACGTAGTTGAAGATTTCCTGCCCGCCGTCACTTTTAATACCGGTAGGGACGCCGTTTAGGATTAGGTCCAGGTAGGAGCCGGGTTCGGTATATGATTCGGCGCTTTGGTCGACATAGTTCAAGCCGATCTGGGACTTGACCACCAAACCTTTGATGGGCGACACAGCGAGATAATAGGCGCCCTGGGCGGTATTGGTCTCGGTATAAGCAGGGTTGTCGTAAATGGCCTGGGCTATCGGGAAGCCTACGGAAGTCAGGTTGTAACTGCCATCCGGGTTAAACTCGGGCTCGTAGGGATTGATCACATAAGCGGCGACAAGCGGGTTTTGCACGTTGTACCGGTCGCGGACCTGGTGGATGGTGAAGGCGGCAAAGTTGGTGTTCGCCCCCATGGTCAACCAGTCATACGCCTTATAGGTTAGGTTGAGACGCCCCCCCGTTCCGGTTGTAGTTGGACGACTTGATGATCCCTTCCTGGTAGGTATTGTTGTAGGATGCAAAATAAGAGAACCTGTCGTCGGCACCCGAAACGCTCAGCTCATTTTTTGCGAGGGTCGCCTGCTGCAGGAGGACCTTGAACCAATCGGTATTCCCCTGCTCTACCTGGGCCCATTTCTGATGCACTGCGTCAATGGGAACGGATTGGATATCGATGCCGGGATTGCCTGTCGCGGTCCCTATGGAATCCAACCAGTCGCTCATATAAGGGTTGGTATAGTCCAGATCGTATTCATACTGGAGCTTTTGGGCCGAATTCATCATTTTGAAGTTATCCGGTATCCTGGATTGTATGGTATAATCGGAGTTGAAGTTAACCTGGGGCTGCCCCTTGTGCCCTTTCCTGGTAGTGATGACAATGACGCCGTTTGCTCCGCGGGCGCCATAGATCGCAGACGAAGAAGCGTCTTTGAGGATGTTGATGTTCTCGATGTCGTTAGGGTTGATCATATTGTATTGTTCCGCATCGGTCGCAACGCCATCGATGATAAACAACGGATCGCTGCCTGCGGAAATGGAGCCCACGCCCCGTATACGGATAAAGGATGGTTGGCCAGGGGCGCCGTTCTGGGCGGTCACCTGTACACCTGCAGCCTTTCCCTGGAGCAGGTTACCCACGTCCGTAACGGGGAGGTCATGCAGTTCAGATCCGGGCACGACGGCTACGGCCCCGGTGACACTGGATTTCTTTTGGGTCGTATAGCCCGTGATTACCACGTCCTCGATGACGGTGGAGGCCTTCACCAGGGAAACGCCCAGTACGTTGTCGTCAGGTATGGCGAGGACCTGCGTGGCGTAACCGACATTGGAAACTTCGAGTTGGGTCCTTCCGGGAGGAACATTGATGGAAAAGCTTCCATCCGAACGGGTTTGTGTGCCACCCTTGGCACCCCTGATCTTGACCGTAGCAAAGGCAATGGGTACGCCGTTCTCGTCTTTGATGACTCCAGTAACCGTTCTGGATTGGCCGAACACCTGGACGGCCAATAGCATAGCCATGGCTACAAGAGATAGTATTCTTCTCATAAGCAGATTTTTTTAGTTGGTGATTAAAATACCGGAGGGATGAGGTCAAGCGTGCAACCTTTCCCAGGTCTGTTTCGTGGAAATTAGAAAACTTTGCGGAAGAAAAGCATAGATTAATTTTCGAGTGGTTGTTGAACTAGATGGTTTTCTACCTGTACTAATCAGGATCGTCCGGCCGTTCGACAAGATAACCTTTGTCAGTATGGCTGACCAAGGATGCAGTGCTGATGCGGCATACATATAAGTTTAACTAACGGTCACGCATACATCTCCCCCTTTTGGGGGGAGCACTTGTTTATTGTCGGCGATGAAAGCGGTTCGTCGAAGCAATCGGCGCGCCGTTGATTCATCCGAAATGAGCTATGGAGTTGAGTTTTAGGACTAACCAGTTATTTCCGAAAACCTCGGCTCGTCAACAGGGAGATGATGGCTGACATCAAGGAGCATACCAAAAATTTGTATCGACTTGAATAGATAGCGGACGCAAAGAAAAAAAAGCAGGAAAGGACAAATGGTAAAATGAAAAAAGGGAATGACCGACCGGTCATTCCCTTTTATAAGCGTTGATAGAATTTAGTAACCAGGATTCTGAAGGAGGACGCCCTTGGCGGCGTTGATCGAATTCTGGTCGATCGGAAGCGCAAACCGGTGGTCTCCCGGAGACATGGTCAGGGATTGAGCGGGCCAGGGACGAACCAGGCCGGAATTTAATCCCCCGTTCACATCAGGACGAATAATCCCGAGCCCCTTCCTTTTCAGGTCGACAAAACGATCGCCTTCCAGGGCTAATTCAAGCCTTCTTTCCAGCGCGATCGCGGTCTTTAGGGCCGCACCGGTTTCGTTGCCGCTGCTAAAGTTGGTATAGCGATTGGAACGGAGGGCATCCAAGTCTGCGAGTGCCAGGGCATCTTGTCCGCTGTTTGCGTAAGCCTCAGCCCTGTTCAAATAGACTTCTGCTACGCGAAGCAGCTTGATGTCTACCAGGTTTTGAATATCGCCTGCGGCACCCTGCCCGAGGTACTTGATGACCAGGTTTATATTCAGGCCATTGTAGGTCACCGGTGCAAAATAAGCCGTCAACCGGACGTCGTTGGACTGATAGAGGTTGAATAAATAAGCGGTCGGTATTTGTTCTGCCTTGGCGCCTTGTCCGAAGGAAGTACCAGGGGTCAACTGATCGGTTTGAAGGATCTTGAGCTTGAACAATACTCCGTTTTCGCTTTGGTCGATCCAGATATTGGGGAAGTCGGTCAAACTTCCGGGATCGGATTCGATATTCAGGGATGCCGTTGCAGAGGCAATGGTGTTGGTCCAATCGCTCATGTCCAGGTACAACCGGGAGAGGTATCCATAAACGGCGGCCTTGCCTACCCTTCCCGGTGCGTCATCTCCGATAAGAGACACGGCGTTGTTCAGATCAACCATGACACTATCATAGTTGTTCTTTAAGAGATCCCGGGTAGGGTTCTCGGTATAGGCGGGGACGTGGGTGACATAAGGGACACCCAGATCGCTCGCCGAAGCGAAGTTGTAGGCATTCCCAAAGAGCCGTGCCAGGTCAAAATGGACGATGGCCCGGACAGCAAGCGCCTGCCCCAGGTAATCGTTTTTATTGACGCTGTCACTTTCGGGAAGGTTACCGATGTTGGCGATGATCTCATTGGCGGACCGAATGATGGCGTAACCGTCGATATAAAAAGTGGTGGTCGTCAGTGCGTTATAGTTCCAATCGGCAAACTGGGCGCCGGTCCCCCGGCTGTTGGAAAAGCCGATTAGGTTGTCGGTCAGGATGTCGTTGGTCGCGATAAAGCTGGAGTTGTCCCCCCCTACATAATAGGCCCCAGAGTTGCGCATCTCCAGATACATACCGCTAACGGCATTTTGGAAATCGGCGTCGCTGGAAAAGACCTCCGAAGGCGGCAGGGCGTTGTAGGGCACCAGGTTCAGCTCCTTCTTACAGGAAAGGAAGGAGAAGCCCAGGATCGCGGTACTTATATACAGTAGTTTTTTCATCGTTTTCATTTTTATGAACTAAAAGGTTACGTTAACACCCGCGGTAAAGCTCCGGTAGTTGGGATAGCTGAACAGGCTGTAATAGCCGTTGCTTAAAGGGCCGGGATCGCTTTCGGCCGAACCGATACCTACTTCGGGGTCTCCTTTATAATAAGGCCGGTAGGTGAGCAGGTTGTGTCCGGTAACATAGATATTCACATTTTGTACCACCTTGGTCTTCATCAACACGCTCTTGGGCAGGCTGTAAGAAAGGGTGACGTCCCTCAGACGGGCGAAATTCCCCTTCTGCAGGTACCGGTCGGTGGTGAAGTAATTGGGGTTGAAGGCTGCGGGTTTCGGTTGAACGCCGACATCTCCCGGTTTCTTCCAGTAGTTCAAGGCTGCGACGGCCTGTTCCGCATATACGTTGGAACCGTCATCGGTCAGGCTTTCGTACTGGGCGTTGTAGATATAGTTCCCGCCGGAGAAATACAACTGCGCGCTAAGGGTAAGGCCCTTATAGCCCGCAGAAAGGAGTATACTGCCGAAGTATTTCGGAAGGGGGCTTTTGCCGTTCAACGTCGTCGTATAGGAGCTGCTGTAGACATTGGTGCTCTTTCCGGTGAGGTCATAGTACAGGGGATCGCCCGTCGCGGCGTCTACCCCTGCGGAGCGCACCATATAATAGGTCAGGTAAGGCTGTCCGATCTTTAAGATATTGGCGCCGGTAGCGGTGTTCGGTATGACACCCGAGGAATCGCCCGGTTGACCGGTCAGCTTGGTGATCACATTCTTGTTCAGGGAAAGGTTGCCGCCGACAGAGACCAGCCAATCACGGGTTTTAAGGACGTCGTAGTTCACTGCGAATTCCCAGCCTTTATTGGTCATGGCGCCGAGGTTCTCCGTCAGGGAGGTGAAACCAACGGTACTCGGGAGGGGCACGTTCTGCAACAGGTTGTCGCGGTTTTGGTTGTAGTAGTCGATAGAACCGGTCAGCCTGCTTTTGAAAAAGCCGAAGTCTACACCCGCGGTGATTGCGCGTTGTTTCTCCCAGGAAAGGTTGGGGTTGGCCAACTGTTGGGGTATAGCGGCGGAGAGGCCGTTATAGCTGCCGAAGTTGTAAAGATTCTGTGAGCTATAGTTACCGATGTTAAAGTTTCCGGACGTTCCGACGGATGCCCTGACCTTTAATTGGTTCAGCCAAACGGCGTCCGAAGATCTTATAAAGTTCTCCTTTGCGATGTCCCAGCCCAGACCACCGGAAAAGAAGTTGCCGTATTGGTTGTCGGTGCCAAAACGAGACGAGCCGTCCCTTCTGGCCGAGAGGTCTATATAGTACTTCTCTTTATAGTTGTAGCTGGGTTTGATAAACAGCGAAAAGAGGCTCCAGTCGTATTTGCTGCTCGTAGTGGTAAGGGGTTTGGCCCCGTTGTCCTGCGTACTGAGGGTAGCGGTGGGAAAACCCTGAGAGGTAAAGCTGTACGTTTTACCATGCTCCTTTGTATATTCCGATCCGATCAGCAACCCAAAGTTATGCCCATCCCCAAAGGTGTGGGTATAATTCGCGGTATTGGTCCAGACGTAGTTGAATGTCTGAGCGCCGCCATCGGTTTTGATCCCGGTGGGCACGCCGTTTAGGATCAGGTCAAGATAGGAACCTGGCTCGGTATAAGCTTCTGAAGTTTGGTCGACGTAGTTTAGACCGACCTGAGACTTTATCTCCAGACCCTTTATCGGCCGGACAGCCAAATAATAAGCGCCCTGCGCCACGTTGTTCTGGTTGAAGGCCGGATTGTCGTAAAGGGCCTGGGCAATCGGGAAGCCGACGGACGTAAGGTTATACGTACCGTCCGGGTTAAACTCGGGCTCGTAAGGGTTTATATTGTAAGCGGCCACGAGGGCGTTTTGTACGTTGTACCGGTCCCGGACCTGGTGAATGGTGAAGGCGGCAAAGTTGGTGTTCGCACCCACGGTCAACCAGTCATATGCTTTATAGGTCAGGTTCAGCCTGCCCCCGTTCCGATTGTAGTTGGAGGTTTTGATGATCCCTTCCTGGTAGGTATTGTTGTAGGAAGCAAAGTAGGAGAATTTGTCGTCTGCGCCTGAAACGCTCAACTCGTTTTTTGCAAGGGTGGCGTCCTGCAGGAGGACCTTGAACCAATCGGTATTCCCCTGCTGCACCTGGGCCCATTTCTGCTGCACCACTCCGATAGGAACGGACTGGATGTCAACGTTGGGATTACCCGTGGCGGTGCCAATGGAATCCAGCCAATCGCTCATATAAGGATTGGTGTAGTCCAGGTCGTATTCGTATTGGAGTTTTTGGGCCGAGGTCATCAACTTAAAATTATCGGGTATGCGTGATTGGGTGCTATACTCCGAGTGAAAGTTGACCTGGGGCTGGCCCCTGTGTCCTTTTCTAGTGGAAATGACAATAACGCCGTTCGCTCCGCGGGCGCCATAGATCGCAGACGAAGAAGCGTCTTTGAGGATGTTGATGCTCTCGATGTCATTCGGGTTGATCATGTTGTATTGAGACGCATCGGTAGCAACCCCGTCGATCACGAACAGCGGATCGGACCCGGCGGATATGGATCCCACGCCCCGGATGCGGATAAAGGAACCCTGTCCGGGAGCACCGTTTGCGGCGGTCACTTGTACCCCCGGGGCTTTACCCTGGAGGAGGTTGCCGACATCGGTGACCGGGAGGTCATGCAGTTCGGCACCAGGCACAACGGCTACGGCGCCGGTTACGCTGGATTTCTTTTGGGTCGTGTAGCCGGTGATCACGACGTCTTCAATGACGGTCGATGCCTTCAACAGCGAAACGTTTACCACACCACCATCAGGGATGTTGAGGAACTGGGTGGCGTACCCGATGTTGGAAATTTCAAGTTGGGTCCTTCCGGCGGGAACATTGATCGTGAAACTCCCGTCGGATTGGGTTTGGGTACCGCCTTTGGCGCCCCGGATCTTAACCGTCGCAAAGGGAATGGGAACGCCATTCTCGTCTTTGACGACCCCGGTGACCGCCTTGGATTGTCCAAACAAGTGGACAGCCAATAGCATGGTCACAACGAAAAGAGAGATTATTCTTCTCATAAGCAGACATTTTTTATTGGTGACTAAAGAGTTTCCCTCGATTTTAGTTACATGAATACACCGGAGGATAAGGTCAAGGGTGCTTGAGGGAATGCGCTATTCTAGTAGCATTCGGTTTTTTCTGTCTCTGACGCCCGTTAAGTTGTTCCTTCCAGGTCGATTTAGGTAACAAATGTATGAAACTTTGTCGATGGTACTTACGTAATATTTCCCTGAAGGTTGGGCGAGCTAGATAGTTTTTTTCGGTGGATTGATCCAGATCAGTAAAACCGGTAACAGGATAAGATTAGTAAGCATGGCTACCAGTAGGGTCAGCGAGGTCAGCCAACCGAGGGATTGCGTGCCCCCGAAGTTGCTGAAGCAGAATATGATAAACCCTGCGATGAGGACCAACGAGGTATAGATGATACTGATGCCGGTGTGCCGTATGGTTTGCCTCACGGTCGCGATTACGTCTCCCCCGTTCTGGGGGAGTTCTTGTTTGTAGTTGACTAAAAAACGGATGGTCACATCGATAGCGATGCCTAAGGCAACGCTAAATATCAAGACAGTGCTGGGTTTCAGGGCTATCCCCGCCCAACCCATGACCCCGGCTGTGATGACCAGGGGAATGATATTAGGTATCAGAGAGCATACGAGTATGCGTATCGACTTGAACAAATAGAGCATGCAAAGCGAAATGAGAAGAAAGGCCCAAAGGATGCTTTCCTTTAAACCATTGATAAGAAAGGTGTTCCCTCCATCCGCCTATAGGGGGAAGTTGAGCGTGGGCAATGGTCCCACCAACACACAAAAGAAGTCCGAGCAGGCGGTGCATGGCTCAAAAATAGGCAAAGTCAACCCCAGGGCCCCGCCCGTTTTAAGAATTTTACCTTAGTTTGCGCCCATCATGTGGACCTCCCTGGCAAAATGGGTACTGAAGTTCCGGCTACCCTTGTTGATACTGATCGCCCTCGTCACCGCACTGATGGGTTATTTCGCCAGCCGGCTTCAACTGAGCTACGAGTTTTCAAAGTCTATTCCCACCACACATCCCAAATACCTGGAATACCAGGAATTCCGGAGTCATTTCGGGGACGACGGGGAACTCCTGGTGGTGGGTCTCCAAACAAATGATTTTTATAGCCTCCCCGTTTTCTCCGCATACACCCACCTCCAAAAAAGCCTAAGAAGCATCAACGGCGTGGGCACGATCCTGAGCGTGCCCGGGGCTGTCAACCTGATAAAGGACAGCCTGACCTCCAGCATGACCGTCCGTCCGGTGTTCCCCGATGCGGTCGGCGATCAGGCCATCCTGGACAGCGCCCGAAAGACATTTGAAAAACTGCCTTTTTACAGGGGACTGCTCTATAACCCTTCCACCGGCGCTTACCTCATGGCGATCAGCCTGGACAAACAACTCATCAACTCCCCTGGAAGGACCCGCCTGATAAACACCATACTGGACACCCTCGGCGCATTCGAGCGTGCGGCACACCTACACCTGGCCGTTAGCGGACTGCCCCTCATCCGGACGGTCATGAGTAACCGCATACAGCATGAAATGCAATGGTTCCTGCTTGGCTCCATCCTGCTCATGGTCGTCATCTTGTTGGCCTTCTTCCGGTCCTTCAGCTCCATGGGCATTTCCCTGTTGGTGGTGCTGGTGGGTGTCGTATGGAGCATGGGCACCACCGAGCTCCTGGGGTACAAAATCACCCTCCTGACCGCACTCATGCCCCCGCTGGTCGTGGTGATCGGCGTACCAAACTGTATCTATTTCCTAAACAAATACCACACGGAGTTTCTAAAGGGCGCTGGCAAACAACAAGCGCTTATCTCCATGGTCAGCCGCATGGGGATCGTCACTTTTATGTGCAATGTCTCCGCGGCTATAGGCTTCGCCGTATTTGCGCTGACGCAAAGTCCGATCCTCAAAGAGTTTGGAGTGGTAGCGGGGATCAACATCATGGCGTTGTTCGTGATCTCTTTTTGCATCCTTCCGCCCCTGTTGAGCTATTTGCCCCAGCCCAGGGCCAGTCATACCCGCTATATAGAAAACGCCTCCATCCGGGCCCTCCTGGAGTGCATAGAACGTTGGGTATTCTTTCACAAGAGGACGGTTTTCACCGGCACCGCCCTTGTCCTGGCCGTAGCCGTGGCCGGTTTGTTCCGGCTAAAATCGGTCGGATACATCGTTGACGATCTCCCCAAAAAGGACAAGCTGTATGTCGACCTGAAATTCTTCGAGCAACATTTTCATGGCGTCATGCCCCTGGAGATCATAGTGGACACTAAAAAAAGAAATGGCTTGGCAGGAGCAAGGGCCTTAAAGGTATATGCGAAGATGGACTCGCTCTCCCAAACGATCTCTTCCTTCCCCGAAACCGGCAGACCCCTTTCCCTGGTGGAAGCGCTGAAGTTTGTCAAACAAGCCTTCTATGATGGCGACAGTGCCTACTACGCGCTGCCCAATGAATTTGATGGGGCCTTCCTGGCGGATTACCTCTCGC
>Ga0206896_1112_pt1 | contig 17830 bp, 16 predicted proteins | sample Alteio_BWOrgHeat_52_FD_152969 | JGI IMG/M metagenome (GOLD analysis project Ga0206896, IMG submission 152969) | Enriched cells from forest soil in Barre Woods Harvard Forest LTER site, Petersham, Massachusetts, United States -... | ecosystem: Environmental > Terrestrial > Soil > Temperate forest >... | reverse complement strand
GACCGTTTCCACCGGATCGCGAACTGAACCAAGGCGCTCGAGCAAGAGGACGAAGCAGATGTCGGCCGCCGGGCGTAAGAAGCAGGAAGAGGCGATAGCCCCTCGCGAGCCGGTCGATCGCGACGAACAACTGCTCGTGCGTGCCGCCTGGCTGTCCTATGTCGGCGGCATGACGCAGGCCCAGATCGCCAACCGCCTCGGCCTCAATCGCATCCGCGTCAACCGCATGCTGGCGCAGGCGCGCGACCAAGGCGTGGTGCAGATCCGCATCAATTCGCGCATCACCAATTGCGTGGCCCTGGAAGAACGGCTACGCGAGCACTACGATCTTGCCGAGGTCATCGTTGTGCCGACGCCGCCTCATCGCGATCTAATCCCGCAGACCATTGCGGCGGCGGCCGGGCCCGCTTTGTCCGAGCGCATCCACGAGGGCATGTCGATCGGCATTGGCTGGGGGCGTACGCTGCGGCTGAGCGTCAAATCGGTGGCGGTGCGTCCGGTGTCGGGGCTAAATGTCGTCTCGCTGCTTGGCACGCTGACCGGCAGCACCGTACTGAACGCCTATGAGACCGCCTCGCGCTTTGCCGATCTGTTCGATGCGCGCTGCCATTATTTCGCTGCGCCGATCTTCGCCGATACGGAGGAGACCCGCGATCTGTTCCTGCGCGAACGCATCCTGCGTGAGGCGCTCGATCAGGCCAGCAAGGTCGACATCGCGTTCGTCTCGGTGGGGCCGGTGGGGCGCGACACCACCAATTTCCAGCTCGGCGTGATCGACGAGGGCGACCTGTCCTCGCTCGCCAAAGCCGGCGCCGTGGGCGATCTATGCGCCCATTTCATCGACGCGAACGGCGAACTTGTCGACCACCCGCTCAATCGCCGCGTGATCGCGCTCCCCCCCAAGGCATTGCGTGACATCAAGACGGTGATTCTCGCCTCGGGCGGCATGGACAAGGTGGCCGTGCTGCGGGCGGCGCTCAGGCTCGGCGTCGTCAACGTGCTGGTCACAGATGAGAAGGCCGCCGAGGGAATCCTGACCGAGCGGTGAGGAGGCTGCTCTATCTTCCTATCTATCTGTTTTCAGGAAGGTTCCAGACTTGGGAGGTCATCTGACGCTGCAGGTCGGCCTCGGATTTCAAGACGCTCTTAAGCATGAAAGGCAGGAACAAAAAGGGGTATAGCGATAGCGGCAACAGCGAACCGGAACTGACCAAGAACAGTGTGTTTCGCTTCATTGAGGGTATCGACAAGGCTGGGACGAAGGTGCTGAGTTTGGTGCCTTGTCAGGCCCTCGCTTCACCAATAATTCGATCGAGGCGAGGCGGGTTCTCCCAAAGGATCAAACAACTCGTCTTCACCGTCTTCAGGAAAGAGCCTTTTTTCATTGAGCTGGCGTTCAATCCCGTCGGGGTCGACACTAGCCAATAGAGATTGAAGACGTTGTTCGCTACATTCGACCATACGTGAATATGCTGAGCTCGGCATATCAGAGGCGATTCCGCGGGCTGTCGTGAGCCAAGCTTCGCACTCTTGTATTTCGCGGTACCTAGCCGCGAGAGCCTGTGAGAATTCCAGACGAGCACTTGTTCGCTCTTTGCGTTTTTTCGCCAGCTCGCGACGCCGTTCGAACTCACGCCACGCTCTGTCGCTCTCTTCTCTATTCTCTCTGTCTATTTTTTTGGTTTCAAGAATCAGCTCCAAGCCATCGACAATTGAAGGGATCAGGCTTTCGATTGTCTGCGTTTTCCCATCTGCCCATTTGCAACGCAGCCCGCGATTGTAGCCGTCAACTTTCACACTGAGACGGCCCGTCCACACCGTATCAGTATCTGGATAAGGGCGGCCGTGATCGAGATGCTCCCAGGGTTTCAGGCCCCTCCTATATCGTTCCATTTGTTTTGATCGTCTAATTTCCTCTGCTAGCTCCGCTGCCGTGGGAATGCGATGCCGCGCGACAACTACGATGAGCGACCGCCGCTCATCACAATCGACGCGCTACAATGCGAGGAACTTGCTTGGTCGTCTCTTCTATATGAAATAATTCGCTGTCTGAGTTTGTGGCCACCTTTATAGCTTTGCCAGTTGGTACAAATGCAAGACCGCGGCTGGACAAGCCATGAGCGAGAAGGTCCAAAATATTGATAGTGCGTTCAATTGATCCCAAACCTACAATGATGCCACGCATACCCTCGTCTACCGCCCGAGCCACATTACTATCCCGAGCCGAATTCGACCGAAGACGTCGAGCCGTCGATCGAATAGCAGAATGAAGTGCAGATAGCTCCTTTGTCTCCAAGGACAACGTCTGCGAGACCTGTGACATATGTCGTTCGATCGGCCTCCGTTCGGCCTTTTGTCGAACTACAATTTCCCGAATAGGTTCAGGCAGCTCCGATAAGCCCCCCTGAATTGAAATGTGATCGAGAGCAGGATCCCCGATTTTGACAAAGGTTGCTTTCTTTACTTTCTTTCCGGCTTCTAGCTTCGCCCAATAACCCCGCGGAGGCGTGGGTATCCGGTGCCGATTGCAGATCTCTGCTAGGCCGATGTCTGATATTCCCAGTTCTGCCGACACTTTGGTCATAGACTTTGACCATACGAGATCGTAGAGGGCTCGTTTGGTTAGATTCATCTTGCTTCTCTATAGGAGTTCGACTCGATATCTACACAAAAGGAATTTGATAGAACGTAATGTATATAAGCAGAATCGTTGTGGAGATCACCACAATAAAAGATAGAATTTTTAGAATTTTTAAATTGCACAACAGGTCTATCTCACCAGAACGTCCACCAGTTGGGGTATTTCCTGCTAGAGTCGGTGCGGCGTGGCCCGCAGGCGGCATAAATGTAACGTCCCACATCTCCGAACTCTTTAATCGAATTGTGGGTCCTGGCGAACTGCTGCTGAAATTAACATAATCTTGTAGACGCCTCGACCATGTCAGCAATGTCAAAAACAAGCCCCATAACAATGTAACTAATGGTAAGATCCAAATCGCGCGTTCTATAAAATATACTGACGAAAACCATTTAAATAAATCAGATATGGTATGATGAACCTCAAGGAGCTCCCAAGCCATGTTCAATATCGCTGCAATTGCGAAGAAAAAACTTAAACCGAACATATATCTAAGACTATTCAATAGTTTATACGACGGGCGATGACCAATATAGGGATTAAAAATACTGCGATCGTCCTCTGCAAAGTAAATAGCCTCGACATTGGACAAGAACGCTATGGCCCGCAGTGACCAGTAGTTCGCATCTATAACAGACAGTGTACCCCAAAAGGCAGAAAGCAGGGCAATGGTCGTTGCAATGGGAAGGCCAATCTTGCCTTCATGCCCGGCCGTCAAGATGGCGGCGCCGCCGCCGAGCACAACAATGGTCTGCCAACCCGCTTTTAGATGTCGATCAAGGTCAGACGTCGCCATTTTATAGTATTCTTTAATGAAATCGTGTCTCTGTGAGAGAAGTTCTTTTCTTTCCTCGTCCACAGCGAATCTCCGGCTAATGCGGGGTGCAGCAATAATCGAAATCCCCGCTGATGCGCAGCATATAGGATAAAGGTCTTCGACGAAGGTTCAATGCAAGGCGAGTCAAAATCTGTGCATGATCAGGTCCGCGACCGTACACCAACTTCGAAAGTGGGTCCGGTGAAGTTTGTTACACATAGCTTTAAAGTCGCGAATATTGCCGTTAGAAATGGATGGTTACCCGGCGCGAGATACACGAATTTGCGCGACGCACGAAAATTCGAGCGACTTGGATTCCTGGACATCGATTGGAAACACTATAATTTTTCAAGGCATCTCTTGGCAGCAAAGGTGACACGGCCCCTTCTCACCATTGCCCGCGATCTCGAGAGTGTATGCAATCTCCGACAGACCCTCGACGAGGCACACGAGCTTTCTCAATTCGTTGAATCAGTTGCTATTGTGCCTAAGGATCCATTGCTACAAAACAGCATGGATGAGCTGATACCTCCTCAGTTCATTTTGGCATACAGTGTCCCAACGCGGTATGGCGGTACAAAGATTGGATTAGATGCCTTTCGGCGCCCTGTACATTTACTGGGTGGCAGACCTGATGTTCAAAGAAAAATTGCGGCTCATCTCAACGTAATCAGCATAGATTGTAATAGGTTTACGTTAGATGCGAGTTTTGGCGATTATTTTGATGGCTCCAAATTCAAGCCCCACCCAACCGGCGGCTACGATAATTGCATAACTTCGTCTATTAAAAATATAAATAAGCTATGGATTGATTATAGTAATCGTGGCTCGGCGGGCGCTCATAAATGAGGCATTCAGATACAATGGATAAAATTATTGAAGTCTACATTGCTGGCGTCTGCAGTAAGGCATTTGTCTATAAAGGAAAGTGTTTCATTCCGAAGCAACTTAAAGTGTCTCCCTTGTTAACAAGAGGATATACGTGTCCCTCGGCGTGTGGAGCTTGCTGCGGAAGCTTTTCACTTGATTTTTTGCCATCTGAGGCGGGTACTTTCGAGGCAGCGCCTCGTTCGATAGAGATTGACGGTCGAATTGTAACTTTAAATTCGGATAGGCAGAGTGACGTGAATGAGCGGTGGTGCCGTAATTTAGAGCGTAAAACTGGCCGATGCCAAGTTTATAATGAAAGACCAATGGCCTGTGATTTTGAGTTACTGCGTTTTCTTGTATACGAATCCAGCGTTTTGCTAATTCAAAAGCAATATGGTCGAGCCTGGGCGATGGAAAGGCTGGATGGTGAACGTGGAGCAAGTTGCGAAATGCTACCCCCAGATCCAAAGTCAGTTTCAGAGGTGGTGCGTAAGCTTAAACGATTGGAGAGTTGGGGAAATTTTTTGGGCATCCCCACCAGAATTCCCCTGATATATCCGTGGATTGAATCTGGAAGTAGAAATACTCTTACTATCGAGGCTTAGATTTCCGACCCCGGTCAACTTAAGTGAATGCTCAACAGATTTGAAGCACGCGCTCGCGAATTTGTTTCCAAGGTGAACCGAGGTCCACACTCATTACCCGGATGCGACGTCCCCCAATTTGATAGTCATATGTAATTTCTGGTTCATCTACCGCGGGATAGAGCAAAACGCCTTCCTTCTCAATTCCGGAAAGAGGCTCAAAATTATTCAAATAGGACAGAATTTGGTAGAGATGACCTGAACGCACTTTCGGGCGGCCGCCCTGGCTCCGCTGATACATGTCTTTGTAGAATTTAGCGTCCAGAATTATGATCTTGCTCTGAGATCGTAAGGTTACATCAGTCTTCATTATTGGAAGAAAATGAAGATCCAACGAGTTCGGCAGCACGTCCCAATCGATGTGCTCGGCGCGTGCCTGATATTTATTTTGCTCGTGTTTGAAAAAGTTGAGCACAAACGCCTCAAAGATACGAGACATTCGCTCTTCGTCTTCGAGTATTGATGCAAAGCGTGATTTCCCGCTTTCCTCGTCTGGTTGAAGAGCGTCAAGGACTAACTCGCAGACTTTCATGATCATGCCGTAGTGGCCGCTATTTCTGCTAAGCTGCAAAGTACGGAATAACCTTCGATTTAAGGGTACGTTTGCCACCTTAGAAAAACGCAGTGTTAGGGAGTTTAGGCCGGGCGCCAGATCTGGAGAAATGTCCTTGTGGGCTGCCAACGTCCTGCAGGTCGCTTTGATTATACGATTGTGAGGTACGTCTTCGGTTAGCTCGTCTATCGAGCAGGTTAATCCTCTCCGCGCGAAACTACCGTTCGAAATTGAATTGCCAATTAGCATCGTGCCTCGCGGCGATCGTAACTCCTCTTCGCGACACTGATAGCCGCGATCGATCCCACGACGAAGTAGGCGATTAACTCCGCCGAAAAGCACGCGAGCTAGCAAATTTGGGAGTTCGGGGCTCTCGTCACTTCCGACGTCAATACTCGAGCCCTCTGGAAAGCGGTCCCAAGCATAGAGAAATAGATAATAAAGGTTCTTGATGGGTATGGTGCGAGCCAAAGGCACGTATTTCTGTCCTTATTGCCGCAATTCATCAATCATTCGTTTCGCAGTGTCGGGACGATCAAACCAATATTCCGAAAGAAGAGGCGCAATTTCGGTGTCTATGACCTCAAGGAACCAGTTCTCATCGAGTATCCGTCCGCTATCGTCTCCCATGAAGAAGCTGTGGCCAACGCAGAAACCTGGTCCGAGATTCGCGGTATCGGCGGCAATCATACCGTTTAGATGCAGCAATCTTTGTCGGATCCTTTCTACGAGATCGGGTAAGGCACCCTTTCCAATTAGCGTGTTGGCGAAATTTGCATGATGGAATGCGGGCTCTTGAGTAAAAAATATGAACCGCCTTCGCAAAGCGTAATCGACAACGGCTAGGCTGCGATCAGCGGTATTCATCATTCCAAGAATATAGACGTTCCCTGGGACATAGAACCGGTCATCGGCGCCGTCGGCGTGCGCTAATTTAACAGCCCATTCCGGGCCGCGCTTATCGCTTTCGACGAGAAGCATCAACTCACCTAATATCTTGGACAAATTGCCACGGTTGATTTCATCGATGATGAAGACATATCGCTCGTCTGGGTCTTCAATTGCTCGCCGGCAAAAATCGACAAAGACACCATCATGCAGGCTGAAGCCACCGTTTGTGTTTGGTCGGTAGCCCTGGACGAAATCTTCGTAGGTGTAAGATTGGTGAAACTGGACAGTCTTGACGAGGTTTGGATCTTTGAAGCCGATCAGGGCATGGGCGAGCCGCTTTGCGGTGAAGGATTTGCCCACACCAGGTGCTCCCTGTAGGATAAGATTCCGTTTTTGGGACCAAAGTTTCAGAATACGCTCGAACTTGTCGCGATCGATAAGAAGGCCTTCGAGCGCGTCATCGATGCTAAATGGTTGCCGCTCGACTGGCGGCAAGCGCAATACTTCTGGTTCGCCGCCGGTGACCAAGTTATCTAACGCCGAAACGTTACTGTTATCGGTCCAATTTGTGAGCGTCTTTAGTGGCAGCGAATAGCCGTCGAGTTTCCACTCTCCGTGATGCGTCCACGTGATTCTTCTTATATTCTTGAGGACAGTCCGAGCAGGTTCATGGATATATTCCCCCACGACGACACCACGACCTACAACGGTATCTATGCCTTTTTTGGCATAAACAATATCTCCCGGGCGCATGCGGTGAAGGAAGTCCTCGCAAGCTTTTACAGAATTGCTGGGATTGTCGCCGTTTGAATAAGTTCGGACGATTGCATCGTTTAATTCTCGTATATTACTGTATTGTGTGAGGTCACCCAGTTCGTCCCACCCGATCGCAACTAGGGAGTTTTCATAAAGGTCGTTCCAATGAACGGCTCTTTCTCCAGGTGCCCAAACCCATACCTGCTTTGGTGCCTCAACCTCGAATATCTCTCCAAATGCATCCTTCAAACCTGGCGATTGAGGGGGCGTTTTAAAGTCGGTCTGAAATCTCGAAGATAGATCATCGTATACCTTAAATAGTTCATTCAATTGTCCATCGAGAATTTCATCGGTAGGGAATCTGGCTACTTCTAATTCGACGAACGCGATCGTTCCAGACCGATAGCTCTTGGCGCGCGACTTATCAATACCTAGATCCATATCAGAGGCGAGTGTAAATCCGACATCTTTCAGTAGACTCGCATGATTTCGATATTTATCGCTTCTTTCTTGGAGAATAGTGTTTCCTTCAGATTGTCCTGATTGCGAAAGTATATCGCTTGTTCCTTGCGACAAGGCTAGATATATTCGTGATAGGTCAGTTGATATTAAAAAGACACAGAATAGTCCGGTGGTTGGGGATTTGGCAACCTGCGGATTAATTATTGCGATCCATGGGATTGAAGCCCAGTTGCCCTTGCCAAGGCTCCACTGCACCTTGAAGTTCGGCCTTGCCTTTAAGGCTGGGAAACTTTTAAGCCGTGTTTCGATGGAATTCATCTCGCGCCATAGAGACGCATCTTGCTTGAACGAACTCTTACGCACGTCTGCGAAAGTTTCCAAGGCTCTAGGAATTAGAGTGGCAAGCGTTGTTTCCGAATTGTAGTTTGTAGTTTGTTGCGCAGGATTATCCCCAGGTATTATTGTATTCATTAGCCCTCGAAAAACCATGCACATCGTGTGCATTTCAGCACTCAGATCAACTTCGTCGACTTCAGATTCTAGAATGAATCGACTGATTGAGCCACCGCCTGCCTGCGAGCCATGCGGGGACTTAAAATACCGCAGCCATTCCTGCAGGCTTTCGAAATCGGACTGGTTGGGCTCGAGCCTAGATTTCTTCAAAAATCTCCAACTGTTTTGGGATAGTTCCTGAGCCAAGTTTGTTGCTGCGAGCGATTCAGGCTCGGGTAGCATTGCGTAAATTTGTGGAGCGGCATCTCGCAGACGCGATTTGAGATCTTGATTCGAAAAGTCCCCGGTGTGAGTGCAGGCGGCAAACCCGAATTCGATGCCTCTTGTTGAGACAATCATAAACAGTTGCGGGTTGCCGACGAAAGAATCTTTGTTCTCAATGCGGTGAACACCAAACCAAAGGTCCTTGGGCATCGATCCACGAACGCCGGAATCGATATGAAATCCGGAAGTAGACTTGTTTTCATAGTCCTGCTTACCCCCAAGAGAGTCTACGACCAGGTCACCAAGGCCGCGCAATACCTGTGCCACGTGGCGATAGGCTTCCTTTTCTTCGAAGGTCAGTTCTGCATAGCGAGTGCGATTGCGTGTGGTGCGTATCTGACGCAAATCCTCGGACGTCAGCTGCAAAGTGTCGGCAGAAGCCCGCTCCACCTCGAACCCAAGCTCTCTCAACTTATTGCCTACTGAAGCATCGCCGCCGCTAAAGCTCTCTGCCTTCAGTGTTCCTTCGTCCGGATGCTGATTGCCGTACGCTACTCCCACGATCGCCTTCGAGTCGTACCGTCGTCCCTGATGTATTAGGTAGTAAGTCTGTGCTGGTCGAAAGCCATACTTCGCCAGGAAAGCGCTACGGCCTAGCTCATCAAACTCCTCCAGCGCACGCAGCACAGCGGTGGCATCTGTCAGGGACGAAAGCATTCGGGTATCCATATTAGAACGTGTTTCGGCATTTAAAGTTCGAAACGCCTTGGTTCGATCTGAGAGCAAATTTGGTCGCGATTGGCGGCAGCCCGTCCCTGGGAGCTAGCGCGGATCTTTCGGTTTCCACTCGCCATTTTTCTTAAATTTGATGGGTCTATTCCAAGGCTATTTGCGGTTTGGGTCAATCCCTCAGACGCGATTCTCCTGTTTAGCTCTTCACGCTCAATCCGCTCTGCGGAGTCTTGTATTCGATCAGCCAAGGCCAGTTCAGCTAGGGCTGAGAAAATTGAACGATATGCGTTTGCTGCAAGCCGTTTGGTCGAAGGCCTAAGAATCTGTGCAAGCACTCTGCGGGGAACACCGAGGCGATTCGAGAGCTCGCGTTGGGAATGCACTTTAAGTGCTTTTTGAAGGGCGGCACGAACGGGGGGATGCCCCACCGGCGAATAGCCGTATTTTGCCTCAGCGCTATCGACGGGACCCGTGAAGAACTGCTCCTCCCAGCGATTGGCTTCCTTTCCGATGAAGTCCAAACCCCGGACGATCACATGACGCCGGCGCGTAAGACCGGTGTCGAGATAGTCGCCATTCAGGAATTTGTCTTCAGGATGGAGATGATAGCGTGCGAGGTCCTGTCTGTAAGACTTCAATGATCCTGGATGTAAACGGATGGCAGTGTCCCGATCGAAGGCATTTGCCGCCGCTACAATGGGATCCCTCGTGTAGGGAGCCACCGGCCGTGGGACTGCAGTTTTAAGGGGTCGTGAGTTCTTTATTTGAGCCTGCGATATCGGCTCTTCAGCTGAGACGGTGCTAATAGCCGACAGCGAGATCAAAAATCCGAAGGGGCGAACCTGCTGCCAATAGGGACGGGGTTCATTGTATTTTTTGAACCAATTGAGTAGGTCGGGGGTCGTCGCCGCATATCGACTGATTGCTGGTGTTTCGAGTGCAGGGTGCCAATCTAGCGCAACCTGGTCCGGGCGCCCACTTAGGGCCGCAGATGCGATCTGCCACCATAAGTCGTGCTGCCATAATTCGACGCCAATATTTGCGAGTTTGTCTTGCGGATCGGGGGTGCCACAATCTGGCGCCCTTGCGGTGTAGGGCGCTAGCCGGTGGCCCAAGCCGTGAGCTGAAGCTTTTCGAATAATTGGACGACCAGTCTGATCTATATTGAAAAGAACATAGCGTTTTGCTGAGATCGCCCAGCAGTAGAGCTGCTCGTCTTTTTGATTTTCAATCCCGAAATTTAAATTTTCGATCTTGAGTATCGACCCGCCAAATTTATAGGGATTCAAAACCTCGAACCACCGGACGATTGAATTCACGCGATCGACGAATTCTACCTGCCCTGTGTTCTCTGGTTTCGCGATAGCCATGCTGTCAGTGTCACAGAAGCACCAATCGAGACCCGCACTCGAAATCAAACATTCAGTGATCGCGAGCATAAGCCGAGCTGCTCCAGTGATCAGCGCAGCAAGCACCGGATGAAAGAATGGACCTGGCTTTTCTAGCTTGTCCGATCTCGCTTGAAAGGGATCGCCATCGATGGAATAAATGTCAAACGCCTCAGGCTTTGGCAGATCGTCAGCGTTGAATTCAGCAAAGATACCATAAGCCGTTGCATTTGCTGCAATTTTAAACGCCTGTTGTTTGATCTTCAAAGTTTCAGAATCGACGCCTCCGCTTGACATTTGTTCCTTTACACTCTGTCGTAGCTCGATGAGCTTGCAGTAAAAGTCGTCCTGATAGGGAACAACTTGGCAATCTGCGTCTCCGCCAATTTCGATTGGTCTGAGTCTTGATTGTGGTTCACCAGGACTGAAAACCAGAGCTTGGATTATCTCCGTTGTGCGTCCGGTCAGTAGTTTTGACGCAACACAGTCGGCCAAAGTGAACCACAGAGGCTCCTCCGAACTCAGATAGTTCAATCCGATGGTTTTTGTGCCGCCGTCAGCGTAGGCAGCTCGCACAGGGAAGATGTCCTCAGCAGGCTTTACACGTACAAGTACCGACAGCCTACGCCAAACACTCCTTTCGTGAAGCTCGTCTAGAGTGACGTCTGCCAGAAATTCCCGGATCTCGACCGTCCCGTCCCGCCAATGTGTCTTGCCTGCGATAACGAAACGCCAAAGACCCATTAGTGTGCATACGGTTGGATACATAGACAGGAAATCACAGAGCATCACCTGTCGTACGCTACGGCGAATATGAACCTCCGCACGCCCGCCATAGAACGACCCCATGATCTTACCAATAAGGTCGGGTGGGGCGTCGGGCTGTGCCTCCAGCCAGGGTTTGACACCCATAGCTCTCAGGTAGGACTTTCCGATGCTCGCTTCGCTATAGATTTTATCGGGGAGGACGCCAAGCTTGAGTTGCCCATGCCGGGCTTTTAGCTCAGCGAAACATTCCCACGTGCATTGAACGTCTCTGACTGCATAGTCGATGTACTTGGCGTCCAACGAAGACCCATGCCCATCGACAATTAGCTTCGGATGTTCAACTTTTAGAAACTCCGAAAGGCTGGCCAAACCAAAGGATCTGCTGAACATCGCGGCGGCCAATGTGCCGATGTCGACAAAGTGTCCGCGCCTTATGGGGGTTTTGAAACCCCGTCGTCGTTCGCCGCGGCTGTCTCGCTGCCCGGCCAGACCGGCGAATCTAATCAAAGACGAGCGCTGGGAGAGATGTTTGATTTGTATTGCCGGCCGCCACGGATTCATTGAAAGTTTGAATGAAAAGCCACGTCGCATCTTGCCACGTGCCGAGCTATGGCAAATCGCAATGCGAGAGATATCAAACGGAAGATTCAAACCTACCACAGTCCCGCGATACCAATAGCCGTATCGGAAGAAAACCTCGGCAAACTCATCCCTGGTTAGCAGCTTTTGATTATTTGATTTCGAGTAACCAATTATGGCTTCGATTTCGTCCGCAGATAGGGCGTTTGCGTCGTAGAAAATCCCTTGTTCATGGAGCTCCATGCCCTTTCGAATTTGGTAGGTTCCAAAGCGTAAGGCCTGCGCGGCATCCGTGGTGGTTTCGGTATCAAAGATAAGGTACCATTCGGATGGAAGGCTAATTCGACGTCGTTTGATTTGCCGTGACGTCGTATCGCCTGCCTTGGTGACCTTTTGAATATTCGGTGATTTCACGGGGTAGGCGCGGATCGCGATTTCCAGGAGATCGGGCTCCTCGGGCATTTTTTCAAACTCGGCCATGATCAAGCCTCCCCCGATCTTATTGGGGATTGAGTGGCCATTTTCAAAAGGCTTCTGCCAAAGGCCGCAAGCGGCTCGATAATGCTTCGCAAAAGGTCCGCAAGCCCAAGTAGGAAATGACCTACGGCCGAAAGAGTCAGATCGCTCCCTGGCTTCGTCTGTGGACGATCTTGCTGCTCGTCGCTTTTCACTCTGTGACAGTTCCGGCAGAGAATGACTGTGTCATCTCCGTAGGCTGCTCCAGCAACGTGGCGCTCTTCGAGCGTCTGCCAGCGATGTTCCCCGCACAAGCCACACCTTGGCTCATTGGTGCCAAGCTTTTCCAGGCGCCGCTGCTTTCGCGCTTCTTGCGTAATTTGATTTGAGTTCATGGTCATTTCTCCTGTTCTAAGCAACAATTCGATAGATATTCTCATAGCTCCCGGCTCCCTCATCCATCAGCCGGTAGAGGACGTTGGGTCGGGTCTCGAGGATGTAGGAGTGACCGGGAATGTCTTCGATCGTCGCCCCTTTGAAAGGAGCGAGGAGGGAGGCGTCATTGGTCTCAAGAAAGTGGCGGATGGCAGCATTGTGCTTGCCGACAATCGAGGCAGCCTCAAAGCCTGCTACAACGATGTGGTGTCGCCTGCCTTCCGCGATGATTTCTAATGAGCGGGGACGGCTATCGGTGATGATCCACCGCCTGCTTTTTCGCTCCGCCAATTTTTGATCGCGAAGAAAACGACGGAAGCGCTCAGTGGAAACACCTGCGACTTTCGCCGAAGCGCCTTGGTTTCCAGTCTTTCGGAGCTCTTTGAGAGCAGCCTCCAGCTTGGGGTCGGGCTTAGCAATCTTGGGAGGCTTCAGGGCAGCCTCACCAGAGCGGGAATGGCCGCGAGCTTGGGAACGGCTTAAGCCACGTTTGGCGGCCTCAGAAATCCGCCGAGCGTACTCTGCTTTGTAATCGCGGCTTGGCATTTGAACATCCCGTGCATTTGGCTGCGTGGGGATATCCTTGTCCAGGTAAGACGCATATCAGAGTCGAATGAAGTCCAAGATCAAATCTTAGAATATTTAGACTTTAAAGACCAGCAATATCAGTTATTTAGGATGCCTGCTCGCTTCAGCGCATTGATTATGGTTTGTTTTGATGGTCGGTTGCCTCGTTCGGGAAATTTGGTCGGATACTTTGCCCTTGCAAGTTTACGTATCTCGTATTCCTGTGATTTTCGAGGCAAATTCAGAAATTTAGATTCCAAGGCTAATTGCGATATCACATCATCTACTTCTTTTGAAACGGACGGACGACCACGTCCTGTATCAATAATAATAACATTTGGGGACTCTACTTCTTGCCGCTTTGAAACCGTGGGATCTTCTCCTTTTCTAACTTCCACGCCCTCGAACGTTTGCCCTAGGTTGGAGAGTTTTGATTTGTGCCAATCAATTTTTGCGTCTTCAAAAATGAAACAATCAATTCGTCGCTTTTCTAGTTCCACATGAGGTGCTGTTCTTACGCCTCGAGCCCAGAGCTCTCCGCGCACTAGGCGACGGATAAGCTCCTGCTTCATTTGCTCAACGGGTTCACTCTTAGCGAGTGACGTTTTGCTGAGCTGATGTACGAACTCAAAAAGTGCCGTCACTGTTTCAATTGAATCTCCCGGTTTGGGCGGAACGAGAGCAGGCGCTGGAGCGGCCAAAGCGGCGGCCTCTGCTTTGCGAAGACGCAGAGGTGCATATGTACGAAAGGCCTCAGAGAGCCGTATGAAGTCAGGTAAATTCTTCCTAACTGCCATCTGAATACTTCTTCAAGCGGGCGCCCAAGTTCAAATCGCTAAATCGGCGTGAGAATTATGATTTTCATCTCAGAACCGATTCACAATGCCGTGGAAGTTGATACTATCGACACCGCAAAATAAAGGGTCATCGCAGATGATGCCGCTAAACGAACAACACGACGATAAAGACTGGGCATATCGTTCGAAGTTCCTTTCTAATCATTTGATGTCCAGAAGCGAGAAGCCAACAAAACTGCAAAGGGCCGCCCCTTTGGTTCTATGTGGTTACGGGGCCTCTTTGCGAGTTCACGCCGGTACATTATGTGTGCGAAACGGTTTCACCTACCACCCACAAAAACGGGAAGAATGGCGCTTGTTTCCCGGCGATCCAAGTTTGCCAGAACGCTTAGTAATGGTCGACGGAACGGGGTCCCTTACATTCGATGTTTTGGATTGGCTATCCAAGCAACAAATCTCCTTGGTAAGGATCGATTGGCGTGGCAACGTAGTAACGGCTATTGGAGATGATGGCTACACCGCCAATAAATTCCGCGTTCAATGGCAACAAGAGACGCGGGACGACCCTGGTCGACGAATGGCATTTGCTAATCATCTAATTACCCGCAAAATTGAAGGTTGTGTCAAAACGTTGGAAAAAGGCATTCGTCGCTCTGCTGCCTGGGAGTTGGCGATGAAGCGAGCTTATTCCGATTTGACGCGGCTCGACGTTGACCCACCTCGCACCATCCCAGAGCTCAGAATTCTAGAAGCCAATAGCGCTGCTCGCTACTTCCGGGCGTGGCGTGGAATACCGCTGAAATGGAAGGGTACCGCCAAGCGTCCCATCCCGGAGCAATGGCGGACAATAGGCCCTCGTACATCACCATTTTCGCGAGCCGGAAATCGGAATGCGGGTCACCCGGTCACCGCTATGTTGAACTATGCCTACACGGTGCTCCAGAGCGAGGTGCAAATCCAAGTTGTGACTGACGGCTTGGATCCTAAAATCGGAATAATGCACGAACAATCGCCTAGCGCCTCTGCGTTCGTTTTCGATGTCATGGAGCCGCTCCGTGCGGTCGTAGACCGCGAGCTGCTACTATTCATTAAGAATACCACTTTTGATCCGTCTGATTTTATCTTGCGATCGGATGGAGTCTGCAGGCTAAACCCACAATTGGCAAGGTCAATTGTAAGTTTATTGATAAAGAATCTTGCTAAAGAAATTGACGTTTTCTATGATCACGCGTAAAAATTTTCTGAAAGCATTTTTATACAAAACATGTCAATTAGTATTGATAAAAATTGTGCAAGGTCTTTTTTTAAAAATTCCAATTCTACTTTAGTCCGAGAAAAATGGGGCTTTCAGGTCCGTTATGGATTTGGCAAACTCCTCAATGGCGTCGATGCGCGCTACCCGCTTCGGAAGCGGTAAGTTCATCTCCGTACTTACGACCTTGCGGTAACTGGAAACTTCAGCAAACAACTTGCGTGCGGATTTCGAATCAGGCTCCGCTTGAAGCCAAAAGGCTAGCCGGCCCAAGATCCTCTCTATCACAAGTGGGTCCTTGGAATCTGTGGCGACCAAATGGCTTTGGACTCCCCGTTTCGTTATCTGAAATGCTTGGTTTTTAACCTCGCGCCTGAAGGCCCGTGGAACTTTCAGCCGCTCGCCGCCTACAGAGAGCCCGGTGACAAATTTCGGCGACGAACCTCGCATTAGTCGCGTTTTCTCAACATTTACAACGAAGCTACACTGCTCAACGATACTCTTCACCGCCAAGGTGAAACGTGGGCCGATAGAACGACCAGAGAAGGTAAGGTCATCGACATAGCGAGTGTAAGTGAGGTCGAACTTCGCAGCTAACGCGCCCAGACGCTTGTCCAACGAAATCGCCGCCAAATTTGCTAACGCCGAGCTCGTAGCACCCCCCTGGGGGAGACGGCCTCCCTCGAAACATAGTAAGGCAAGTGAACGGCTGACGCGCGGAGGGTAGCCGGCAGTTTCGAATATCCTCACTCCGAGAGGTAGTTTTACGGTGTCGAAGAAGTCCTTAAGGTCAACCCGAAGGACTGCCTTTGCTCCCAGATGGGGGCCCGCGTTGGAAAATATCGAGCGGCCAGGAATACCACCGTGCGCAAATTCGCTCATAGGTAGCTTGGATAGAATGTTTTCGAGTATCCACTGTTGAATCGCTAACAACAATGGAGAGGGAGCGTTAATTTCCCGTCGACCACCCTGCCGCTTCGGAATACTAAATGTCCGATAGCGCGGAGCTTCCGTAGAGAAGTGGAACGCTAATTCCTGATAAGGCAATCCGAGCAGTCGTGATAGATGGCGCTCCTCAAATATTGGGGGAATGCCACGCTCAACACATCGTTCAACAAAAACAATGTATCCTTCGATCAAGTCAGCATTGCGCTTACCGCTACGCTCAAAGAACGCTCGCCATTGTTCGATTTGGATTGGCATTGGGAGTGGCGATACCTTCAAATCAACATAGTTCACTCGATGCACTTATAGCATCGCTACGACACCGAAGGTTCGTAGGGCGGCTCTCGCCGCCCAGTGCATAAATCTGGCCTAAGCCAACGAGGCGAAGTCGCCTCATCGTACTATCGCCACTCCCACTCAATCTTTAGCACTTTCCACGTCGTTCTCCAGAGCCAATTTAATAAAGAACCTTCGGTCTATCAGATGCAGATCTGGCAAGTAGGGAGAAGAAGGACCTATTGCCGCCGCGAGAAGCTCGTCTCCCATCGGCCGCCAGATGCCGTTATCGGTGCCAAAGAAAATGTCCTCACGCGCTGCGACAATCCACTCCCGCCCAGCAGGTGTCAGCCGAGATTTGATGCCATCAAGATCAGCGAAGTTCACCGCTGCCAAGCGCTCGACAATATCCAACACTTGAGCGGGGGATAGCCCAAACTCCTCATGAAGATCGTACAGGTCGGCCCAATCCTCTCGCTTGAAAAGAAACCGAATTACCTCACGATCGCTGGAGCTAAATGTCGTCATATGCAAGTAAGTATCGTAGCTCGACGAGAGCCATCCCTCGTAGATTCCCACCAAAAAACCGGAAAAACGTTGTTGGGTGTATTACCATCGATGCGTGAGTAAAGTGCTTCTGAAGCGCGGTAGCCGAGGGAATGTTTGGAAAGTTTTCCTCGACGACCCAAAGTGCTAAGCCCGCTCTCAAGTCTCTTCATAGCGTCTATATTCAATTGGATTTCTGCGCCAGCATAGTGGTCAGTTATCCCCCTCTTAAGGGTATATGCAGAGAATACTCCGTCCACGCTTTTTCTCAACCGCTCTACTCCGGCGTCCATTCCAGCAACCGCGGCGAAGTATATTTTTGATTGTTGTCCCTCAGCCGATAACTTTTGCTTAAGCCATTCCACCTGTTTTTCTGCCGTCTCCCCTGTACCTATGAATTCGTCAACGAGGACAAGATTTCCTTTTGGTGCGGCGGAGGCGAGATTGCTCAAACCCGACACGAAAGATGATGTGTTCCACTCCGTGGAATGCCATTTTGCGGTTTTTAGCGAGTAAGCAACTAGCTGTGAGCTATCAGCATTGCGTCCATTGTCACTTGCCGAGATCGATGCGTCGGCCGGAGATAACCCGAGTGTATTTTGGACATAATCAGCAATTGCTTGAATGGCGGCTCGGAAGTGGTTTCCATCTAAGAACGTAAATCTTTGCAATAGATCGCAGATAAGAAGTTGTTCTTCGTGTACAGCACAGTCATCTATTAAATCATAAATAGCATCTGGC
>Ga0206896_1088_pt1 | contig 17902 bp, 19 predicted proteins | sample Alteio_BWOrgHeat_52_FD_152969 | JGI IMG/M metagenome (GOLD analysis project Ga0206896, IMG submission 152969) | Enriched cells from forest soil in Barre Woods Harvard Forest LTER site, Petersham, Massachusetts, United States -... | ecosystem: Environmental > Terrestrial > Soil > Temperate forest >... | reverse complement strand
GAAGCGGATAGGGGCTGGCCAGCGCTTGAGCATGTAGTCCATCGCCTTCGCGACCTCGGCATGTCGCGAGAGGCGGGCGCGCTTGGCGCGCATCCATTCCTCGAGGTCGGCGACGATCGGTGCGACGCGGACCTTGCGGGTGGCTTGGCGCTGGTCGGCCGACAGCCCATTGATCTCGCGCTCGATCGCGAAGATCACGTCGATGCGGCATACCGCCTCCGGCGCCAACGGGGCTTTTGCGGTATCGGCGAGGATGAAGAACTTGCGTCGGGCATGACTCCAGCACGCCGCTTCGGTAATCGGTCCCGGCCGACGTCTGGCATCGTAGAGCTCGCCGAACCCGGCATAGGCATCGGCCTGGAGGATGCCGGCATAGCCGGCAAGATGCTGGTTCGGATGCTCGCCGCCGCGATTGCGCGAGTAGGCGAACACCGCCGCCGGCGGGTCCCGCCCAGCGAAGGGCCGGTCGTCGCGCACATAGGTCCACAATCGGCCGGTGATCGTCTTGCCCTTGGCCAGCACCGGCACGGTTGTGTCATCGCCGTGGAGGCGCTCGGCACCGAACACGTGATGCCGGATCAGATCGACGACAGGCGATAGGCTCGCGGTGCAGGCGCCGACCCAATCCGCCAGGGTCGACACGTCGAGGGTGGTCGTGCCGTTGCGGATGTAGTCATGGGTCATGGCGCCACGGCGCCCCTTTTTGATCGGCAAGCCGGGCTGGGTGCGGTCGAGGGCCTGGATCTGGCTCTACTCGTCCACCGACAGCACCACGGCATGGGCCGGTGGATCGACATAGAGACCGACGACCTTGCGGAGCTTGTCGGCGAAGGCCTTATCGTTGGACAGCTTGAATTGGCGCCCGCGATGAGGCTCCTGCCCGTGGGCGCGCCAGATACGCTGCACCGAGCTGACGCTGATGCCGGCCGTCTTGGCCATGGCCGCCACCGTCCAATGCGTCGTCTCCCCGGGTGGATCGGTGCTGGTCAGGGCTACGACCCGATCGATTACCGGCTGGTCCAGCGGGTCGGCGGTCAGCCATACGATCCGGCAGCGCCAGGCGTGCTTCTGCGGGCTGTTGTGGTTGGCCACCACCCCTTCCAGGCGGGTGCGGTCGGCAGCGTTGACTGTAACGATAATCCCCTTGCGCATCCCCAAGACTCGCATGGCAGCGAGTCCTTGGGAATCCTCAGAGGGACTCAAGGTCGGATCCAATACCGCTCATTCACTCGCGCAATACGGGCAGGGACAAGATAGTCCCCCGCGAGGTAGGAGCGCAACGATGGTAGCAAGTGCTATGAGTAGCTCCGACACGTGTCGTTCGAGTGAGAACTCGTAGAACAGAGCGTCCTGCCCGCTCCGACATTCCCCATCACCGGCTGTATTCCCGTCCCCCGGCGCGGATTGAATCTTGAATCAGCATTGCCCCGCGCTGACAACTCCCCACTTTCTCAACACAATCGTCCGATTGCAGATGTTTACGGCAACACTCGTAGATCGACAGACTAAGCGTGGCGCCGAGTTATTCGGCATGACCGCAGGCGCCGCCGTGTATATTCGATTGGTTTAACCACTTATTTTATTGAAAGCTCGAGATCATCAGCTGTAACACTGGCGTGGACGAATCAATGACGCGCAGTGGCTGGCGATCCCACGCTTTCAGAGCCAACAAAGACGGCTCTCACCAACTCCCGTTACGACGGCACGTCGTTAAGGCAGACAAGCCGGTGAATGTCGAATGAACATGAATGCACCCAAGACGACCTCAGACTGGGTTCAGCTAGAGTCAGACGTAAGTCGTCTGTTCAGCACCGCGCCCCTCTCCTCCGATGGCTTCCGCGATCAGGGACACCCAGAGATACTATATCCTGGCCGCGCCTCTGAGGTGCGTCTAATGATGGGCGCGGTGCGTGATCCTGCTAAGCACATATTGTTATATGGCGAGCGGGGGCTTGGGAAAACCTCACTATCCAACACATTTTGGCAGAGTAGTAACACATTACGTAACCCCATCTTGGCTGCACGCGTTCAAGCAGATGCTTCTGATAATTTTTCTTCCCTCTGGTCACGGGCGTTGGTGGAGTTTCAACAAGCCACCATTCATTACAACCCATCAATTAGCTCAGATTTCGAGCGCGTGACCCCCGATATTGTCCGCCGCGAATTTCAGAAACTTCCTCCACGCGTTCTATTCATCATGACAATTGATGAATTTGACCTATTGAGAGAACAAAAAACACGAGAACTTACTGCAAATCTTCTTAAATCTCTGCACGATCATGCAATCAATGTAACCGTCCTTTTAATTGGTATTGCAGATAATGTAGAAGAGTTAATTATTAACCATCAATCACTACGGCGTGTGTTATCCCTCGTAAAGCTTGAGCGTATGAACATTTTTGATTTATCCAAGATCTTGGATAGCCGATTGCGGTCGACCCCACTAAAATTATCTGATGACGCGCGTTCAGAAATCGTGACGCTCTCGCGTGGACTGCCCTACTACGTTCAATCTTTAGGAAAATCAGCCATTCAGAATTCCGTAAGACGTCAGCACACCCTAGTAGAAATCGAAGATGTAAATGCAGCGATAGAGAATTTTCTTCTTGAGAGCGGCCAATCATTTTCCGACGATTATCAGCGAGCCACAGACAGCCGACAAGCGAGCAATATATCTCATGGAGTTCTTTTAGCCAGTGCTCTAGCACATGCTGATACCGGTGGGTTCTTTAAGCCGTCTGACGTCTGCGAGATGCTTAATTTAATAGTTCTTGGTAATAATTATCATCATGCGCGCGTACATCAGTATCTTTCCAAATTCACATTGGATCGGCGTGCAAGAATACTAATCAGGGGCGGGGCAAAGGGCGGCTATCGGTACCGATTTTCGGATGCGTTGATGCAGCCTTTCATTGTTATGCGGGCGATTAAAGATACAACGATCGATGATAGGCTTCGGCATCGTCTATTTCATTTGGGTAGAGGTCAGCTTCTAGATAGAGGGTATCGGCTTGGCGTCGCGGAAGCGAACGCAACGCAGCTTGGGATGGTCGTTCCAACTATTACTGAGGGGCAGGCGCGTATGTCAATCGCTTAAGTGAGGTAGTTTGAAGAGCAAAATATGAAGACTGGCTCTAGGCTCAGCGGACGAACCCGGTGGTTTTGATCGGGGGTCAGGGGAAAGGCCGAAATTGGCGGATCTCGACCATCCCTTATCAGGCGCAGGTCTCCTGTCTGATCACATGCGGATGTTGTCAGCCAGAGCGGCGAAACCCTCGCTGCACGCTCCCGATTCGTGGTCTCGGACGCGCGCTCGGTAGGTCTCGAAACCGCCCTTACCGACCAACAATTATTCGGCTGCAGGAGTAGCGGGCAGGCGGTTCTCTCCCGTGGTAGCTTCGTGTAGACATGGAAACATCCGCTGTTCAGACGCCCATCGCCAATTTCAATTCAATGCCTGGCGCCGCGATGCATAAATTCGCGAGGCACTTGCTTGGCGGCTTGCCCATCTGCAACGCCGATCGAATCTACACCGTAGCGCACGGCATCACGTCTGCCGGATATCGTGGCGCTTAGATGATGAACTCATCAAGGGGATTCCCCCGGCAGGGACGATGTGATTCAAGCTTCCCCACTGGGGGAGCGGGGTCACGCGAGGCTATGAGCTCAATGATTTCGAATGGAGTTGATCGCGCCGCTGCGCCGAACAAGCCGCGTGGCGTGCCGCGGGTGGACGACCGGCGGGTTCTAAACGGGATATTCTGGGCGTTGCGAACGGGCGCGCCGTGGCGGGCTTTGCCGAAGGAATTCGGCCTCATTGCCACCTGCTAAAACCGTTTCTTGCGGTGGCGGCAGAGCCGGGGTGTGGAACCGCACACTGGCCGCCATCACCACCGCTTACGACGGCAACGCGCAGATGATCGACAGCACTTCGGTGCGCGTGCATCATGCCGAGGGCTGGTCGGCAGGTGCTAGACCGCCTCGCGCATTCCCCGCGAGCCCAGTTCCGCCCTCGTTTGTTCAGCGCGTTGACCGCGAAGGAGCCTGCCAAGCAGGTTGGCTGCGGAACGCTCGATGCTCATCGACACGCTAATGATTTACGAACTCAAGGCGCCTCCCCAAGTATCGCACCTTGGTGGTGCTCGTAGAAGGGAATGCAGCTGCGCGCTGACCTACCCGACGTTAAACCTGCCGAGGCCGGTGCCGGTGATGGCGGGGATGTCACAGGTACCAAAAAAATGGTTAGCAAAGAGCGGTCCGCTGAGAAGCAGGATTGTTACAATCTTAGACCAATATTATAAACGGAGGGCAGTGCTCATCCCCTGATCGCACCACGTGACATACGTCCGCGGAGGAGTTTGTGTCGAACCTTGATCCGATCATCTCACCAAACCTTGCCCACCTCGAGTTCGCCCCATTCAAGCCTATTGCCAACGTTATATCCGGCCGTCCTACAGCGAGATACAAACAGCTTGCAAAAGCCTCCGACCGAGAATCCTGGACGGGAGTCTGGGAATGTACCTCCGGTACGTTCAAATGGTACTACGACTACGACGAAACGCTTGTCCTCATTGCCGGTGAGGCTTTCATCACGATTCAATCAGGCGAGGAACGTCGGCTCAGCCCCGGGGATATGGCGTACTTCCCGGCGGGGAGCTGTTGCACTTGGCGGGTCGAGAGTCACGCCAAAAAGATCGCCACGCTTCGCAAGAGGCTACCGGTCCTATTGGCGCTCGGCGCGCGTGTTTGCCGTGTGCTACGGCGAATCTTTGGAAGGCGAGGCCAATCTGCTGCGGTAGCCCTCCAACAATGATCAGCGTAGTTTGCTGTTCTTCTAGCGAGCCATGGCGCCTTTCGAGGGTTGGAGGTCTCGTGAAACTGCAAATCTTGAGTAAGGACCGCGTAGGCGCAACTAGGTTAACGGTGGCCCGCAGGGTGAGCAAAGGTCGTCCAACCAAAAAATGCTAACGTAAACAGACGCGGCGGGCCTCGATCATCTGCTTTCTTCCGGAGCACGAAAGAAATAAACAACGTACCAAGTGCGCAATTTACTCGAAAATCTGGCCTTTAATTTTAGAAGTGGCTCGAATATTTTAGAGTTAAAGATCTATGCGAAAACAAAAAATCGCGACAACCACGGCAAGCCCACGGTGAAGGGCACCCCGTTTTGACCGGACACTGGCAATAGCCAAAGGGCCTAGGGATAAGCCTAGGGTGTTTGATCCCTCGGTGAGCCGCTTGTAGGCGGCCTCGGCTCGCTCACCACGCTGTCGCTCTTGTCGGCGAGACTGGGTCAGATTGTATGCGTAGCCAGCGCCACGTTGTCCTCGCCGGGCGGGCTGGCCGGAGCGCAGCTCGAGATCCCTCAGCTTCTTCGCGTGGAGCGCGGGACGAACCCATGCATAGTCCTCGCCGCGGGTGAGAAGGTGCCAGACGAGGACGGTGATTTTGCGGGCAACGGCGACGGCGGCCACATGGGTGCCGCGGCGCCCGCGAACGCGAGGGCTCGCAGTGGCCCAGGCCCCCGAACTGCCTGCCACGCCGCTTCGACCAGCATGGTGCGGGCATGACAGGGACCCTGCTTAGTAATCCGTCCATGCCGCGCCGGGCTGTTTCCTGATTGATTCACGCTGGGGTTCAGGCCCAGAAAGGCGACGAGACGTCCGGGGCTTGTAAAGCGATCGATCGGCCCGATTGCGGCGAGCAGTCCAACGGCGACGACCATGTCTATCCCCGGAATCGTCATGAGCCGCTTCGTCTCTGCGCTGCCCAGCGCGTCGCGTGCGAGCTCGCGTTCAACGACCCGAAGATCGTCCGTCAATCGGTCATACTCGCGAATATGGCGCTCGATCGCGGTGCTCTCGTCATCTGGCAACAGTTGCGCCAGCAGCCAGGCGCGGCCTTTGGTCGCGTCCGTCAAGCTGGTGTAAATCGGGGTGGAGTTTGAGGTGGCCATTGGTCAGGCCGCCATGGGTGGAAGTTTGGCCGGATCGGCGTCGATCAGCGGCTGTGTAAGTTCGGCCATCCCCTCGATCTGCATGTAGCGGCACTGGAGCAGCCACTCGTCATTCTGCTCGAGTAGGACCGCGCCGATCAGCCGGGTGATGCTGGCCTCGTTGGGGAAGATGCCGACGACATCGGCGCGCCGCTTGACCTCCTTGTTCAACCGCTCCAACGGATTTGTCGAATGCAGCTTGGTGCGGTGCTGGCCGGGGAAGCCCATGTAGGCGAGCACGTCATGCTCGCTGTCGTCCATTAGCGCGGCGAGCTTGGGCCAGCGCGGGCGGAGCTGATCGGCGACGTGTCGCCAGGTCTGGTGCGCCGCGTCGGCGTCGGTTTGCAGGAAAGCCTGGCGGATCGCCGCGGCGACCATGGTGTGCTGCCTCTTTTGCACGTGCGCCAGGGCGTTGCGCATCCAATGAACCCGGCAGCGCTGCCAAGTAGCCCCGAGCACGCGGGTGATCGCCAGACGCAGCCCGTCATGGGCGTCGGAGATCACCAGCTTGACGCCGCGCAACCCGCGTTTGACTAGGCCCTTGATAAAGCCCGACCAGCCCTTCGACGAGCTGACCTGCCCCTGAGAATTTGGTCCACGCGGAGCTAGAGTCCGGCCCATCGAGAGGACGGAGGGATGAAGCGAGCGCGATTTTCGGAAGAACAGATTATCGGGATTCTGCGGGAGAATGAGGCCAGGGCGAAGGCGGGGGAGCTGGCCCGCAAGCACGGCGTCTCGGAGGGGACGATTTACGCCTGGAAGGCCAAGTTCGGCGGCATGAGCGTTTCGGACGCCCAGCGGCTGCGGTCGTTGGAAGAAGAGAACGGCAAGTTGAAGCGGTTGTTGGCGGAAGCCATGCTGGACAAGGCCGCGTTGAACGAGCTCCTGGCAAAAAAATGGTAGGGCCCGCCGCGATGCGCGAAGGCGTCGCTCATCTTGGGACGGTGTTCGAGATCAGCGAGCGGCGGGCCTGCTCGATCATCAAGGCGGACCGCAAGATGGTGCGCTACCGGTCATGCCGGCCGCCGGATACCGCTCTGCGCGAGCGCCTGCGCAACCTGGCCGTTGAGCGGCGGCGGTTCGGCTATCGGCGATTGTTCGTGCTGCTGCGGCGGGAGGGCGAACCTTCGGGCAAGAACCGCATCTACCGGCTGTACCGTGAGGAAGGCTTGAGGGTGCGCCAGCGCCGCGTTCGTCGCCGCGCCGTGGGAACGCGCGCGCCGATCTTGGCCGAGGCCAAGGTCAACGCCCGTTGGTCCCTGGACTTCGTGCACGATCAGCTTGCCGGCGGACGCCGGTTCCGCATCCTCAATGTGGTCGACGACGTGACCCGCGAGTGCCTGGCCGCGATCGCCGACACCTCGATCTCGGGTCGGCGAGTGGCGCGGGGTCTGACGACGCTGATCAAGCGGCGCGGACGGCCCGGGATGATTGTCAGCGACAACGGCACGGAGTTCACCTCCACGGCCATCCTGGCCTGGGCCGAGGACCAGCGCGTCGCCTGGCATTACATCGCGCCCGGCAAGCCGGCCCAGAATGGGTTCGTAGAGTCGTTCAACGGTAGGATGCGCGACGAGCTGCTGAACGAGAGCCTGTTCTTCAGCCTCGATCACGCTCGAGAGAAGCTTGCCGCCTGGGCCGCCGACTACAACACCCGCCGACCGCACTCCTCGATCGGCTATCAGACCCCGGCGGCCTATGCAGCGCAACTGACCACAACAGGCCGATCCGCTGCGCAATGTGGAAGCTCCACGGCCCGGCCTGTTGCTCCTACCGCGCCCCAGGGCGTAATCAATGCCGTGACTCCGGTCGCCGCTGGATGAAAACTCAGGGGCAGGTCACCCGCCGCTATCGATTAGCGCCTTAGCAAATCGCATCTTCAAAGTACAGGTTATTAACGATATATCAACAGCGGTAAAGCACATACGGAAGCAACTCGCTAATCATCGAGGCCTTACAGTCCGGTGAAGAGTGCATGCAGTGGCTTTCTCTGTTCGTCCCAGCGATGGGGGCATTGTGACATCCGATCATAGTGACATGGTGCGTTGCCGGAAAATCGAGTCTCAAGATTTTGGGGCTGTTATCGAGCTCTTGTGCGAAGGATTTCCGCGCCGATCAAAGACATATTGGATTGATGCCCTCCGGCGACTCGAGGCGTTTCCGGTCTGCGAAGGCTTGCCTAGATACGGCCATCTGATGGAGACCTCCAATGCCGTGGTCGGGGCGATTCTGGTTCTTTCCGCTCCAATCTTAGTGGGAGGGATAAAGACAATTCGGCGCAATGTTTCGAGTTGGTATGTGCGACCTCAATTTCGCTTGTATGGGCCTTTCCTCGCGCGCGCTGCTGAGGGGCCGCCGGCAACATATATTAATATAGATCCAGATCCGCCCACTTGGCCGATGATTGAAGCACACGGGTTCCAGAGGTTCGCCGACGGTGTCATCGCCTGTGTCCCGGCGTTCAACTTTAGATCCGAAAGGGCGCGCATTATGCCTTTCCGGGAGGTAATCGGGACAGATCACCGTTTGAGTACGGAGGCCTTGCAGATTTTGCGAGATCATGAAGAATTCGGATGTATTAGTTTATGTTCTCAAATATCGCTAACATGCTACCCGTTTGTATTTCGTCGACGTCGTTTAAGAAGCTATCTACCTCCATGCGGCGAGCTCATCTATTGCAGAAATATAGCTGATTTTGAGCGCTTTTCTGGGCCTCTTGGGCGCTATCTCGCTTTGCGGGGCATACCTTGGGTTATATTCGGAGCTAACGGCCCTCTTCGGGGTCTCCCCGGTTGGTACTTTGCGGGAAAGTTGCCGGCGTATTTCAAGGGTGCAACCGCCCCGGGGCTGGGTGATCTTGCGTACACTGAAGCGGCAATTTTCAACGATTATGCGTGAATTTGGAGCGGTAGGATTGCGGTGAGGGACTTCAATCATTGTATGTTTCAGAAATCTGCGAGCGCTTATGCGGCATCTTGTCAGTCTAGTGGCAATATGTGCCAGGCGGCGACTTCAAGGGTCGGCGACATTGTGCGGCCATTTGATTGGTTAGAGGAGGTGGATCTCGTTGTCGCCTGTGAAGTTTTGTACTATGTCAAGGACATCCGAAAATTCTTGTACCGTATGCCGGATTTGGGGAGGGCTTGCCTGATCACTTATCACGCTTCACGTCGCGCACATCTCAACCGGAACTCGCCGTGGGAAGAACACCGGAACAGAGGAATTGAGTACCTTTCCCAAACCCCGGCACCTGTGCCGATCGGAGCGAGATTGGCATATAGCAATCAAGATGAACACCGAAGTGTATGAAGTTGTAGACAAGAGCGGTGGGCATCTCGCTCGAAATAACCGCGAAGACATCTATTTTCAGGTTGCGATCGTAATAGTTACCTTTTGCAACCCGGGTGATGTCGTCGCATCGTTGCGATCGTTGGGCCAAGCCCACTCAAGGCCCTCCTTTGAGATTTTTATCTCTGAAAACGGTGGCTCGGTTGCTATGGATGCGCTGGTGAGCGCGCTGCTGGGGCCAAACGGCTGTTGCGATTGCTCCCGGGGTCTTGCGACGGCAAATGACATACCTGATATGGTGCGTAGAGCGCAGTTTCGGCTTATGGATCAAAACCGCAACCCGGTGGCTCGCGTACATGTCGGCCAAATGCGGGACAATCTCGGCTACGCCGGGGGCATTAACGCCTGGTTGCGAGAACTTTTACAATTGCCCGGCTGGGGGGCGGTATGGATTCTGAACCCCGATACTCAGGTCATGCCGTCCGCGCTTGAGGAGCTGGCCACGCATTCCGTACGCTACGCGAAGGGAATGGTGGGAAGTCGGCTGGTCGGGCCTAAATATCCTGATCGCGTCCACTCTCGTGGGCTTAGGTGGCGCAAGCTCATGGCCGACACCTTGGCCGTGGACTACTTATCCCCGATTGATCCCGCCCCGGATCCCGAGGACATCAATCGTCGGATTGACGCGCCCTCCGGCGCCTCTTGTTATGTGACGCGGAACCTTATCGAACAAATTGGCCTAATGGACGAAAACTATTTCCTTTACTATGAAGATTTGGAATGGGGGTACCGTGCCAAAGCGTTTGGTGGCGTAGGCTATGCCCACTCATCCATCGTCTTCCACGAGGGGGGAACTACTATCGGGACGGGGCCGACGCGCGCTACCAGATCGGCGCTTGCAGTATACCTCGAGTTTCGTAACCGAATTCTGTTTGTAAGGAATCATCATCGTCGGTGGCTCGCCTGGACTATTCTAATGCAATTCGCCCACGCTGCGACGTTTGGCGCGGCTGGGGCATTTGTAAACTTGAGGTTCGCATTTCTGGGACTACTAGCGGGCATTTTGGGTGAAACTGGTCGGCCACACCGTGTATCAAAGCTCGCTCGCAGGTAGGACAGGCACCTTTGTCAATCTAGTAGCCACCAGAATCTTCCAACGTAGAACTTAACGTAGGCTTCCGCAACCGAGTGACCGTCTTATGCTGCGCACTTTGATGAAAATGTTCGTTGTGTTCTTGAATTGCCAACGGCCCGCATGATGGTAGAGGATCGTATACCAATTATTATTGTTAGTTATCATAATAGTAGCGATGTTGCGGCATGCCTGTCGGCGCTTAGCCGGCTGACGACAGATCCAGAATTTAGTGTCTTCGTTTGTGAAAACGGCGGCAGTGCGGCGTTCGATGTATTGATTTCTTCGCTCTGCGCGCCGAGAGGCCCGTGCGTTCGAAATCGGCCAGCGACTGGGGTTGATTTGCCGATATCCAGGTTTTCACGAGTGCGTAGATTAAGGTTGCGTACCACGGGCATGCGAGTCCACGTAGCTGAGGCACGAGAGAACTATGGCTATGGAGCTGCCGTGAACGCGTGGCTTCGAGCGCTACGGACTCGCTCCACGTGGCCTGGGCTTTGGGTGCTTGACCCCAAGGCCTTACCTGAGCCTTACGCTTTGGCCGAACTCGTCGCCGTCGCGGCGATACGGCAGAAAGGGATGGTTGGTAGTCGAATCGTTTGCTCCAGAAAGCCCGAGATAGTTGTAACCCGCGGATCCCGGTGGGGCCCATATCTGGCCTCAACAAGAGCTATAGGGCGAAATGAGCCCGCGTCCGTCGAGCCCAATTCCCAGCGGATCGAAAGTTGGCTTACAGCGCCGTCTCGAATATCCATTTACGTCACTCGTCGATGCCTCGATTATATTGGATTAATGGATGAACGATACTTCTTGTACTTGGAGGATATTGATTGGGGTTATCGAGCAAAGAAAACTTGCGGCATCGGGTATGCTCACAATTCTGTCGTGTTTCGCGGCGGCACCCCAAACATGTCGACGGGTTGCCATTCCGAAGCTTCTGAGCTTTCAATATATTTGCATTTTCGGAATCGCGTAAACTTTGTTCGCGCTCATTGCCCTTCTTGGATAGCCTGGACCGCACTGGTTCTAACCATTCGGTCTCTAAAATGCGGGATAAATATAAGTGTTGCCCTCCGGGGACTCCTCGCTGGGATTTTCGGCGAAACGGGTAGGCCCGATCGTCTTCTTAAATTTGATGGACCCTCACTTGCGACTGCCGCTGGTTCATCGCTGCGGCGCGAAGCACCTCGCTAAATGCCAGCGGTTCTGATGAAGAGCTTGTCGAGACGCGAGTGCGCTACGGTGCCGGCGCATTCATATGCTGCTGCGGCTGGCGGGCTGATGACGCCAAGTGGGTGTGCCGGCTGTGTCGTGATAGTTCGGCCTGCCATTGCGCAACAATCACCTAAGCGGCGGTCCAAGGCGCAGCTGCACAGGACCACTGGAGGCACCTGTCGGGTTGCGGGCTGATCTGTGAGGGTTCCGAGCGTGGTTTGGGATCGGGATCTGACTGGCCCCCGTTTAGTGGTCCGTTTGAATGTTAGTTTAGGGCTGGTCTTGGCACCAGCGGGAGCATGGCCGGCGGAGCTGGCCGGGGTTGCGCGGCCGGCCATGCGGTGGGGGTTGGCACAAACACCTTAGGAGCTGGAGCCAGGTAGCCGATCGAGGCATGCGGCCGGACAGTGTGTAGTGCCGTCGCCAGCTCTCGATGACGATCTGGGCCTCGCGCAGCGAGTAGAAGATCGTAAGCGTCGTTCTCAGGCCACGGCGCTGAGTTTAGGGGTCGCTGGATAGGCCGAGGGCAGAAGATCATCGAGGCGGCTCTGGGGATGGCCGTTGACGATGCGAGTGATGACGTCGGCGAGATAGCCGTGCGGCTCGACGTCGAGGAGTTTGCAGGTCTCGATCAGCGAGGCGATCACCGCCCAGTGCTCCGCACCACCGTCCGAGCCGGCGAAGAGTGCGTTCTTGCGGTTGAGCGCGATCGGGCGGATGGCGCGCTCGACCGTGTTGTTGTCGATCTCGACCCTGCCATCATCGAGGAACAGGCACAGGCCGGCCCAGCGGGACAGGGCGTAGCGGATCGCCTCGGCGAGCTTGGTCTTCTGGCTGATCAGCGACCGCTTCTCGCGCAGCCAGGGCTGGAATGCTTCGACCAGCGGGTGACTGCGCTCCTGACGCATGGCACGGCGGTCCTCGGCAGACCGGCCGCGAATGTCGTCCTCGATCCGGTAGAGGGCGGCGATGCGCACCAGTGCCTCGGAGGCAATCGGCGCCGGGCCACCCTGCGCAAGCTCGTAGAAGCGGCGACGGACATGGCTCCAGCAGAAGGCGAGCTGTATCTCGCCCCGGTCGGCCAGCACCTTGTAGCCAGCATAGCCGTCCACCTGCAGGATGCCGCGGAAGCCGGCGAGGTGGGCGATTGGTTGCGCGGCTTTGCGGTCCGGCGCGTAGACATAGGCCACGCCGGGCGGGTCGGTGCCGCCCCAGGGTCGATCGTCACGCGCATAGGCCCAGAACTGGCCGGTCTTGGTCCGGCCGCGGCCAGGATCAAGCACCGGCGCGGTCGTTTCGTCGGCAAACAGCTTTGACGAGGTCTTCAGCCTGTCCAACAGCCGTTGGTGGACGGGGCGCAGCAGGAAGGCCGCTCGCCCGACCCAGTCGGCCAAGGTCGAGCGATCGAGATTGACCCCCTGTCGGGCGTAAATCTGCGCCTGCCGGTAAAGCGGAAGATGATCGGCATACTTGGACACCAGCACCTGGGCGACCGTCGCCTCGGTGGGTAGGCCACCTTCGATCAGCCGCGCCGGCGCGGCTGCTTGCACCACCACGTCCTCACAGGTCCGGCAGGCATACTTGGGTCGCCGCACGACCAGCACCCGGAACTGAGCCGGCACGATGTCGAGGCGCTCGGAGACATCCTCGCCGATCCGGTGCAGCGTGCCGCAGCAGCCGGGGCAGATCGTGCTCGCCACGTCGACCACCGTCTCGATCCGCGGCAGATGGGTTGGCAGAGCACCGCGGTTCGTCCGGCGCTTGGCAGCGCGGGCCTTGCGCTCGACTAGGCTCTCGCTCTTGGCCAGGCCGGCCGCCTCGATCTGCTCGGCTTCCTCGAGCGCGAACTGGAGCTGTTCCTCCGGCAGACTCTCGGCCCGGCGTCCAAAGCGATGACGCTGCAGCTCCCTGATGATCTGGCGCAGCCGTTCGCTTTCGGCCCGCTCCGCCAGGAGCATCGCCTTGAGCAAGCCGGGATCATCGGGAAGGGTAGTAGCGGACGATGTCACGAACGGATTGAATCATACCTACCAATAACTTGCGACTATTTTGACCGCCCGAAGCGCGCTTTTCTGCTCAGCTCGCCGCCGCCGGTACAACGGTCCGCCGCGGCTCGTGAACCCGCCGCCAATCGAGTCCTTCGAGCAAGGCCTGAAGCTGTGCCGCGCTAAGGCGCATCACGCCGTTGCGCACTCCCGGCCAACGGAACTTGCCATCCTCCAGCCGTTTGGCGACAAGCACCACGCCGGTGCCGTCCCAGAAGATCAGCTTGACCCGATCGGCCCGCTTTGCCCGGAACACATAGACGACGCCCGAGAACGGATCGGTGTGCATGGTCTCGCGCACCAGCGCCGCCAACCCCTCGGCACCCTTACGGAAGTCGACCGGCTTCGTCGCCACCATCACCCGGACATTCCCGGAAGGCCCGATCACGTGAACTTCTTCAGCGCGCGGATAACCGCGGTGACGGTCGACGCGCGGGCACCATTGCCGATCCGCACCGTGACCCCGGCAATCTCCAGCTCGATCGCCGCCGCGGCCGCTCTCCTCGGCGATCCCTTCGCGGTCAGCGGCTCAGGCAGGTCCACCACCGCCGGCACAAACCCCGGCGAGAGATCCGCAGAAAAGGCGGTTCGCTTCCGAGCCTCGCGCCGCCACGCAAACACCTGCTGCGGCCTCAGCCCGTGACGGCGCGCAATCACCGATACCACCGCGCCTGGGCCCAGCGTCTCCGCGACGATCCGCGCCTTCTCGTCCACCGTCCAACGCCGCCGGTCACCGCCGGTGATCACCTCGATCCGCCGCACCAGCCGCTCAGGCTCAAGCGTAGGCTCAAGTCTAGACACAAGCCGATCCCCGATCCCACATCAGGACCAGAACCCTCACAGATCAGCTCGCAAGCCGAAAGGTGCCCCCAGAACACCGCTTACAGAAGATCTCACCGCCGAGCAACTCGTTGCGCAGGCGGGCATTGAAGCTTTCGATAAAGCCGTTCTCTCACGGGCTGCCCGGGGTGATGTAGGCGGTCTTGGCGCCGACGGCACCGATCCACTGCTGTACCGCGCGGGCAACGAACTCCGGGCCGCACATTGGGAATGCGGTTCCGATCCAGGGGAGGCACGGTCGGCAGGTCTCTATTGGATCGACTTCTCTATCGCGGCCAGTGTCAAGCTCGCACTGATTTACTCATGCAGTCGCCCTTTTGCGCTTCGGCTGATCATGCCACACGGGGCTCTCGCTTCTCTTCGAGGTCGGCGCCGAGCCGCCTCATGATGGGATGAGAAGGATGGGGAGGTTCAATCTCTCGGGCGCCCTTGCCGCCGGTCAGCGGCAGGATCGGCGGCCGTTACGAACTCACCCCATCCGTCGTCCCCGTGAGGACATTTTTCTGCCGGAGCAGAACGCGTTATCTCCTTGCCTGCAATTTTTCCGTCGCCGGTTCAGGCAACCGCAGGAACCGCGACGCTGTCCTTGCTCCAGCGGAACTCACTGCCATTGACCCACATCCGGTGCAGAACCACGGCCAGGCGCCTGGCGACCGCGACAATGGCTCGACGCATCCCGCGGCGCTGAGCCACCCGCATGCCCCACGCCTTCAGCCACGACCATTTACTGCCGTGGGTAAGCAGTACCTGTGCGGCCTCGTAGAGCATCGTGCGCAGCAGAGCATCGCCACATTTGGACACCCTGCCGTCATAGTCGACCTCGCCGGACTGGTAGCGCTTCGGCGTCAGCCCGACATGCGCACCGACCGCCCGGGAATGAACGAAGCGCTGCGGCTGGTCGATCGTCGCCCGGTAGGTCAGCGCAACCACCGCGCCGACCCCGGGGGCGGTCATCAGCCGTCGGCACACCGGGTCGCGGCGGACCGTGTCGAGCAGCATCTTGTGCAGAACAGCGAACTGCCGGCGCATCACCCGGCGGACGTTGAGCAGCGGCTCGGCGATCGCCGCCAACCCGGGAAAGTCCACGACGAGCTCGCGGATCCGTGCCTCGTATCGAGAGCCACTAACGACGCCGACTTTCAAACCAAAATTGCGCAGCGTGCCGCGCAGCTCGCACTCCAGGTCGAGCAGCTTGCGTTGAAGCAGCTTGCGGCTGGTCAGCAGCATGCGCTGCTCCTGGGCAACCAGCGTCTTCACATGTACCGGCTTGAACAGCCCGACCCGCATCATCTGCGCGATCCCGCGCGCATCGTTGCGATCTGTCTTGTTAATTTGCTGCGCCGTCAGCAATGCCTTCATGTGCCGCGTCTCGACGCAGATCACCGGCAGGGCGGCCACCGTCAACGCATTGACCAGCCACTGAGACAGCGGGCCTGCCTCGATCCCAATCCGGCCGTAGCTCACGCCGAGCGAGGTCAGAAGCGCGATGATATCGGCCGGCTCGGTCGGGATCTTCTGCTCCAAGATCACCTTGCCGGTGTCGTCGACAACGCACACCGACGTTTCCTTCACCGACACATCAAGACCCACGAAATGCGCCATCTCATCGCTCCTTCCTCGATGCCCGAGATCGCACCGACCTCAATCCACTCATCGTCACAGAAGGGGATGCGCGCTCGCCATCAAACCTGAGCCGCAGCCGCCGCGATACACCATCTCTAACGCCTGTTTCCCGCGCCGCACCTTTTCGATGATGGCGTCGGGATCGGCGGTCCAGGTGAACGGCTTGGGCTTATCGTTGGTTTCCCGCACGAAGCGATTGATGGCGGCCTGAAGATCGACAATGCCGTTGAAGACGCCGCGTTTGAGCCGCTGCCGGGTCAGTTTGGCGAAGAAGCCTTCGACGGCGTTGAGCCAGGACGCCGAGGTCGGGGTGAAGTGGAAGTGGAACCGCGGATGCCGTTCCAACCAGGACCGCACCTTGGGATGCTTATGCGTCGCGTAGTTGTCGACGATCAGGTGCAATTCCGCCGCGGCCGGGGTCTCGCGGTTGATCTTATTGAGGAAGCGGATGAATTCCTGATGCCGGTGACGCGCCATGCACTGGCCGATGACCCGGCTCTCGAGCACGTCGAGCGCGGCGAACAGCGTCGTCGTGCCGTGGCGCTTGTAATCATGCGTCATCGTCCCGCAACGACCGCGCTTCATCGGCAATCCAGGCTGGGTGCGGTCGAGCGCCTGGATCTGCGACTTCTCGTCGACCGACAGCACCAGCGCGTGCTCGGGTGGATCGACATAGAGGCCGACGACATCCTGCACCTTGGCGGCAAACTTCGGGTCGCTCGACAGTTTGAAAGTGCGCACCCGGTGCGGCTTGAGGCCATGCGCCGCCCAAATCCGCTGCACGCTGCGATGGCTGACCCCGGCCGCCTTTGCCATCGCCCGGCCGGTCCAGTGCGTCGTCTCGCCGGGCGGTTCGGCGAGCGTCATCTCGACCACCCGCTCGATCGTTTCCGCTGTCAGCGGCGGCTTGCCGGCCGGGCGGGTTGCCTCGTGCAGCAGCCCGTCTACGCCTTCGGCCATGAAGCGCGACTGCCACCGCCAGATCGTCGGCTTCCCTTTGCCGGTCTGCCGCTGGATCGCCATCGTGCCGACCCCAGCGGCGCTCAGCAGAACAATCCGCGCCCGCCACACATGCTTCTGCGGGCTGTTCCCCGAGCCGATCACGGCCTCCAGCCGCTCCCGCTCACCCGGACCAAGCCGGACTTCAATGCCTTTCCTCATCCTGCCAGACTCGCACGTCCGCGACACGTCCGGAATCATTCGTCAGCGCCAATCCACTAGAGTGAATGTGCCAACAGTCACTTTGGAGGTCCGACGATGACCAGACGGAAGTCTACGGCGCCGGAGGCGGCGCTCGTAGCAATTGACGTTGCCAAGCACCGTAACGAGGTTCTGATCGACCCGGGCCATGGACGACGACGCCGGATGACAGTCCTCAACACCAGAGCCGAGCACGATCGTTTTATCGCGACCCTGCACGCGCTTGCGCGCCCCGTCATCGTCGGGATCGAACCGACGGGGAACTATCACCGCGTTTTGGCCTACCGGTTGATCGTGGCCGGTTTTGAGGTCCAGCTCATCTCCAGCGTGGCACTCGCCCGGACCCGCGAAGCGTTGCACAACGGCTGGGACAAGAATGATCCGAAGGACGCGCAAGTGATCCTGCACATGCTCCGGATCGGCGCCACGATGGCCTACCAAGATCCACTGACGGCCGGGATCAACGATCTGCAGGAGCTGTCGAAGACCCATGAGGTCGTCTCCAAGGCCAAGACCGAGCTCTGGCATCGCCTGCTCACCCATTATCTGCCCCTCTATTTTCCC
>Ga0206896_1044_pt2 | contig 18053 bp, 18 predicted proteins | sample Alteio_BWOrgHeat_52_FD_152969 | JGI IMG/M metagenome (GOLD analysis project Ga0206896, IMG submission 152969) | Enriched cells from forest soil in Barre Woods Harvard Forest LTER site, Petersham, Massachusetts, United States -... | ecosystem: Environmental > Terrestrial > Soil > Temperate forest >... | reverse complement strand
GGCGGACTGATTTCGGCTACCGGCATCGCAGGACTGACTCTTGGCGGCGGGGTTGGGTGGCTGATGAGCCGCTGCGGGCTGGTGTGCGATAACACACTCTCCTATGACATCGTGCTTGCGACCGGCGAGTTGATTCGCGCAGATGCCAGCCAACATGCCGACCTGTTCTGGGCGTTGAAAGGAGGCGGCGGCAACTTTGGCGTCGTCACCTCGATCACGTACAAGATGTACCCGATCAGCACCGTAATCTCAGGCATGGTGCTCCATCCTCTTGCTGAGGCCCGTAAAGTGCTTGAGTTTTACCGGGATTTCGTCACGGCGGGACTGCCGGACGAACTCACTGTGTACGCGGCTTCCATTTGCACGCCGGACGGGCATCCGGTAATCGCATTCATTCCCTGCTGGTGTGGAGACGATCTCGCCGAGGGAGAACGCGTACTGGCCCCGCTTCGAAAATTCGGCACTCCAGTCGCAGACATGATCAGCACGATGCCTTACACGGCCATGCAGCAGATGATCGATCCCGCGGCTCCGTTCGGTGTTCGCAGCTACTGGAAAAGCGGCTTCCTTCGCGAACTGCCTGATGCGGCAATCGACACCTTCGTGCAGTTCGCCGAGACGTGCACTTCACCTCGCTCCTTTGTAGTGCTGGAACACGCGCATGGAGCCGTGTCTCGAGTGAAGCCGGATGCCACCGCGTTTCCGACCCGGAGTGACGGCTTTGACCTGGTTCTGCTTAGTCTGTGGGGCGATGCGGCGGAGGATGCACGCAATATTGAGTGGACGCGCAGCTTCCACTCCGCCATGCAGCCCTGGGCGGCAGGTTCGGTGTACGTCAATGGTATGGATCAGGACGAGGCGGCACGCGTTCCCGAGGCTTATACCCTGAATTACGCCAGACTCTCCTCGATCAAAGCGACCTACGACCCCGGCAACCGCTTTCGCCGCAACCACAATATTCAGCCACAGATCAAAGCAGCCGGGTAGCCCACATCTCTAATTGGAGATATGGGGCCTGATTCATACGAAGTACAAACACGAATTCCCCATACACGAATAGCGAAGATTTCTTTGCTACCGTGCCCTTGCGGGTGCAAGAGCACGGCAGGCTGTTTGTTCGTGGCTCAAATCTGGGGGAGGGTGGCGTTGTTGACGATGACGCAGGTGCCTTCTCCGTCGCTGGTGAGAGTGCCGCCTACGTTATTGATGATGGAGTTGGCGGTGATTACAGCAGGACACCTGACCTGCATGCCGACTCCGTTGTTGCGTGTGATGGTGTTGTTGGTGGCGACGCCGTTGGGGACAACCATGCCTGCGCCGCCGTTGAAGGAAGAGGCGTTTCCGGTGCCGATTCCTCCGCGTCCGTCAAGGATGATGCCGGCGCCGGTGTTATCGACCGTCGATGAGTCGCGGACGGTAACCGCGAAGATGCCGGCGCTGCCGTTAGCATTCGACGCACTCGATAGCACAGCGCCGTTCACAATCATGCCATCGCCACCGTTGCCGTCGGTGGTGACCTTTTCGACGATGCTGCCGTCACCGGTGATGAAGATGCCGTGGGATCCCATGCCGTGAATCGAGCCGTTGTAGATTTTCAGGTCGAGCGCACCGGGAGCCTCTGTTGTGGGGTTGCCGGACTGGATCCCCACCCCCTTCCCGCCAGTGGGGCAAACTGCGATGCCGTTGGAATCCTTGGTGCAGGTCAGGGGTCCGAGGATGCTGAATCCATTGAGATCGATGGTGACGTGATCGACCATGACGTCGATGGCGTCGACGCCGGCAGGGACGGTGATATCGGCGTCGAATTGATAGTCACCGGGCTGGGTGATTTTGTAGGGGAATCCGCCTGCTCCCCGGATGACGGCCTGATCGATGACATGAACGGTGCCAAAGGCCGGGACTGTTGCGGCCATGACAATCAACATGAAGATTGTCGACACAATCTGCGACATAGCTCTTTCTCCTTTTCTCTCTGTGCTTTCTCTAGGTTCCTCTGTCAGAGAGATCGGAACGCGTGGGTGAAAGGCGACAGGTTCCGGGGGACAAATTTTCGGTGCGAGGGGCGACGGGGGGCGGCTCGCAGATTCAGGTCCGTCACTAGCGGAGGCGGTAAACGTCGTATCCGTTGAGTTTGCGGTAGAGGGCAAAATCGCGGGCGACGGAGGTGAGAGTGTTGGCGAGATCAGGTAGAGGATTTTGGTTGGATTGCAGGCGTGTTTTGACGATGATCCAGCGGATGTTGCGCTGGCGAACTTGCTGCATGAGTTCGGCGGCGGAATACGGGTCGGTGGTCTGGTCGAAGATCTGGATTGGGAATTGGGGTGTTCGACCGGTGGCGTAGTAGAAGGGTTCCTCGCCGGGGAGAAGCAGGATGCCGTCCTGCGGAGGGATTTCCTTTTCAGCGAATTGGACGAGTTCTTCAAAGTCAGGCAGGAAGGGGCCGCGGTCTGCCATTCCGCGAAGGGGTGGCAGGGCTGAGCGATAGAGCGCTTCGTCGGGAATCTGAATGTAGTTGAGGCGCTCGTGGCCGATGGCGTAGAGGCTTCCGCAGATTAGAAATGTTGCCGAGATCACGGAGGCGAATGTGATTGTGGTTCCGGGCCAGGCTGCTGGAAGCGCGTTCAATATATAGGCGATCAGGATGATCAGCAGGGGCCAGATAGCGTAGGTCGATCCCCAGAGCTGCTGCGACAGGAACGTGCCATGGATCGCGGCCAGCACGAAGAATGGGAGGAGACGATGCAGGGTGATTCCTTTGCGAAGCTCTGCTAAAGCGAATGCGGCGGAGGCCAGCAGCAGGAGGGGCCAGAGGGCCAGCAGATTGTCGGCGCGGTCGTCGAGATCGTCGCTGAGGAAGAGATAGATCAGGCTGCCGACGAAGGGTGCGGAGGCCAGAGCGAGAGACAGGATCCTTACCCAGAGTCGCGCGGCGAGGCGCGAGCGGAGCAGGATCAGGCCGAGACCGAGCGTTGGAATGGTCCACGCGAAGGACGGCTGCTGGTAGACGGAGAGCATGTCGGCGAGGCCCGGAAGGCGGCGTTGCGCGGCGAAGTGAACCGTCCACTGAAGATAGTTGTTGAGTCCGGCGGTGATCTGCAGGAGGAGAATGGCGGCGATCAGGCTCAGGGCGATTGCGGCTAGTAATTTCAGCAGAGTTACCGATTTTGGCTCGCCGGAGGAGGCGGAGTTTGCCTGCTTTCCGATGGCGGCCGTGAGCAGCAGGAGCAGGATTCCAGCGATGACTGAGAACAGAAAAGGCAGGCCCATGTTCTGCTTGAAAAAGAGAGGAAGGACGATCGCTGATCCTGCGAACAGGATGAGCGACCAGCGGCGGAAACTGCCGTTGGGACTGTCTTCGGCTACCGGCAGGCGCTGGAGAAGGAAGAGAGCGAAGAGAATAGCAACTGCACAGTCGCAGTCATAGATGGGATGAGGGTAGATGCTGTAGACGCCGAGCACACAAAGCGGCGCGGCCAGCAGCAGCGACATGGTCCACGCCTCGGCCACCCGACCGTGCAAAATGCGGAACAGGATGCGCCACGTAAGGACGGTTGCGGCTCCGCCTGTAAGCGCAGCGTAGGCGATTACCAGCCAGTAGTGACGGCCAGTGAGGTGCTGAATTGTGGCCTGAAGCAGAAACGTCAGCGGCGGATGCACCAACGGGAAATCTCGATAGGGCACTTGCCCGACGGCAATCCGCCAGCTGATATCCAACAGGTAGCTGAGGTCCCACAGCACGGCCACATGCAGGTTTTGCCAAAGCACAAATGCAGCCGTCGCAAGAAAGAGGACGGCGGCCGTCAGGGTGTTTTGTTTGCCGGAGAACTGGTGTGTCGCCGCCATGCTCAGCACAGGATCATGTTGTGGTCTTTCGCTTTTTCGCAGCACGCCGGATGAGGAACCAGACCAAAATCACGACCAGTGCAAAGCATACAATCAGAGCCCAGAGCCAGCGTGTCAGGCGTTCTCTTATGCTGGGCGTGCGCTGCAATGCGGCGAGATGCTTCGTGGCTGTGACCTTTGCCAGATCGGCGCGAAGCTCGGGTATAGATATGGCATTGGCGTCCGACGCCGGCAGGGCGCCGAGTACCCGGCTGATCTCCGGGGCTGCGTTTCCGCGATCGCTGGGCAGGCGATTGAATTCCTTGAGGAACTCCTGTTCGTCGGGTGTCTCGGCAGCGCTGGAGGGGAACATCTCCGGCTCGTGCGTCAGGGGAAAGAGGGTTGTTGTTCCTTCGAGGTGCTGTTCGATGGCGGCGCTGGCGTCCTGGCAAACCCCGAGGGTGTAATATCCGCCAAACGCCAGTTCAGGATGAGCGGTGTGGACCCTCTTGTAGACACGAAGAGCCGCGGAGAGCATTCGAATGGCCGATTGTGCCTGTTCACCGGTGAAGGTGTGCGCATAGCGGCTCATGACCCAGGCCTGATCCTGGCTATCCATGGTGCGAAACTGGGCTTTACCGTCGATTCCAAAATAGAAGCTCACATCGGCGTCGAGTTTTGGGCCGCGCACATGTAGCTCATATTCGGAATGGCTTACCGGAACTGCCAGCGGGCGGTTCTCTCCTGGAACTACGATCTGCGTATCGATCCAGAATGGCGCCAGAACGTCGTGATCACCGTCGTGGAGATGCGCAAAGTTGGCGAAGTAGCGGGCGTCGACGACAGTGACGCTTTCACCCTCGGCAGTCAAGGCCTGCAACAACTGATCTGAGGTTGTAATGTTCGAGATCTTGCCGACCTTGAGCGTGAGCGTTCCGATCGGGCGGCCTTTGTGGGGGGCGTTGGACGGATTTCCGGAGGGATTTTGGGCGAGACGGTTGAGCACCTGCGCGAGACGGACGCTGTCGGCATGGTGCGGCGCCAACTCGGGATTGGGCCCGTCGCCCATTACGAGGTCGTAGGGCAGCTTCTTTACCGCGGTGCTCGGGTCATTGGCGTAAGCAGGCTTTAGTGCCCGCGCGTTGAGATCGACGGTGAGATTCTTCGCGAGAGAGTACGTTCCTATGTCGGGAGCATAGTTATCTGTTGAGGGGGTGGATTTCCCTGCTGCGCGCTCTGCTACACGGACGCTCTGGTTGAGCGCTCCGATGGTGAACGAGGGGAAATGATCGACGCGCTGCCAATCCCGGCCGAGAATCAGTTTGCGCAGATCCTGCATGAGTCCGGCGGTCAGAAACCCTTTGTTTCCTTTGCTGCCCAGGAGCGCCTGCACGCGTTCGGAATAATCAGGTTCGGAAGAAATTCGCTGCATCACGGTAGAAAGGCGAACCGTCCCGGCAGGGAGACCCTGGTCAGTATTTGGGGTGGTTTGCCCGGCTGACAACAAGGTCGCGGTGAATCCGACGCCGAGGCCGATCATCCTGACGCGCGAGCGAAGCATCTTAGAACTCTACAGCGCATATCCGGCAAAAGCACCAAAGAATCGCCCGTCCGGGCTGAGGTAAAGACAACAAGGCCCTCCAGTCAATCACCAGTGCTCGGGGTTTGGGTCTGGGGCATCGTACTTCGCTTCTTTCGGGTAGATGTACTTCCGTGCCTCCGAGAGACCGTATCCCGTAGCAACAGTCTCAAACCTATTGAAGCTGCGCACTATGCACACGCCCGCGGAGAATATGAACAGCAAGGCAAGCACAGTCCCCAAAGATAAGGGACGGTCCAAGCTCAGGTAGTTGTGGAACTTGTAGACGAGCACGGCCGAAACAACGGCCCCAAAACCCCAGCGGACACCGTAAATGAACTCATCATTTCGCCTGCAGAGGAGGCAGTCGCAGAAGTAGTGAACTGCCTTTTTGCCACACTCCGGACAGCGCAGTGGGCGCCGGGCAAACATTCCGTACATGCCACACTTATCGCATTGATACCGATGCCGCACCTCGTGCGTGTTCTTGTCGTAACCAGACATGCTTGAACCTCCCCGACCTCAGGGCTTCTGGTCTTAAGGCAAGTGTATGCCAGGTTGCCGGAAACCAATCTGCCGCTTGCACACGCCTATACAAGATGCGGTTTATGCAGCGCTCACAAGAAGAATCGCCGTCCGGGCTGATGCGAAGACAACAAGGCCCTCCACTGGCGGAGGGCCTTGTTGAACCTCGAATATCGGAACCTTACGCTACGACTTCGATGCCCATGGAGCGGGCGGTGCCTTTGATGCTCTTGATGGCTGCTTCGACAGAAGCGGCGTTCAGGTCGGGGAGCTTGGTTTCGGCGATCTCGCGAACCTGCTTTTCGGTGACCTTGCCTACCTTGTCCTTGTTCGGAACAGCTGCGCCCTTGGGGATGCCGGCTGCGCGAAGGAGGAGGTTCGACGCGGGAGGAGTCTTGGTAACAAAGGAGAAGGTGCGATCGCCGTAAACGGTGATCACGACGGGGATGGTGAGTCCGGCCATTTCCTTGGTCTGGGTACGCGCGTTGAACTGCTTGCAGAACTCCATGATGTTGACCTGGGCCTGACCAAGCGCGGGGCCGACTGGAGGTGCCGGGGTGGCTTTGCCGGCTTCAATCTGAAGCTTGACGTAGCCTGTGATCTTCTTCGGAGGTGCCATGTTCGTTTCCTTCGGAAACAGCCGCTAGCTCCTGGCTGTGAGCTGTCGGCTGTATGTTTCCAGTTCTATTTTGGTGTTGACGCTGTTCGCGTTCGCTTGCAACCGGAGCCCGCCAGGTGGGTGATCCAGCTAGAAGCTGAAAGCTAATCGCAAAAAGCCCAACTACTCAATCTTTTCGACTTTGCCGAACTCGAGTTCAACGGGAGTGGAGCGGCCGAAGATGGTGACCATGACCTTGAGAGTCTCGCGATCTTCGTTGATTTCGTCCACGATGCCGTTGAAGTTGGCAAAGGGCCCGTCGGTGATGCGGACGGACTCGTTCTTTTCGAACCTGATCTTCTGGCGAGGCTTCTCTTTGGCCTCGTCGCTGCGGTTGAGGAGCGAGCTGATCTCCTCTTCGCTGAGGGCGACCGGCTTATCGCCGGTGCCGAGAAAGCCGGTGACGCGCGGCGTTTCCTTGATGATGTGCCAGATCTGGTTGTCGAGCTCCATCTCGATCAAGACGTAGCCGGGCAGGAAGACACGCTCGATGGTGCGCTTTTTGCCGTTGACCGTTTCGGTTACGGGCTCGGTGGGAATCATGATGCGGCCGAACTTCGACTCCAGGCCAAATGCCTGAATACGGCTCTCGAGGGATTCCTTTACCTTGCGCTCAAAGCCCGAGTAGGCATGGAGAATGTACCACTTGAAGTTTTCATTCCGTGGAGTAAGACTCTGTTCCGGCTCGGGTTGCGGTTCCAATTCGTCGGTCATTACCTGCGTCTCTTTCGTCATTACTGAGGGCCGACCAGTTTGCCCATGATTGCAGCTAGTCCGTTGGAGAAAATGTAGTCCACAACGAAGAAAAATGCGGCGAAGACGAAGACCGTCACAAGCACAACGGTGGTGGTCGCCTGCACTTCTTTACGTGAGGGCGTAATGACTTTGCGCATCTCGGCGCGTACGTCGCCGAGGAAGGTGCGAGCGCGCTCAAACGTCGATGTTGCGTTTTCGACCAGCGCGTTGGACTTTTCATCCTTCTGCTTGTCTTCTGCGACCAATGCTGTCTTCGCCATACTTCTACTTCCTTCTGCTTTCTGGAACGACTCCGGGAGTTGCCACGCTCGAATCGGTACCTAATCTGGCAGGGGCGGAGGGATTCGAACCCCCAAGTTCGGTTTTGGAGACCGACAGTTTAACCGTTGAGCTTACGCCCCTAAAAACGGGTGTGAAGTGTGGATTGCGAAGTGTGAAAGACGAAACACACTGCGCACTTTGCACTGCACGCCTGCCTTACTTTGTTTCTCTGTGCTTCTTGTGGCAACGGCAGCGCTTGCAGAACTTCTCGAACTCGAGACGGCCGGTGGTCGTCTTCTTGTTCTTCGTCGTTGTGTAGTTGCGCTCCTTGCACTCGGTGCACTGCAATGTCACGATTTCCCGCATTTGCTTATCCTAACTGATTCGGTGCGGATATGCTCCGCGCCGGTCTTCTTGAATTTCTAGTGTGGAGTGTGAAGTGTGGAGTGTGAAAAACAAATCACGCTCCACGCTCACACTCGTTCTTACGCGATGATCTCGCTGATGGCACCGGCGCCGACGGTACGTCCGCCTTCGCGGATGGCGAAGCGCAGACCCTTCTCCATCGCGACCGGGGTGTGCAGCTCGATTTCCAGCTGGATGTTGTCCCCTGGCATCACCATTTCCGTGCCTGCCGGAAGCTTGGCCGTGCCCGTCACGTCCGTCGTACGGAAGTAGAACTGGGGACGGTAGCCGTTGAAGAACGGAGTGTGACGTCCGCCTTCTTCCTTCGACAACACGTAAACTTCGCCCTTGAACTTGGTGTGCGGCTTGATCGAGCCGGTCTTCGCCAGCACCATGCCGCGCTCCACGTCTTCCTTCGGAATGCCGCGCAGCAAGAGACCTGCGTTGTCGCCCGCAAGACCTTCGTCCAGCTGCTTCTTGAACATTTCCACGCCGGTTACTACCGTCTTGCGCGTTTCGCGGAAGCCCACGATCTCGACTTCTTCGCCAACCTTCACCTTGCCGCGCTCGATACGACCCGTGACCACCGTGCCGCGTCCGGAGATCGAGAAAATATCTTCGATCGGCATCAGGAACGGCAGGTCGACCATGCGGTCAGGCTGCGGTACGTGCTTGTCCACCGCTTCCATCAGCTCGTCGATCTTGGCTTCCCACTGGGCTTCGCCGTTCAGGGCTCCGAGAGCCGAACCGCGAATCACCGGGACGTCGTCGCCGGGGAACTGGTACTTGGAAAGCAGCTCGCGCACTTCCATCTCCACCAGCTCGACCAGCTCTTCGTCTTCGACCGCGTCGCACTTGTTCAGAAACACCACCAGCGAAGGCACGCCTACCTGGCGGGCCAGAAGCACGTGCTCCTTGGTCTGGGGCATCGGGCCGTCGGTGGCCGCAACCACCAGAATGCCGCCGTCCATCTGCGCCGCGCCGGTGATCATGTTCTTGATGTAGTCGGCGTGGCCAGGGCAATCCACGTGCGCGTAGTGACGGTTGGCCGTCTCGTACTCCACATGAGCCGTGGCGATCGTGATGCCCCGCTCGCGCTCTTCAGGCGCGTTGTCAATCGTGTCAAACGAACGGAACTGGATCTTAGGATTGTGCTTCGACAATACCTTCGTGATCGCCGCCGTCAACGTCGTCTTTCCATGATCAATGTGACCGATCGTACCCACGTTCACGTGCGGCTTTGAACGATCAAACTTTTCCTTCGCCATGACTAACCTCAGCCCCTTCTTCTTCTGCCCTTCCGCTTTGCGGGGGCAATCTCTGGTGAAACCCCGTTATGCGCCGCTACCGGACCTGCTCAGTAGTACGCGTACAGCTTTAAAAACCTTTGCCGCAAATCGTTCGGCACTTTCTCGATGCGGGCCAGAAACTTCTCCCGGATAAGCGATTGGTCGCTCATCGGGAGCGCGCTGTACAGCTCCGGGGCATCTTTGCCGAGCAGGCCCTTGGCGAGAATCTCTTCAAACTGGCGAATGCGGAGCTTCTTTCCCGCAACCTGGGCCAGAAACAAGTCGGCGCGGTTGGGGGCAAAAGCCGCCTCAATCCGCGAAGACAACTGCTGAAAGCCCTGCTCATTCTGAACCGGAAATGCCGCCTGCTCGAACATTTGCCTATCCTTGCCTTGCACAGTCTTTCAATTACTGGAGCGGGAGACGAGGATCGAACTCGCGACCAACAGCTTGGAAGGCTGTGACTCTACCACTGAGTTACTCCCGCCCGACACAATCAAAACTCTGGAGCTGATGACCGGGATTGAACCGGTGACCTCTCCCTTACCAAGGGAGTGCTCTACCAACTGAGCTACATCAGCCCTGCTTACAACCTATTCGCTTCATCCTGACTGCGCCGCCGGATTTTGTCTGCCTCGCGGGCCATTACCGTCCGAAAGACAAACGTTCCGATGATGAACAGCGGAATCCACCGTATCTCAATCTGCCGGTCTCGGAAGGCGAATGTTCCATCGCCAACTGTAAACCAAACCACAACGCCGAGAATGGCAAACAACGCCATCGCAGGCCAGAATTTCCGTTCCAAGTCGTGTCCGGTGCTATGCAGGCCATCGACCATGCGCTTTTGCGCGACATAATGCGAGCTTTGCCACCATTTCACCGTTCAAACCCTCAACTACTGGTGCACAGGGAAGGATTCGAACCTTCGTAGTCCCAAAGGACGGCAGATTTACAGTCTGCTGCCATTAACCACTCGGCCACCTGTGCCCATCCTGCAATCCGCCGCTTGAGTCCCACTTTGGCGCATCGCGCCGCGCCCGGAAATCTCCGGAGCATCGGAGCTAAAACACACGCCTCAGAGGATTTACCGCAGAGGACTGGATTCATCGCGGTTAGGGGAGTCATCAAAAAATCGACTGCCCGCCAGGACGAATCCATACAAACTTTTTTGCCGACTCAATCTTCCGAATTCGTGTCTTCCGTTTCGGGTGGCTTGCGAGCCGTGATTGAGTGGAGCTGGCGAAGGGATTTGAACCCCCGACCCTCTGATTACAAATCAGATGCTCTACCAGCTGAGCTACGCCAGCCTGAACCTACCGGAAACCGGCCTGACGCCAGAGAGTTGAGCGGGCACAATTGCCCCCGCCGCGTTCACGGCACAGAACTCAAGATTAGCACAGGGTCGGCGGAGGGGCAAACGGCCTGGGGTGGCGCGGGGTTAGCGACGATGGCAGAGGACTCGCGCTGCGCAATTTTTCCGGATTCTCAGAATAGTGATTGAAATCAGAAGGAAATTGGGTCGAGAATTACGCTAACTATTCCAGGGCTTCCCCACGCTCGCGAATTTAGACCAACCAATAGGAGGAACTCTGTGCGGAAGCTCACTCTTATCGCTGCAATCTTTGTCCTCGGTCCGTTGTTACTCGTGGCTCAGCAAGCACTGGACAATGATTCTGTTATCAAGATGATGAAAGCCGGACTTTCAGAAGACTTGATTATTTCTACTGTGACCGCGCAGGCGGGTAACTACAACACTTCGCCGGATGGATTAATCGCCCTCAAGAGCGCGGGAGTCAGTGACAAGGTGGTTGCGGCAATTGTCGCCAAGGGTGCCGGGCCAACGCCGACTGCGGCCCCAGCTCCAGCGCCTGCGCCGGTAAACGCTTCGGGACTCCCGGCGGGCATCGACGAGGTTGGCGTCTACTACAAAGACAAGAGCGGTGCATGGGTAACGCTTATGCCGGAGATTGTGAATTTCAAATCCGGAGGCTTCATGAAATCCCTTGCAACTGACGGTATCGTCAAGGGCGACATCAATGGCCATCTCCCAGGCCCACATGCGAAGACAATCCTTACTCTGCCGGTGGTTATGGCGGTGTATGTACCCGAAGGCATAGCCATCACCGAATATCAACTGTTGCGCCTTCGCCCAAGCGGCGGAAACTCCCGTGAATTTCGCTCAACGACAGGAGGGGTATTTCATTCTTCAGGCGGCGCGTCACGGGATGTGGTTCAATTTGAGTCCACCAAATTAGCACCACGTGTTTATCAGATCACTCTCAAGCAGGATGCGGGCAAAGGGGAGTATGGGCTGATTCCGCCCGGTGCGGTGTCGACTTCGAATCTGGCAAGCGGTGGCAAGATGTATACGATGAGTGTGCCTGAATAGGGTGTAGTTCATATCGACTGAGGCGTCGCGACAATTCCCGTCCGATCCCACTGTATGAACCTGGCTCGCCGTCTTGGATTAATCCTTAGACAGCGAGCCAGCTAGCAACTTTTGTAAGTACATTTTCAATTCTTGACATTCATGGCATCCGAATCGACAGCCTTCTTACCTGTTACCCCTTCAAGACCGGCTAGGATGCCTCGATATTCGCTCTTGTCCGCCTGAACTACTAAACCGCCTTTCTTGTCTCCATCGGCCCAAGTCAATCCGACGTAATGCTTCTTTGACTTTGAGAAGAGCATAAGAGCGCCAAGGCCTAAGCTCAGCACCGCCAGTCCAATTGCCGTGCCCACGCGACGGTGAACATCTTGACCGTAGCTGATTTCTGTCACTGCGGTTGCTGGAATGATCGCGAGGTCTTTTCCGTCTTTCGCAAAGCGAACGTGATCACCTTCGATGAACATCTTGATTCCTGCTCCGGCTTTGGTTTCCGCTAGTGAACCACCGTCATAAGTGACCTTATATCCCGAATCTCCTGCAAACGCGGTGATCGGCAACAACACACAAAACAGCAAGACAAACAACTTCCGCATCTTCGCCTCCTCGGCTACGTAAAAACTTGATTGGATTGATGAAGGGGATAGTATCCGACTGATTAGGGTGCGTCAATCATTCGCGGAATTTGCACCAATACCGCCAAAGAAAGCGCGAGATCTTGATCGTTCGCTCATTCGAAGGCTGTCGGATCGGGTGATACCGTATTGCTTGACAAGGATTTATGCTCAGACGAACCCGCAGAACGCTTTGGATTGTGGTTGGTGTGCTGCTGTTGCTGGCGGCGGCTATTTATCTGCGCTTCAAGGCTCCGCCTGAGGCTGCGCGGCTGCTGCCTGAGTCGGATGGCATCATTTATGTGAATCTGCGCCCCATTCGCGCGGTGCTCAATAAAAATCTGAAGCCCGTTGTTCCCGCGCCGGAGTATCAGAGATTTATCGATGCCACAGGAATTGACTGGGAGCGCGATCTGAACGAGGTCGCGATTGCGCTGCATCGCATGAGCGATCCGCGTGGGCCGAACGGACCGGTTGCCTACTCGATGGTGCTGGTGGGCAAGCTGGATGGCAAGGCGCTGGCCCGCTATCTGGAGGCGCATGCCGCCGGCAGCGAACGCTATTCCGGGCAAACCATCTACAGTCTGCCCAGCGAAGGGCGTACGGTGCGCGTGGCGCAGATTGGCTATGACACGGTAGCGATTTCGAACTTCCCAGGCACTGAGCAGATCCACTCCATGCTGGACCGGCATCGCACGGCGGCGCTTCCCTTCTCCGGATCGACGCTGCTGTCGGAACACTACTCCGAGATTCCTATTCTTTCGGTTGCGTGGGGGATGGGGCAGATTGGCTTGCCTTTCAGCGAAAACGGCGCGATTCAAGTCTTTGGCATGGCTTTGCCGCTCGAGCCGGATACAACGTTTCTGGCTTCAGTGCACTGGGCTGGTTCTCTGAAGCTGCGGGTGGTGGAGATCACAGATTCGGAGGCAACGGCGACCCGTCAGGCTGCGAATCTGAATATGCTGCTAAATCTTGCGCGCGGGGCCACTGCGGATCTGTCTGAGAACACGGCCAACAACGGACTGAAAGAGGTGTTGCGAACGGCTGAAATCAACCAGCATCGCAATCGCGTGGTGGCCAATGCGACCCTGCCTCAGAATCTGCCTGTCGAAATGCTGAATGGCGCGGATGGTAACAATTCTGCTTTGCCTACATCGAAATAAGTATCTGTAGTCTGACTGTGCCGGACTTGCTCGTTTCAATCGCTGGAATTAATCGCTCGTGTCAATACTCGAATTAACCAGGTTTGTTTTCATCCAAGGAGTTTTATGCGCGTCAAGATTCTGTTGTCTGTACCGCTTCGATTTGCAGTTCTCTGCTTCGCTCCGATTTCGCTGCTTGCTCCATCGTGTTACTCCGCAGTACCGGGGGCTGATAAGGCTGCTGCCAAAGGCACGCTGACGGGCGCTGCTGCATTTACCGACTTTGCTCATGAGGCCCCGGGGATTCGGCGGCATTTGACTGCGGCTGACCTGCCGGCGCCAGCACCCGGCGAATCAGTGGACCATGGAGCAAACATGGTTCCCCGCCCCAATGGGGTCTGGCCGCTGGCTCCCAAGGGCTTCAAAGTAGAGTTGTACGCGACTGGTCTTGAGAATCCCCGGTTGATTCGGACCGCGCCCAACGGGGACCTGTTTCTGGCGGAGAGCAACAGCAACAAGATCAAGGTTTTTCGCGGCATTGGCGCGGACGGCAAGGTGAAGCAGGTTTCGGAGTTTGCGACCGGATTGAATTTGCCATTTGGCATCAATTTTTATCCGGCTGGGCCGAATCCAAAATGGGTCTACGTGGGCAACACGGATGGTGTGGTCCGGTTCCCGTACAAGAATGGTGACCTGGTGGCCAGCGGTGCACCAGAGAAGCTGTTTGACCTGCCGGGTGGAGGACATCTGCGCGGCGGCGGTCACTGGACTCGCGATCTGGCTTTCTCGAAGGATGGGACGAAGCTGTTTGTCTCGGTCGGTTCGCTCTCGAATGTGGATGATGTCGACACGCATCCGAATGAATTTCATCGCGCGGATGTGCTGGAGTTCACACCTGAGGGCAAATTCGTCAAGGTGTATGCATCGGGCATTCGCAACTGCGTGGGAGAGGCGATCAACCCGACCACCGGCGACCTGTGGTGCTCTACCAACGAGCGCGACGGCCTGGGCAACAACCTTGTGCCTGACTACGTGACGCATGTGCAGGAGGGCGGATTCTATGGCTGGCCCTGGTACTACATGGGAGGGCCTTCGGGAGGTCATCAGGACCCTCGGCATGAGGGCAAGCATCCTGAATTGCAGGCCAAGGTCATCACGCCCGACATTCTGGTTAATCCGCATTTTGCTTCGCTGGAGATGCTGTTTTATGAGGGCAAGCAATTCCCTGCCGAGTATCAGGGCGATGGGTTTGCGGCGGAACATGGCTCATGGAATCGGGACATTCGCAGCGGTTACGAAGTGATTCGGCTGCCGATGAAAGGGGGCCGTGCCACCGGTGAGTATGAGGATTTTTTGACTGGATTTGTGCTGCCCAACGGCGATGTATGGGGGCGCCCTGTAGGAGTCGCGGTGGCTCCGGATGGATCGCTCTTTGTCACGGATGATGGATCGAAATCCATCTGGCATGTGATCTACACGGGAAAGTAGCGAGAAACGGGTAACAAAAGAGGGGACGGGCTTGAGCCTGTCCCCTCTTTTCACTTCTGAAACCGTGCTTCGCGCAGAGGAGTGCCGTCTACTTGCCTCCGGAAGACACCGGCGAAGGCGCCGGCACATTGCTGGCGGTGACTTCGGAGAAGGTGGTTCGCAGGTATTTGTGCGGATTGACGGGGACATTATTGATACGAACTTCGTAGTGCAGATGCGGGCCGGTGGAACGGCCGGTCTGGCCAACGTATCCGATGATCTGTCCGCGAACTACGTGCTGGCCCGCGAGGACGATCATGCCGGAAAGATGTCCATAGACGGTATGCACGCCGTGTCCGTGATCGATGATCACTTCGCGACCATAGCCACTGACCTGCGCCGCGGAATCAACCAAGCCATCGCCAGTAGCGCGCACCACTGTGCCTTTAGGTGCGGAGATATCGAGGCCGGCGTGGAAGGCGCCCTCACCATTGAATGGATCTGAGCGTTCGCCAAAGCTTGAGGTGACGCTACCCTCAACCGGCCAGAGAGATGGCGCGTCGGCAATCTGGGTCCAATCGGTGAGGCTGGCGGAGCTGGTGGAGGTGGTCAGACCGCCTTCGAGAGCGCGAGAGACGCGGCCTGACAAGGCCTGGGCGCGGAGCGTGTAGAACTGATCGAGCGAAAGCTTGACCTGCTGCTGGTTCACTTCGTCGGTGAGTGCGAGATTGGTCGGTGTAGGAGCGGAAGCTGCGGTTACAGCGGATTGCTTACCACCATTCAACTTGTTTTGCTTGAGGCCGTAGATTGCGGTGACTTCGCTGGCCAGTGCGCCGAGAGATGCAACCTGAATATCGCGTTCGTGGGCGATTTCCGCCATGTGCTGGTAGTTTTTGCGAAGCGTCTCACGTTCTTGCCGGACCTGATTGAAGCTTTCTGTTTTCAGCAACATACGGGTGTAGGAGCCAGCCAGCCCGACGATCGTAAACGCTCCTACGAGGGCTGCCGCCACGAAACCATATACATATTGCACCGGCAGCGAAACCTTGCGGACGCAGCCGTCTTCATCCCGGGCAACAAATAAAATGTAATAACGCTTACGCAACATAAAACTCCCTCAACGTTACCTCCTCAAGCAGCGAAGTTCAACGGTAGAATTGGCCCCGGAACAACTGAAAAAGCCTGAGCCCCCGCTCAGTAACCCTTTTCATACCTAACGGACGTAACCGGATCTGGTAACACCAATTGTAGACCAGTGGGGATGGTTTGCAATCGAATACAGCCATTCTCTTACATAAAGTTTAGACGATTGAAGCCGGATGTTAGTTTATTCCTGAGATCGGGCGCGATATGCTGCAAGGACAGTGCAATCTGGGAAAAACAAGACGAAAGCCGCTTCCAGCCGGGCTGATGTGAACGGCCGGGCGGCGGGAGAACTGGCAATTCTTCGCGCGATTCGCGATCGCGTGGGGCGATTGCCCCAGCGTGGAGTGCGGCTTGGCATCGGTGATGACTGCGCTCTGCTGAGGCTGAAAACTGGTGAGGAGCTGGCGGTTACTACCGATCTCTCCATTGAGGGACGGCACTTTCGGCTCGACTGGCATCCCGCAGAGTCAGTAGGTCATCGAACGCTTGCCCGAGGACTCAGCGATCTTGCCGCGATGGGCGCGAGGCCTGTGGCCGCGTTTCTTTCGCTTGGACTTCCGAGGGAGTTGACGGTGGCGAGTGCAGACTCCGGGGCCTCATCCCGAGCTTGGATGGAGCGATTTCTCGATGGGCTGCTGGCGCTGGCGACGGAGCATGGTGTGCCGCTCGCCGGAGGGGATCTGGCCGAGTCGCCTTTTGTCGTCGCGGATATTGTCTTGACGGGTGCCGTTCCGCGGGGAGATGCGCTGCTGCGATCGGGCGCGAGGCCGGGGGATCGGATCTTTGTGACGGGAAGTCTGGGTGGCGCGGCTGCCGAACTGGCGGCGCTCGCGGAGTCTCCGGAGCGATTCGCGAAGCTTACAGCGGCGAGTGGGACTGCGCCGCATTTGTATCCGACGCCGCGGATTGCTCAAGGGCTTTGGCTGAGAAAGCGAAGGCTCGCTTCAGCAGCAATGGACGTGAGCGACGGGCTTTCGACGGACCTTGCGCATCTCTGCGAGGCGTCGGCTGTCGCGGCCGAACTGGATGCGGCCGCTTTGCCATTGGGGCCGGGAGCGACGCTGGCAATGGCGCTGCATGGCGGCGAGGATTATGAGCTTCTTTTTACGGCGCCGGCTTCGGCGCGCGTTCCGCGAAAAATAGCGGGAGTGAGCCTCACAGAGATCGGCCGCATTGTTAGGTTCAAGGCTGGGCGGCCACGCATGACTCTGCTTTCGGAAAAGGGCGTTGAGCCGCTGGAACCGCGGGGTTGGGAGCATTTTTCCGGATAGTGACGCGGGCGCGTTTACTTCTCTATCTTGGGCAGCAACATACCTGAATCACTAGGCTCTCTTCATAACCTCAGTTTGCCCCCGTGCTATCGTTCTTCCATGCTCGCACCGGCGCTCGTATTTTTGATGATGGCCTTACCGCGACAGGCGGAAGGCCCAACCGCTCTAGAGCCTGAAGACAAACCGGTGGCTTTGACTGGAAGAATCAGCTTGGTGCACGGGTATGGCCCCCCAGGTTGGGGTGAAGACAAGAAGCATGATGCAAGGATTGTCTATTGGGTGATCGATCTGCCTGCTGAGATCAATACCCCGTGCGAGCCTGAACGCCCCGAGTTCGCAGCTAGTGAATGTCAATCGGCAAAGCGCCTGCGATTGATAATCGAAGCCGACGACCAACTTCTGGCCGAAGCCAAGGCAACGCAAGGCCGGAGAGCCGTTGTCACTGGTGTCTTGCGCAGACAAGACACGGCTGGCGAGATAACTCCTATTTACATGGATGTGACAAACATTAACCCTCTGCCATGAGACCGGACAGCGGACCTTGGTTAGTCAGGAATGTTGTTGCCACTATCCGATCAGTGTATTTGAAAATCCTCATCGTCGGCGGAGCCGATGGGCTGGCCCGGCGGCGTGGCGAGTGCGGGTGGGGCGGCGAACTTTGCCGGGTCTTTGCGAAAGCGTTCGATCTGGTCTATGGCTGCGGCCCGGTGCGCTTGCAATTCTGAGGATGCG
>Ga0206896_1020_pt1 | contig 18202 bp, 15 predicted proteins | sample Alteio_BWOrgHeat_52_FD_152969 | JGI IMG/M metagenome (GOLD analysis project Ga0206896, IMG submission 152969) | Enriched cells from forest soil in Barre Woods Harvard Forest LTER site, Petersham, Massachusetts, United States -... | ecosystem: Environmental > Terrestrial > Soil > Temperate forest >... | reverse complement strand
GCTGAATTCCAATGCATACCCCAGCCCTTGCAGCTTGTTCGCCAGCCGTGCCCGGAAAGCCGCCTGCCAATAGGGTGAATCGCGTTTTAATTCGCGGAACTGCCCGGCTTTCCACTGCCCCTCTTCCGCATCCAGTGTACAGTTGAACACGAAGCAGTGTGCATGAAGTTGTGGATCGGGCACGCCATCCACCGGCCGTGAAGTGCTGTGGATGAATTCTCCAAAGACCAGGTTCGAAGTCGTGCGGTCGGCGTCTTTGCCCTTCTTGCGAACGCGGCTTTTGGCTTCCGTTTCGATGTCGGCCATCGTTTCGCGGACCGCCGCGTGAAACGCCTCCCGGATCGCTCCCTCGCCGCACATTGCGTAAAGCAGCGACACGGATTTCGGCACCGAGAAATTGAAATCGTAACCGACCGTTCGATCTTTGCGGGTGCGCGCCGTGAGCCGGCCGTTACCATCCGGCCGCAGATTATTGCACAGCGCATCGAAGTCGGCCTCTTTGATGCTGCCATTCAGGCCAAGCAGCACCGCACCCCGACCACCCCATACTCCCGCTTCCACACCCTCGCGGTAATAGTCGGCGGTTGAGTAATACGCGGCCGCTGCGGCAGAATTCGCTTGTGGCACGATCCGGAGCATGTTGCATTCTAGGCAGCCCTAAACACACCGCCCGCAACGTTCTCGGGAAACCCGAGTTTCCCCGACCCATCACGGGTTGAGCGGCATTAAAGCAAGAGCCGTGCCCGCCCCTGCCAATCCGCCGTGGGCGGCCCAGCCGCCATGATTCCCCTCTCCCGTTCCCAACGTCGCTACCATTGCTCAAGGCGATCGGACCATTGCCGACATCGCCGAACGCATCAAGGCATTGCGAGCCGCACACACCGTTGAGCCGTCGCCACAACGTTCCGCCAGTCGCCAGGCTTCTGCCGAAACGTCTGTCACCGCCCGCATCCGCCAGAAGGCCGAGTCGTTCGCTGAGCGAATCACCCAAGCCGCCGCATCTGACTTATCTCCCCTTCTTCAATAGGGGGGTTGCACCCCCAAGCCTACAAGCCCCAAGCGCAAGCGTTCGGGTTGCGCTTCGAAACGCCGCTTTCGCTAAGCGGCAAGCCGCTAACCTCAAGCAGGCATTCCGTTCTCACCCGAAGGGCTTTCCGACTCTCCCCTGCTTTTGCTTCGCTGCATTCATGCAGCTTCATGGCGACGACCACAGCAAGCTGTAGTCATCTCCATGAAACTGCAACAACTAACAAAGGAGAAAGACAATGGCTACTAAACCAGCACACAAAATCCGCATCAGCAACCTCTCCGCCGTTATCTGGCGTAACACAAGCGAGAAGGGCAACTGGTACAGCATCCAGCTTCAACGCAGCTACAAGAACAGCGATGACGAATGGCGGGATACCGACCTACTCGGTCATGACGACTTGCTGACCGCCGCTAAGGTGCTCGACATGGCTCACACCTGGACGATCCAGCAGCTTCAGGCTGACCGCAAGGCACGCAACGAAGCGGCTGCTGCTTGAACCGTAACCTGGGGCGGTCGAAAGGCCGCCCTTTCCATGGAGGATTTATGACCATCTCAAAACTGGCAGTTTACCTTGCCGACTACGTCAACGAAGAATTTGCTCGTGACAAAGAAATCTCCACTGAAACCATCATCAATGCAATCGACGCCTTCGAGGGTGGTGCGTATGACGGCAAGCCCAAACAACTCACAACAAATGAAAGGAATCGCAACATCCCCGACAGCAAATTCACCGTATCGATGCATCCAACCCTGGTCGATGGTCTCGACGAAGGATTCAGTCCGATGGACGGCCTTGTCGCCATCGACCAGATGTTTGGCGAGCTTCCGCTGCTTCATCAGGCTCTGGCCCCAAAGCGTCTCCGCAGACGGCCCGGCCACAAGCTCAAGGTCTATCGCGGTTGCTATTACTGGTACAAGAGCTTGGGTTTCAGCTACGTCCAGATCGGCACTACCCTTCACGTCCTCGAACTTTGGTACGAAGAAAACCCGACGCCCGAGGAAATGGATGTCGTTCTTGGCAAACCTGGAGGTTACGAACCCCTCCAAGCAATAACTTAAGGCAACCGCATTCAGTTAAAGCCTGCCAGGGAAACTTGGCGGGCTTTTTTTGCTCCTCCAACAAGCACAGCTTCCCAGCGAATAGGCTCAGTGCTCGGCATTCCAACGGGCGAATCACAGCATTTCTCCGGTCACGAAGGAAATAGGCAGCACCACCCAAGGGCAATCCAAGGCAGCAGAAAATGCGCGCCGAAGGCACCCCGAAATCCATTTTTGCAATATGGCAATTTTAGCCACAGGCATCTTCCCTAACGCAGAGCGTTAGGCCCGGAACCGAGGCTGCAATAGGCCCGGAACCGAGGCTGCAATAGGCCGAGTTTCCCCGAGAAACACAGGGCGTTAGCTAGTTGACTGACAAGCAGGCTTACAGGCTTTGCTGATTGCTGGCAGTCGTGCAGTGCTGTCAGCTTGCTCGCTTGGTGACTTGCAAGCCAGTTAACAGGCCGGTCAGCAAGTCGGCTACCTTTCATGCCGACATGCTCACGGGCCGATCAATGGTCTATTCGACTTGCCGAGTCTTCCATTTGCCTACTTGTCGGCAACTCACCTTGCTTGTCTACTTGCCAGCTTGTTGATCTGCTGTCAAGCCAGTCGCACATCATGCTTGCAATCACGCACGGTTGCTGCTAAGCCAGTGGCTCATGATAATCGTGATTGCCAATTCCAAAGGAGGCGTCGGTAAATCGACCATAGCCGTCCATCTCGCCGCGTGGCTGAAAGAGCAGGGGCACAGCGTCATCCTCGCCGATTGCGACACGCAGCATTCTTCCTCGGAATGGCTGAAGGAAGCCGAACCGGACATCCGCTACGAACGGTTGGCCAGCCCCGAGGAAATCCTCGACCGGCTCCGCGAACTCAACCAGGAAGCCGACTACGTGATCGCCGATGGTCCGGGCAGCAATTCGGAGACCAGCCGCGCCTTGCTGCTGCTGGCCGATTTCGCCTTCGTGCCATGCAAGGCCGGCATGCTGGAGGCGAGGGCGCTCGCCCAGGCTACCAAGGTACTCCAACAAGTGCAGAACATCCGCAACGGCAAGCCGTTCGCCACGATCATCCTGTCGATGGTGGGCAAGCATTATCGGCTGACCAAGGACATGAAAGACGCCGCCGAGGCGCTGGAAATGGCGCTGGCAGATTCCATGCTGACGCAAAAACAAGTTTATGCTGACGCCCCCGGCCAGAGAGCGGTCGTGTGGAAACTCGGCAGCCGCGGCAAGAATGCCGGCCAGGAGATGAAGGGACTGTTTGACGAAATCCTGCCACTTGCCAGCAAAAGAACTGCAAAGGCAAAACGCAAATCCGTCAAATCATCCGCAGAATTCATTGTTCCCGAAATTGAGGAAATCTAGGCACCAGCGAAAGGACGTTTCATGTCGCCCAAAGATCGCCGCCCGCTAACCGAAGGACTGAAGCCCGAACCCGAGGTCGATCCGAAGACCGCGCGGGAGTTCGTGTTTCAGCAACCGAAACAGAAGGCACCGGCCCCTGAGCCTAAGCCAGCAGCCCAGGCGCCGCTGGCCGCCGCACCCGTGAACGCATCGGCTCAATCCACACTTGTCGCCTTGACGGCCCGGATTCCGGCGGAAAAGTTTCAGGCCCTGAAACGCGCTTCCTTCGAGCGGCAATTGCAAGGCATCGAGCCGAGCAGCATGCAGGACATCGTCGAGGAAGCACTTACGCCGTGGTTGCGTAAACACGGATATATGCCATAGTGCCATCCTTCAACGAAAGGATGTAACGCCATGACGACACCGCTCGCACCGCTCACCCGCCACCAGGAAAAACTGCTGGATGCTTCCACGCTGATTCGCAGCGAACCGCCGCAGCGCGTTGACTTTCTGCATACCATCCAGTGCCAGATCGGCCTGCCGTACAAGAACCCAGGTGACGCCGTCCGTGAATGGGATCGCAAGCAAGGCACCGCATCGCTTCGCATCGAGGCGGGCTCTGCCATCGACCCCCACGGCAACTTCGTCCATGTCGGCCTTCCATATGGCGAGAAGCCGCGACTTGTGCTGATTCACCTGGCCAGTGAAGCGGTCCGAAACGGTAATCCCGTGGTCGATGTCGAGAATACGATGACCTCGTTCGCACGTTCACTCGGCCTGGAGACCAACGGCCGGCAATTGAAGGGACTGAAGGATCAGCTGGCCCGCCTGGCGTCCGCGACCATTCGCATGGGCGTGGTGGAGGAGGGGAGGGCCGTGCAAGTAAACACGCAGATCGTCTCCAAGTTCGATCTTTGGTTCCCCAAAAAAGATGACCAGCGGGTATTGTGGCCCGCCACCGTCCGCTTAAGTGAAGAGTATTTCCAGAGCCTCGGCAAACATGCCGTTCCGCTCGATCATCGCGCCGTCGCCGCCCTGTCGTCGTCGTCCATGGCGCTCGACGTTTATGCCTGGCTTGCCCAGCGGCTGCACCGGATACCGTCCGGCAAGCCGCAGCAGATCACTTGGCTCGCCATGTATGAACAGTTCGGGCAGGGCTTCGCCCGGCTTCGGGATTTCCGCAGGAATTTCCTGCAAACGCTGCACCACGTCCACGCCGCGTACCCGCATGCGCGCATTGAGGTTGGTGACGTTGGCCTCACCCTGTCCAACAGCCCGCCGCCAGTGCCCCCGCGCTATTCTGCTGCGCTACCAAGCAGGAAGCCGACGATGGCTCCCACGAACAACGGTAACTTAGTCGCGCCCCTCATCTCCACCAACTCCACGGCAGATCAAGGACAGAGCAATCCGTTACCTTCCAGAGCGGCCGCGTTAAGCGATTGATTTACCGACCAGCGGCAACGGTCTATCAGTCGCGCAACGCAGGAGGCGAGGGCAGGGGAACGGTAACTTAGTCGCGCAACTGAATTGCTCGGACACACGGAATGCCGATGTTCGAGGGCGAAAGGAGGGTATTTCAGCGCAATTTTAACTCATTGAATTGTCGTGGCCGGACCACGGTAACTTGGTCGCGGTGCAGCCACGGTAACTTGGTCGCGCGCAAACCTGTGGATAACTCGCCAAAAGCCCCGGTTATCCACGGTAACTTGATCCACCCGTCCACGGTAACTTGATCGCGGCCTTCATGGAAAACTGCGGGCCATCGCACGGTAACTTGGTCGCACAAACCTTTATAAGAATACCTATATACTTTCTTCCTGTAGATTATCGCTGGATTTCTGTGGAAAAATACTCGTAAGAGCGATCCTCACGACCTAGATCAAGTGGCATTCAGGAGGGTGAGGAGGAAAGCCCCGGCGTATTCCGCCTCCAGAACGCCAGGGACAGCAGTAAAGGGGGAGGGGGCTACCTGACCGCTGAAAACCGTATTCGCGGCCCTGTGGCCTTCTTATTGGCTTGGCCTCAAACAGGCATGGTGAAGTGCAATTGCTTTACGCTGTAAAAACGTCATCCACTATCGATTTACAAACGCAGATGAAGCCGCCGACCCCTCACCAGCTCCCTCCGCTCAAGCGTGAGCTCTGAAAACAAGCAGCACCAGCTCATCGCTCTGGCCGCCGTATCGGGGTGTCGGCCGCAATTATATCGCGCTTCCATGCGCGATGCGGCTTTTTCGCCACCCCGACACAGCGACCGACGCGACGGCGAGAGCCAGATGGCCGAAGGCGTTGCCATGCGACGGCAACTCATTCGGCATCGGCACTGCCTCTCCGCCATTTCCAATTTTCTGCCACAAGGAGATGTTTCCTTGACAAGTCTATCACTCCTCGATAGGCAAGCCCGCGGTAATCACGGAAGATCGGTGCGTTGAATCTACGCTGCTGCGATCAGCCAAGAACGTCGTTACATAGGCGGGAGTCAGAATATGGCCAAACAAGAAGCTTCCGTTGACGAATTGGTCGGCATGATCAACCGTGGCGAATTGCGTCTGCCGGAAATGCAGCGACGGTATGTGTGGCGCTCGACCCGTGTCCGTGATCTGCTCGACTCTCTTTATCGAGGTTACCCTTCGGGCGCGATCCTGCTTTGGGAAACCGATGAGGCAGTACCTCTGCAGGAAATGGCCGTCTCTCAGCAGACGAACCCTTTCCAAAGCACGCGGCTCTTGCTTGATGGCCAGCAACGGCTCACGTCGTTATCGGCAGTAATACGCGGCGAATCCGTGAAGGTAAGAGGCCGCAAAAGGCCGATCGAGCTGCTGTTCAATCTTGACCATCCCGACGAGCTTGCATTGGTCACGGAAGTGAATGAAGAAGGCGAGGACGATGATCTAACCGACGACGAAACGGACTCAAGCGAGGACGAGCTTCAAAAACGTTTCAACCGAATGACCTTCGTGGTCGCAACTCGAAAGCTGGAACAATTGCCACAGTGGGTCAAGGTCACAGACGTGTTTAAGACAGATAGTGATGCTGGATTCTTGAAGCGCGCCGGAGTTAGCGGCTTCGACGACCCCAATTACGAGCGGTACAGCCAACGACTTGCCCGCCTGCGCGGCATCCGCAAGTACATCTACCGTATGGATGTGCTTGAACGAACCCTGTCATATGACGAGGTCACAGAGATTTTCGTACGTGTTAATTCCCTGGGGGCCAAATTGCGTAGTTCCGACCTGGCCCTTGCTCGGATTACCGCGAAATGGCCAACGTCCCTGAAGATCTTCGAGGACTTTCAACAAAGCTGCACCAAGACCGGGTTTGAACTTGACCTCGGCCTGTTGCTCAAAAATCTGATTGTCTTTGCCACGGGGCAGTCACGATTCCTCACCGTCGGTAGTCTTCGACTCGCCGCACTCCAAACCGGCTGGACGGAGAGCTGCAGCGGGATGGAGTTCGCTCTCAACTTCTTGAAAAACAACGTGGGGATCGACAGCCCCGGTTTGCTTTCGTCGCCCTTCATGCTAATTACTGTCGCTTATCACGGTTATAAGCGCCAATACGATTTATCGCCGCAGGAATCAGAGCAATTACGGCATTGGGTACTCGTCGCAAACGCCAAGGGCCGCTATTCGCGTGGATCGAGCGAGACTCTCCTGGATCAAGACCTCACCACTTTGAGAGGTGGCGGCAATGCTAAAGAGCTGGTTGATCGACTGCGCCAGCAGGTTGGTCGGTTGGACATTGCACCCGAAGAGCTTGTTGGCCGCAACCAGCGTAGTGCACTCTTTAAGACCATGTTTCTTGCCTTTCGAGCTGCGGGCGCCAAGGACTGGCGATCACAGGTCGCCATTGCCCTCGACCACTCTGGTTCGCATCACAGGCTACAGTTCCACCACATATTCCCCAAGGCGGTGCTCAAAGCTGGCTACACGGCCCGCGAGGCAGATGACATTGCCAATCTCTGCTTCATCGGAGGGAAGACCAACCGCCAGATCAGCGACAAACCGCCAGTGCAGTACTTTCCGCCGCTCGTCGAGAAAGCCGGACTCGCTGCTTTCGAGGCGCAGTGCATCCCCACCGACCCCTCGTTCCTCGGTGCTGACGCCTACAAAGCTTTTCTCCAGCAAAGAAGAGTGCTAGTGGCCAAGCGACTGAACGAATTCTTGGGAGCGTGACGAACACAGTAGCCAGCAATACATTGACAAGTCTATCACTCCCCGATAGGGAGAGGAATGGAAAACGCAGGAGATTTTATGCTTTACCGCCGGTCCCGAGAGATCGAACAGCGGCTGGACGCCGTGCTGCGATTGATCCGCACAGGCAAATACTCGACGCCCGCTCTTGCGGAGGAAGTCAGGGTTTCAATCCCAACGATTTCCCGCATTGTTGCCGCACTTCGGGAGAGGGGGCACGACATCCGGGCGGAGCGACATGACGGCAGCTGGCGGTACGTGCTTCCGACAACGAACCGATTTCGAGCACCTTCAGTCAGAAAGGCATCCCACTCGTGACGAACTTCGGCGAAAAGGTCAGTTTCATCTGGAGCGTGGCGGACTTGCTGCGCGGGCCGTACAAGCCTGCTCAGTACAAGGAGGTTATGCTACCGCTCACGGTGCTGCGCCGTCTCGATTGCGTGCTGGCGCCAACGAAAGAGAAAGTGCTGGAGAAGGCTGCCGAACTGAAGGGCGGCAAAGTGGCCAATGCCGAACCCATCCTGAACCGTGTGGCCAAAGCCTCGTTCCACAACACCAGCAAACTTGACTTCGCCAAGCTGCTCGGGGAGCCAGACAAGATTGCTGGCAACCTGACGGCTTACATCAAGGCATTTTCATCCCAGGTCCGCGACATCTTCGAGAAATTCAAGTTCGAGGAAGAGATTGCCACGCTCGAAGAGAACAACCGCCTGTTCCTGGTGATCAAGAAATTCGCCGAAATCGACCTGCACCCGGATCGCGTGCCCAATATCCAGATGGGCTACATCTTCGAGGAACTGATCCGGCGATTTAACGAAGCCGCGAACGAAACGGCGGGCGACCACTTCACTCCGCGTGAAGTCATTCGGCTCATGGTGAACTTGCTGTTCGCTCCTGACCGCGACCTGCTGGTCAAAAAGGGCATCGTCCGCACCATGCTTGATCCGGCCTGCGGGACTGGCGGTATGCTCGCCGTCGCCGACGAGTATCTCCACGAATTGAACCCCGACGCCAAGCTTGAAGTGTTCGGTCAGGACCATAACCCCGAGTCCTACGCTGTCTGCGGTTCCGACATGCTCATCAAAGGCCACAACATCGACCACATTGTCTTCGGTTCCAGCTTCTCGAAAGACGGATTCTCCGCTACGAAATTCGACTACTTTCTCGCCAACCCGCCCTTCGGCGTCGAGTGGAAACCCGACCAGGAAGCCATCGAGAAGGAATATGAAATTCTTGGCATGAACGGCCGTTTTGGTGCCGGCCTTCCCCGCATAAATGACGGCTCGTTTCTCTTCCTCCAACACATGATCTCGAAGATGAAGCCTGTCAAGGACGGCGGCAGCCGCGTCGGCATTGTCTTTAACGGTTCACCGTTGTTCACCGGAGACGCCGGTAGTGGCGAGAGTGAAATCCGCCGATGGATCATTGAAAACGATTGGCTCGAAGCCATTATCGCGTTACCTAACGAGTTGTTTTACAACACCCCCATTTTTACCTACGTCTGGATCGTCACCAACCGAAAAGCCAAGGAGCGCCGGGGCAAAATCCAGCTTATAAACGGTGTGCTGTTCTTCCACAAGATGCGAAAGAGCCTGAATAACAAACGCCATGAGATTTCGCCGGAGTTCATTGAAGACCTGACCCGCATCTACGGCGAATTCAAAGACGGCATCACAAGGAACTTTACGGTTGACGGGAACGACGACACCTTCGTCGTGAGCAAGGTGTTCGACAACGCCGATTTCGGCTTCCGGCAGATCACCGTCGAACGCCCACTCCGACTGAATTATCAAGCATCTCCGCAACGAATCGAGAAACTGCGGGGGCTCACCTCGTTCGAGAACCTCGCCAAGTCGAAGAAGAAAGACAAAAAGCAGGCCGCCGCTGAAGAACAAGCCGGGAGGCAGCAGCAGGAAGAAATCCTCGCCATCCTTAGCACGATAGATGCCACCAAGCTTTACAAGAACCGAGAGGACTTCGTCGTCGTGCTGGACACCGCCTTCGACAAGGCGCGCATGAAACTCGCCGCACCCATACGCAAGGCGATCCTTTCCGCGCTCGGAGAGCAAGACGAATCGGCCGACATCTGCTACACCACAAACGGTGCGGCGGAAGCCGACTCCGATCTCCGCGACCATGAGAACGTGCCGCTCAAAGAGGACATTCGAGAGTATTTTGACCGCGAGGTAAAACCACACGTCGAAGAGGCCTGGATCAACGAGGAAAAGAAAGACAAGAAGGACGACCAAATTGGCATCGTTGGCTACGAGATCCCGCTGACCCGGCACTTCTACAAATACGTCCCTCCGTCTCCATTGGAGGAGATCGAGGCGGAAATCGCCGGCCTGGAGAAGGACATTGTTCGCATGATGCGGGAGGTGGTGGGATGACGACAGCCATCTTGCGGGGAACCAACGTTTCAGAGCCGCGGCGTAAAAGCGACCGCTACCCGCGTTACACGCCGACGGGCGTGCTGTGGCTCGGCGAAATGCCTGCTCATTGGAAAAACAAACGCCTTCGCTTCGTCGTGACTTTTCCGTCCAAGGCCGAGGTGCGCGGACTTCGTCCGGAAACGCCTGTGTCGTTTGTTCCAATGGAGTCCGTGGGAGAATTCGGCGGCTTAACACTCGACCAGACGCGACCACTTGAGGACGTTATCAATGGATACACGTATTTCCGCAATGGCGACGTTCTAGTCGCAAAGATTACTCCGTGTTTCGAGAACGGAAAAGGAGCAATCGCGGAGAACCTCGAAAACCGAATCGGGTTCGGTACGACCGAGCTTCACGTACTGCGCGCCGGAAAGGAGATACTTCCTCGCTTTCTGTTTTATCTCACGCAGGGTGAACACTTCCGCAAACTGGGCACAGCTGAGATGTACGGGGCCGGCGGTCAAAAGCGAGTTCCCGAAAGCTTTCTCAAGGATATTCGCCATCCCCTTCCACCACTTGACGAACAGCGGGAAATCGCCAGGTTCCTTGATCGCGAGATAGCTAAACTTGACGGTTTGATCGCGAAGAAGCAGCAGCTAGTCACGCAGCTCGCCATAAAGCGCGAAGCCAAGATTGCAGCCGTTTTCACGACACAGGCGGACGACACCGTTCGTTTGCCGATTAAGCGGCTCCTGACATTCACGACATCCGGTTCGCGCGGGTGGGCCGAGTTTTATTCGGACGAAGGTGATCTGTTCATTCAGAGCGGTAACCTCAACCGAAGGCTCGGACTCGATCTCAGCGTAGTGCAGCGAATCAAACCGCCGGAAGGCGCTGAGGCACAGCGTACGATGATTCGGCGAGGCGACATCCTAGTCTGCGTCACGGGTGCTTACACCGGGAACGTCGCAGTCGTTGACTTTGACCCCCCAAGGGCATTCATCAATCAACACGTCGCCCTGCTCAGACTGCGACAGCGGATCGCCGCTCCAAAATTCGTCGCGTATTTTCTTGCCTCGTCAATTGGACAGGGACATTTCAAAGCCTGCCAATACGGTGGAACAAAACAAGGTTTAGGGTTCGAAGACATTCACTCTATTGCGATCCCTCTTTTGCCTCTGGACAAGCAGCTGCAGATTGTTCGGCAACTGGATTCGGCCTTACGAGCAATTCAGGAAATGACCGTAATTACTGAGGCGGGAGTTGCGAAATTGCGCGAATTCCGTTCTTCGCTGGTTTCCGTTGCCGTCACCGGCCAGGTCGACGTGAGAAATTACCGATCGGAGGCCACATGCCAGTAGACCACAAAGAGAGAGCCTTCGAGGCAGCCATTGAGCATCATCTCCTAACCCAGGCCGGCTACGCCAAGGGCGATCCTGCGACCTACGACCGGGAACGGGCGATTTTTCCGGCGGAGTTCATCACGTTCGTGCGTGCCACGCAACCAGACACTTTCCAAGCCTTGGAGAAACTCCACGGCGCCAGCACCGAAACGATTCTTCTGGATGACTTGACCAAGGCACTGGACGGCCAGGCCGGGGCTTTGGCCGTAATCCGCCACGGTTTCAAGTGCTTCGGAAAGCTCGTGCGCGTCGCTTACTTCGCACCGGCTCACGGGATGAACCCCGAGTCGAAACGCCTTTATGAGGCAAATCGTCTCAACATCACTCGGCAGGTTCACTACACCGCGAAGAATGAAAACTCGGTTGACCTGACGATCAGCCTGAACGGTATCCCCATCGCCACAGCAGAACTGAAGAACCCGTTATCCGGACAGAACGCCGAACACGCCAAGCACCAGTACAAGCACGACCGCGACCCACGTGAACGTATTTTTGAATTCAAAAAACGCGCATTCGTTCACTTCGCGGTAGACCCTGATGTTGTTTGGATGACAACACGCCTCGAAGGAACCAAGACGTTCTTCCTGCCTTTCAACAAAGGCAATGGCACTGGCGCCGGCAACCCGGAAAACCCAAATGGGTATAAGACCGCCTACCTGTGGGAGGAGGTCTGGCAGCGGGATTCGTTGCTCGACATTCTGGCCCGATTTCTGCACCTGCAGGTCGAAGAGAAGACCGTGGGCGCCAAGAAAATCCGCAAAGAGTCGATGATCTTTCCGCGCTATCACCAACTTGTTGCCGTTCGCAACCTGGAGGCCGATGCGAAGGACAATGGGGCTGGAACGAATTACCTGATCCAGCATTCCGCCGGCAGCGGCAAGAGCAACTCGATTGCCTGGCTTGCGCATCGCCTGGCCAGCCTCCACGACGCGAAGGATCAAAAAGTCTTCGACTCGGTTGTCGTCATCACCGACCGGCTCGTCCTCGACCGCCAACTCCAGGACACCATTTACCAGTTCGACCACAAGCAAGGCGTCGTCCAGAAGATCGACGAAAACACCGGCCAGCTCATCGAAGCCTTGAAGGGCGGAACACCAATAATCATTTCGACGCTCCAGAAATTCCCGCACATCATGGAGCATCTCGCCAACAAGGCGAAGAAGGAGGCCAAGGAGAAGGGAACTACAGCTGTCAAGCCCGTCACGCTCGACCTGCCCGACCGGAAATATGCCGTAATCGTGGACGAGGCGCACAGCTCCCAATCCGGGGAATCGGCAACCGAACTCAAGGGCGTACTTGCCGCCGGCAGCATCAAGAAGCAGGCGAAGGAAGAGGCAGAAGCCAAAGGCCTGCCGGACTACGAGGAAGAGATTCTGAAGGAAATGGCCAAACGCGGGAAGCAGCCGAACATCAGCTTCTTTGCCTTCACAGCCACCCCTAAATACAAGACACTCGAAGTCTTTGGCACCAAGGGCACGGACGGCAAGCCGTACCCGTTCCACCTCTACAGTATGCGCCAGGCCATTGAGGAACGCTTCATCCTCGACGTACTGAAGAATTACACCACTTACAAGACTTATTACCGGCTCGTCAAAGCCATCGAGGACGACCCCGAGGTGAACAAGAGCAAGGCAGCCAAGGCATTAGCCCGCTTCATGAGCTTGCACCCGCATAACATCGCCCAAAAGACGGAAGTCATGTTGGAACACTTCCATACCTTCACCCGCCACAAGATCGGCGGCCGGGCAAAGGCGATGGTCGTTACCGGCTCCCGCCTGCACGCCGTTCGCTACAAGCAGGAGTTCGACCGGCAGATCAAGGAAAAGGGCTACACAGGGATTAAAACGCTAGTCGCCTTCTCTGGAACTGTCGAAGACCCTGACGTAAAGGGCGTCAGCTACACCGAGCCGGAAATGAATCGTGATTCGGGCGGCAGGCAGATCAAGGAAAAGGAGCTTCCGGAGCGATTTGCCGGCGAGGAGTACCAAATCCTACTTGTCGCCGAGAAGTACCAGACGGGGTTCGACCAGCCACTCCTCCACACAATGTACGTGGACAAGCGGCTCGACGGAATCCAGGCCGTCCAGACGCTGTCGCGGCTGAACCGCACCTGCCCAGGGAAGGAGGATACCTTCGTCCTCGACTTCGTCAACAACGCTGACGATATTCAGATCGCCTTCAAACCGTACTACGAACAGACCATCGCGGGCGAGGCCGTAGAACCACGCCAACTTTACGAGCTGCAAGGGCAGCTTGAAGCGATGCACGTTTTTTACCGCGAGGACGTAGACGCCTTCTGCCAGGTTTTCTTCAAGCCCAAAGCGGCTCAATCACCCACCGACCATGCCATGATGAACGCCACCATCGACCCGGCCGTCGGTCGCTTCCGCCAGCTCGAAGAAGAGTCCCAGGAAAAATTCCGTAGCCTGCTGAACACGTTCCGCAACCTCTACGGCTTCCTCTCCCAAGTCATCCCATTTCAAGACAGTGACCTGGAGAAACTATACAGTTATGCGCGCTTCCTGGCCGCCAAACTGCCCTACCGGGCCACCGGCGACAAATACGCTTTCGACGACGAAGTGACGTTGAAATACTACCGCATCCAAAAAATCAGCGAAGGTTCCATCAAGCTGGGCGAGGGGGAGAACGTCGAGGTCCCCGGTCCAACTGCCGTTGGCACCGGCAAGGCTAAGGACGCCAAGATCGAACTGTCGCGCTTGATCGACACAATTAACGAGCGGTTTGGCACGGAATTCACTCAGGCCGACGAACTGTTCTTCCACCAGCTGCGCGAAGAGGCAATGGCCGACGAAGAAATCCGGCAGGCCGCCAATGCCAACTCCTTGGAGAATTTCCGCTACGTGTTCACAAAAGCCCTTGAAGGGCTGTTCATCGACCGGATGGACTCGAACGAAGAGATTTTCGCCAAGTACATGAACGACCCGGCTTTTAAGAAGCTAGTGTCGGAACATCTGTTGAAGCAGGTTTATGAACAGATTCGGGAGGAGGAAGCCGCTTAACATCACTCGAAGTGGCGCTGAGTGGTGAACAATGGAGCCAATGGACGCCGCGTATCAACGGTTCACTGAGCTTTTCGTCGAGATCGATCCCAAATATTGGGAGACAATCAAGAGCGAGGCGGACGTTCGTATGAAGATCATCGACAAGGTCTTCGTGAATGTCCTCGGCTGGCCCGACCAACAGATACACTTGGAGGAAGCCGCCGGGGAGGGGGCCATTGACTATCGCATGGCTGTGAATGGTTTAAGCCGTTTAACCAGGCCGGCGAGCGCCACCGGTCAGCAGCTATTAAGAATCTCCTGGTTGCCGCAATCCACATCCATTACCAAGTGCCAACTCGACAGCCCAGCATCCTCGCACGTGTCCATCTGACTCCCTTAGATGATCGAGAATCTCGCGGTCCTTGCAACCTTCCAGCACAAGTGCCTCTGCTAGTTCTAGCACGCGGTCGCGAACAAGGATGCCACTTGGCAGCAAGCGACTCTCAAATGCCGCTGTCGCGGCAGAAACGACTGCCGGAGAGCGCCATGACGCATCGAACGGTATCCGTATGAATGGATTACCGAACACTTCACGGGCAATTGTACTGACTGCCTTGTAACCTTTTGTCCAAGACTCCTCGTCCTCGTTCCAACAAACGCGCGAAACTCGAAAGGCTACCGAATTCGCCGCTTCCCAAGAATCGCATGCGGCGAGATCTCGAACGAGCAAATCCTCAACATGAATAGAACCCTCAAAGGATCTCATCGCGGCCAAGCTCATTTCGGCATCGCCAAAAAGGCGGTCGATGGATTCCTCAACTTCCTCGACAATCTGGCGGTTCGTTTGTGGTTGAATCCATTCCCACGCCCAGCGACAACAAGCAACTGCGAAGAGCCGTAACCGTCTATCCTTTGCCTTCCCTTTTATCCACTTAAGCATTTCGGTGGGTTCTTCGCTCGACATCCACTCAGATTCTGTCATGAGCTAACTCCTGCAATACACAACTGACGGCCCTGCGTCATTATAACATTTTCACATCGCCGAGCATCTTGAGCGCGCAGATGAAGAGGGATCAGGCGGCGTGGATTTTCCGGTCTATTCGGCGTTGGCCGGCTCCTCTTTTTCCGCGAACTCTTCCTTTGCCACTTCTCCATCCTGTTCGATTGCCATCATATGGTTGTAGTGCGTTTCCCACCCGCAGTGCTTGAAAACATCCCGAAAGACGTTCAGGTAGATATCAATCGTTGTATCATCTACCGTAATGCACACGTCATCGAACGAGAAATGAGAACCATCATGAACCCACCCGAGGAGCGTCCGACAGGCCGTTAGGTCGCCACCTGAGAACTTCCTTTCGAGGTTGTCCAATTCAATGCCGCCCAAGAGCTTTGACGCCTGCTCAAGGATTCGGCGAAGAGTGTTACAGATCGTATGCGGATTTCTCCGTCCAATCTCGGCCCAAAGAACCTCGTAGTGCGACTTAACGGGGTTCGTTCTAAAGAATAAAACCGACGACCGTTCATTTTGCTTGTAGACCTTCCAGTAAGTGATCTTCGACATTGACACGCCCTTGTGGCGCTTCTTGAAATAGCTTACTTCCTTGTGGAACGCGATGTTGTGCGTGAGGATGAAAACCTGTTTGATCGCACCTGCACCCGAGCACACGTTCACAAACAGATCTCGAATCAAGGAACTTACGATATGAAGCACATCGCTATCCAGACTCGACACCGGATCATCGAAGACGACAATCCGAGCAGCCGATACGTTTGCACCGTCCCTGCTTCCTTTAAGCAGATGGTAGAAATAGAGGAACGCAACGAAAGTCTTCTCGCCTTCACTCAGAGTGTGCTTTGCCGATTCACCACTTGCGCGAATGAGCTTGTACGATTTCTTGTCCGTCGTCATCGCGAGCTTGAATCCCCTAAAACCGAAAGCCTCAAGGAGCTTGTTGATTTCGTTCACCGTCGGCTCAACGCTCGTCATTTTCTTTTCGAGGTTGGCCAACTCACTATCCGCAGCCCGCAGGTCTCTCTCCTTTTGCTCGATTCGTTCCGTCATGCCCTTTATCGCCTTGTCAATTGTGGCCTTCTTTGTGTCATAATCCGCTACTGCTAGCGAAAGGCCGTCGTCGAGCATGAGCTTCCATACTTCGGACTCGACTTTCTCCCGTTCCGCTTCCCTGTCGTCAATCAGTCTGTTGTGTTTTTTTATCTCGACGTTTGCGGCGTCAATCAAGACAAGCACTGCCTCTGTGGCGTCCTTGATGGCATCGAGCGCGATTACCCGACTCGACTCTTCTTGCTTCTTCTGGATTCGGTCGAGATTGGTTTTCAACTGGATATCCAGAACCTTTCTCGCTTGATTGAACGCGGCAAGGTCGAGGTGCTGGGGCTTGCCTTGCTCAATCATGTCAAACTGCTGCTTCACCGCGTTCGCATCCGCTGAATAGTTTGCTTTCAGCGTCTTGATCGACTCGGAATCGGCGAGAAACGATTGGTCGAAGTAGGCTTCGAGGCTCTTTTTCAACGAGGCCGGCGCCGCTTGTTGGCAGAAGGGACAGGCTCCGGCGTTCTTCTCGAAAAAACCGACGCCCTGTTTTACCCAGTCGCTATTCCCAAGTTTCTGGATCATCCCAGCGATATCGACGTCCGTCTTGCCGACAACGATCTTCGACAGGATAGGCGCCGCTTCATAGTCAATCAGCTTTCCAAAACTCGGTCGCGCGATCTCCAGAAGCTTGTCTTGCTTCGGTCCAAATACGACTTGAACCCTGCCAGAAAGCGTCGCTGCATCGACCGTTTTGCACTTGTTATTGCCCGCTTCCAGAACAGCTCGGTTCTTAAAGGCTGCTTTTTGGAGACTCCCCCTCATGGCGTCTTTGAATTTCGCTTCATTCTTTTTTTTTACCGTCCAGCACTCCTTTGTGAGTTCATCATCCAGCGCGGCCTGCTTCTGTACCTGGCCTTCAAAGTTCGGGTCCGCTGGATCGCCGTCCCGGTTTTTCCTGATCGTTCCAATGTCATCCCGGAGCGTGTCGCAACGCTCTCGAACTTCCTCGATCTGATTGCCGAGATTGATCTCCTCCTCGCCGAGGGTGAAGATGCCTTTCAACTCTTCCGTTTGGGCGAAGTTGCCCTTGATCCAGTCGTCGTTGTAGACAATCCGCTCAAGGGGAATGTCTCCTGCCCACGTGATCTTGCAGTTCCCGGAATCTCCCTGAGCAATCGCCTTTGAGATGGTGGACTTGCCGGTTCCGTTGCCTCCAAAGAGATAATTGATTGCCTTCAGCCCAAAGAGTTGATGAAGGCCGACGAACGTGGCAAGATCCCGAAAGTCGATTGACTGAATCATCGGTTTCATCCTCGACTGGGAGCCATTACCGGACTCCCTCTGCTCAAGCGTAAGCTCTGGAAGACAGGTTCGCCGCCGGGCCGAGATGGCGAAAAACCTGCAACGGCAGGACGCCGATGTAATTGCGGCCGTCACCCCGGCACGGCGGCGAGAGCCAAGCAGCCAGGGCATTGTTGTAACTAACGCCAGCGGTGTCGCACAAGTTCACATTACTTGGCATCTTCCCACCAGCGCTCATATTCTTCCGGCAACATTTCCGGCATTTTTCCGAACAAAAGCCTCGCTTTATTTCGCCGCAGAAAAAAATGACTGCAACACCCCACATCCAGCCATACGGACGGCCACAGCGAGAGTCCAAATCCCGGCTCATACGCGAGGCGCCAAGCCTTACCGCTTGCCGGCATGAGATTAATGGAGATGGTCTCGCCACATCCGCATGGGCAGAGAAACTTCAGACTCTT
>Ga0206896_1110_pt1 | contig 18227 bp, 16 predicted proteins | sample Alteio_BWOrgHeat_52_FD_152969 | JGI IMG/M metagenome (GOLD analysis project Ga0206896, IMG submission 152969) | Enriched cells from forest soil in Barre Woods Harvard Forest LTER site, Petersham, Massachusetts, United States -... | ecosystem: Environmental > Terrestrial > Soil > Temperate forest >... | reverse complement strand
CCATCAGGGGGTCCAGGTGTTCAAAGATCGATTGGATCGTCTTTCCTTTCAGTGGAGGCAGAATTTCAAAAGAGATAAGGGTGCCCTTGGCGTCCCGGATATGCTGAGTTACTTGCATAATTTGCGATAAAACCCCGACAAGGTACTATTTTTGCCTCAAAACCGAACAACTTGGAGCTGGCAACCATTCATACCCAGGAGTTGGTGAAGCGTTACGGATCGAGGACCGTCGTCAACCATGTGAGCGTACAGGTACAGCAGGGAGAGATCGTAGGACTCCTGGGACCGAACGGTGCGGGCAAAACGACCTCGTTCTACATGGTCGTTGGCTTTGTGCGCCCGGATGAGGGTTCGGTCTATCTGAACAACGAGGACATCACCAAACTGCCCATGTACAAGCGGGCCCAGATGGGCATCGGTTACCTGCCTCAGGAAGCCTCGGTGTTCCGGAAGCTGAGCGTGGAAGACAACCTCGCCGCCGTCCTGGAAATGACCAAACTGGACAAGGCCGCCCAAAAGCAAAAGATGGAAGACCTGATCGAAGAATTTGGTCTGGGTCACGTCCGCAAGAACAACGGGGACTCCCTTAGCGGTGGAGAGCGCAGGAGGACCGAGATCGCCAGGGCGCTGGCGGTCGACCCCAAATTCATCCTCCTGGATGAGCCCTTTGCAGGAGTGGACCCCATCGCCGTAGAAGACATCCAGGCGGTGGTGGCCCGCCTCAAATACCGTAACATAGGTATCCTCATCACCGACCACAACGTCAATGAAACCCTGTCCATTTGTGACCGGGCCTACCTGCTCATCGAAGGAAAGATATTCATGCAAGGCACGGCCGAAGAACTTGCCGAGGACGAAAAGGTGCGCAGCCTCTATCTGGGAAGGAATTTCGAGCTGAAGCGCAAGGACTACCTCCTAAAAGACGCGCGGACCCGATGAAAATCCTCAGCCCCACCATATCGAGGCTGGCGCGTCTGCGCTACTGGAGGGTCCAGCAGTGGTCGGAGCACCCCCGTGCCGCCCAACGGGAGGTGTTGCAAGACCTCGTAACCATGGCTCAGTACACGGAGATCGGCCGTCAGTATGGGCTCTCGGAACTCTTCTCCGTCAGGGAATTCAAACAGCGCATCAGGATACACGAATATGAAGATATCAAACCCTACATCGAAAGGATGATGAAGGGAGAAGAAAACGTTTTGTGGAACACCCCGGTCAATTGGTTCGCTAAAAGCAGCGGGACCACGAGCGATAGGAGCAAGTTCATCCCCGTCACGGAAGAGAGCCTCAAGGACGGACATTATAAAGCCGCCCGGGACGTACTGACCCTCTACTACGCCAACTTCCCCGACTCCGACCTCCTTACCGGCAAAGGACTGGTGGTGGGGGGCAGCCACCAGATCAACAAGGTCAACGAAGACATCCACTATGGCGACCTGAGCGCGGTCCTCCTTCAGAACGCCCCGTTTTACGGCCAGTGGTTGCGCACCCCCGAACTGGCGATCGCGCTGATGGACGAGTGGGAGACCAAAATCGAGAAGCTTGCCGCGTCAACCATTCACGAAAACGTCACCTCGCTTTCCGGAGTCCCCACCTGGACGCTCCTCCTCCTCAAACGGATCCTCGACATCACCGGCAAGAACCATATCAGCGACGTATGGCCCAACCTGGAACTCTATATCCACGGCGGCGTTTCATTCACCCCTTACCGCGACCAATTTGCGCGGGTTCTGGGCAAGGACATCAGTTACCTGGAAATATACAATGCCAGCGAGGGTTTCTTTGCGGCCCAGGACCTGCCCCGTTCCGAGGGGATGCTCCTTTTCCTCGACCATGGCATATTCTATGAATTTATGCCCGTAGGGGAATACGGCAAGCCAGACCCCCAGACGATCGGTCTCCAGCACGTGGAGCTGGGCAAAAATTACGCCCTGGTCATCTCCACCAACGGGGGTCTGTGGCGCTACCTTGTAGGGGACACGGTGGAGTTCACTTCCCTCAGTCCCTTCCGGGTCAAGGTCAGCGGACGCCTCAAGCACTTCATCAATGCCTTTGGGGAAGAGGTCATCATCGACAATACCGACCGGGCGATCGTCCTGGCCTCCGAAAAAACGGGCGCAGTGGTCAACGACTACACGGCCGCACCCATCTATTTTAGCGACCAGGGCAACGGAGCCCACGAATGGGTCATAGAATTCGAACGCCAGCCTGAGGATATGGATGCCTTTATCACCGCACTCGACGCCTCCCTGCAACAGATCAACAGCGACTATGAGGCCAAGCGCTACAAGGACATCGCCCTTCGTAAACCCCTCGTGCACGCGGTCCCAAACGGGCTATTCAACGCGTGGCTCAAGGGCAAGGGCAAACTCGGGGGTCAGCATAAGGTACCCCGTCTCAGCAACGACCGTCGGCACATGGATGAGATCCTGGACCTCCTGAAGCGCTGGGACCAGGACAGGCGCTGAAAGTAAGTGCTTTGCCTTATCTTCGCGTCGCGAATGGACGTATATATGCAGTTATTAAAAAATAAAGTTGCCATCGTTACCGGCGCCGCTCGCGGTATCGGAGAGGGCATCGTTCGAAAATTCGCCGAACATGGCGCGCATATAGCCTTCACCTATGTCAGCGAAGGCAGCGCCTCCAGGGCCAAGGCCCTTGAAGAGGAGCTTTGGACAAAGGGCATCAAGGTCAGAGCATATCGGAGCAACGCCGCTGTCTTTGCCGAGTGCGAAGCGTTTGTCACCGAGGTAGTCAAAGAATTCGGAACGGTGGATGTCTGTGTAAATAATGCGGGCATTTCAAAAGACAACCTCCTTCTCCGGGTGACCCCCGAACAGTGGCAAGAGGTCATACAGACCAACCTGGATAGTGTATTCAACCTGACCAAACAGGTCATCAAACCCATGATGAAGGCAAAGTCCGGGAGCATCGTCAATATGAGTTCGATCGTAGGCGTCCGCGGGAATGCCGGGCAAGCCGCCTATGCTGCCTCCAAAGCCGGGATCATCGGGTTCACGAAGTCTATAGCCCTGGAGTTGGGGAGCCGCCACGTGCGTTGCAACGCCATCGCACCTGGCTTTGTGGAAACCGATATGACCCACTACCTCAAAAAGGGACACGGGGCGGCCGAATTTCTCAACAAGATCCCCCTTGGCCGCTTTGGCACTACCTCGGAGATCGCCGATACCGCACTGTTCCTGGCCTCCGATATGAGCTCTTACATCACCGGTCAGGTCATCAGCACCTGCGGCGGATTGAATATATAGTCAATGGAATTTAAAAAGCTTCTTGAAAATAACCGGGCCTGGGCGCGCTTAAGGGTAAAGGAAGACCCTGACTTCTTTAAACGGCTCTCCGCCCTCCAGCAACCTGAATTCCTCTGGATCGGTTGCAGCGACAGCCGCGTTCCTGCCAACCAGATCACCGACACCCATCCGGGGGAAATCTTTGTCCATCGAAATATCGCAAACGTCGTGGTGCATACCGACGTCAACCTCAGCGCCGTCCTCGACTATGCCGTAAACATCCTAAAGGTCAAACACGTCATCGTCTGCGGACACTACGGTTGCGGGGGCGTGAGGGCTGCCATGACGCGGACCGACTACAAGCCCATCCTCAACAAGTGGCTCCGCAACATCAAGGACGTATACCGTATTTACCAGGAAGAGCTCGACGCCATTGCCGACGAAGAAGCCCGTGTAGACCGTCTGGTCGAACTCAATGTCCGCGAACAGGTCATGAACCTCGCAAAAATGTCCACCATCCAAAGGGCCTGGAAACACGAAAAACGCCCCCACCTTCACGGCTGGGCTTACGGCCTGAAAGACGGGTACATCAACCCCATTTTAGACTTGGAACCCGGGGCGGCCATCGACCCACTGTACGAGTACGAGGATCTATAGCAGCAGCTTCGCCAGTAAAAACCCCACGGCGATTGCCGTAATCACGGTCACTAGACCCGGCCGTATAAAACTGTGGTCGACCACCCATTTCCCGATCCGCGTCGTCCCCGTCTTATCTATATGGATCGCCGCCAGCAGGGTCGGATAGCCGGGCAGCACCCAGTCGCTGTTCACCGCCGGAAACATCGCGATAAGCGCTGGAGCCGGCAGACCCAGGGCCAACCCCAGGGGCATCATCACCTTGGTCGTAGCCGACTGGCTGAACATGAGCACACCCATAATAAAGATCGCAATCGAAAACGTCCAGGGGTGACCCTTTACGATACCGCCCAACGCTCCTTGGATCAGCGCCTGATTGTTCTCCATAAACGTGGCGCTCATCCAAACCACGCCAAACACCGACACCAGCGCAAGGGCCATCGAGGTGAAGAGGCTCGACCTTGCTACGTCCGAGGGCGCCGTAGGTGTGAGCAGCAGCATGGCCGCCGTTGCGCTAAGGGTGACGATCTCTATCACCGTGACCATTTTCAAGCTCCCGTCCGCGTTTACACTAAAGGATGCCTTCCCCGGAGCCCAGGCTGTCAAGAGGTGGGGGAAAGCTCCCGCAAGGACCACCAGGAGGATCGCGGCGCCAAAAATGTATACGGATGTCTTTGCACCGGACTTAAGCTGACGCGGCGCTGGGGTCGTCTTGCCCCCAGGCGCCGCGGCATCCAAAGCGGCGGGGGCAAGGCTCGCTCCTGCATCGGCGGCGGCGGCGGCTGACGCGACCGGGTCTTTATCCAGCTCCTTCCCCATCCGGAGCACCGACAATGCTCCTGCCAGCATCCCGACGAAACAAGCCGGTATCCCTATCTTCATAACGTCCACGGCCGCCCCGGGATAGGCCAGCAAGGCAGCCAGGGCTGCCGTGGCGGCTGACATGGGGCTTCCCGTCAGGGCGATGTGGGAGGCGATCACGGAGATGCTCAAAGGGCGTTCGGGACGGATCCGCTTGTCGACGGATACCTCGTAGATGATGGGCAGCATAGAATAGACGACGTGGGCCGTCCCCGCGAAAAGCGCCAGGAAGAACACGACGATAGGTCCCAGAAAGACGATGCGGGAAGGATGACGGCGGATGACCTTTTCCGCGAGGTATACCAGATAGTCCAGACCACCCGCCGCCTGCATACAGGCGGCTGTGGTAACGATCGATAAGATGATCATCATCACGTCCAGCGGAGGCTCTCCCGGACGCATATGAAAGACCCCGACAAAGATCAGCATCCCCACCATACCCATGACACCCAGTCCGATCCCCTTCATCCGGGACCCCACCAGGATCATACCCAGCAATACGGCAAGCTGGATCCAGATCAAGCCGGCGTTTTAGTTGGTTGTATTTCTTTTGCTTTGTGGAAGCGGGCGATGGCTTCCCGGGTATAGTCACTCAGCACCAGCCTTCCGCTGATCGCCGCCTTTTCCTGGAGGAGTTCGTCCCAATGCTCGGTGCCCTTCCAGAGGGTTTTTTTCATTTCCTTCATGGCCTCCGGACTGAAATGCGCCAGCGAATTCGCCAGGCGATTTACGGAATGGTCCATATTTTCAATGCTTTCGTGGACTTCCGCGAACAAGCCTTTCTTCTTAGCCCAGTCCGCGTTCCTCCAGAGGCTCGCGTCGATAGCCAGCTGGCTAAAGGCGGACGCACCGATCTTTCGCTCCACGGCCGGTCCTATTACAAAGGGTCCGATACCCAGGGCAAGCTCACTCAGTTTGATCTCCGCCTTGTCAAAGGCGATGCAGTAATCCACGGCAGCCGCCAGGCCGACGCCACCCCCTACACACTTGCCCTGGATACGCCCGATGATAAACTTGGGGCATTTGCGCATAGCGTTAATCACTTCGGCAAAACCGCTGAAGAACTTGGTCCCCTCGGCCTCTGTCCGGATACGCTCCAACTCCTCAAAGGACGCGCCCGCGCAAAAGGCCCTGTCCCCGGCGGAGCGAAGGACAATTACTTTTGTATGAGCGTCCAGGCTTGCGATGTGGATCTCCTGGGCCAATTCGTGTAACAGCTTTCCCGGCAGGGAATTACTCTGGGGATGGAAAAATTCAAGGGAGGTGATGCCGTGGTCGTGCTCGATCTTCACGTAACCCTCTTGCACTTCGTGGATCATGTCCTAAATTTAATCAAAGTTTACAACGCACCATCGTTAAAATGGTCGCGATCGCCACGGTTTCCCCGGTCTCGTCGTAGACATCCACCAGCCATTTGACGATCCCCTTCGGGATGTCCAGCTCGTCCTTTGGTTCTTGCCGGACCTTCTCCTTACAGGTCAGCCGCACCCCGATGGTCGCCCCCGCGTATACCGGTTTTAGAAAGCGGCAGTCCTCCAGCCCGTAGTTCAGCAAGACCGGTCCCTTCCCCGGGTCCACAAACAGTCCCGCCGCCGCGCTGAGGATAAAGTACCCGTGGGCCACCGGTTTTTCAAAGGGCGTCCCTTCCAGGGATGTATGGTCCGTATGGGCGTAAAAGTGGTCCCAGCTTACGTTAGCAAAATTGACGATGTCTGCCGAGGTCACGGTTCGTCGGTGGGTAACCACCGTATCCCCTATGGCCAGTTCTTCAAAATATTTCCGGAAGGGGTGCACGGCGTCGAGTAATTGGGCGCCCCCGGGCTGGTAGACAGCGGTCACTGCTGTAAGGGTCGTGGGATCTCCCTGCACCGCGACCCGTTGCATGTAGTGTTTCACCCCCCTGAGGCCCCCCATTTCCTCCCCACCTCCGGCCCTGCCAGGGCCTCCATGGACCAGGAGCGGCAGGGGAGAGCCGTGACCCGTGCTCTCTTTTGCACAGGCGGCGTTTAGGATGAGGATGCGTCCATGGTGGGTGGCGGCGCCCAGCACAAATTCTTTGGCAAGCGAAGGACGCGCCGTGACGATAGACGCGACCAGGGAGCCCTTTCCCTTTTTGGTGAGGGCCACCGCCTCCTGCACTCCCCGATAGGGCATCAGCGTGCTCACCGGACCAAAGGCCTCCACTGAATGAATGGCTTCAGCTCCAAAGGGTGTTTCGTTGACCAGCAACAAAGGGCTCAAAAAGGCGCCCTTGACCCCGTCGGCATCCAATAGGTCCGCGGTTGCGTCGAGGGTCCCGTAGACCAGTTTGCTCCCCTCCAGGAGCTTTCGTACCTGGGCCCGCACCTCTTCCCGCTGGCCGGCGCCGGCCAGCGGACCCATACGCACCTTTTCGTGCGCCGGGTTCCCGATCACGGTTTGGGCCAGGGCCTTTGTCAGACCTTCCCGAACCGCCTCCAATCTGGCTGCAGGCACAAATATCCTTCGAATGGCCGTACACTTCTGTCCGGCCTTTACCGTCATTTCCCTGCGGACTTCCTTTAGGAAGATGTCCCACTCGGGCATGCCCGGGTCGACATCCTCCCCCAACACGATACTGTTCAGCGAATCCGCTTCCATCGTAAACGGCACGTTTTCCTTCAGGACCACCGGATGAGCTTTTAGTTTTAGCCCCGTCTCCGCCGAGCCCGTGAAGGTGATCACGTCCTGAGAGCCCACATGATCCAACAAATCTCCCGCGCTCCCGCAAAGCAGCTGCAGGGCTCCATCCGGTAGTATGCCCGAGGCCACGATCTCCCGGACCACCGCCTCCGTCAGGTAGGACGTCAGCGTAGCTGGCTTCACCACCGCGGGCATCCCTGCCAGAAGGTTGACCGCGATCTTTTCCAACATCCCCCAGACAGGAAAGTTAAATGCGTTGATGTGGATGGCTGTCCCCTCCTTGGGGACCAGCAAGTGCTGGGCCGCAAAGGACCCGCCTTTGCTCAAGACGTGCGGGTCCCCGTCCAGCGAGTAGGGTTCGTCCGGAAATTTCCGGCGCAGCGAAGCATAGGAAAAAAGGTTCCCGATCCCTCCTTCTATATCGATCCAACTGTCCGACCGGGTGGCCCCTGTCCGGTAGCTGACGGTATAAAACTTTTCCTTTTGGGCGGAGAGGTGGAGCGCCAACGCCTTAAGCATGCGGCCCCGTTCGTGGAAGGTCATCCGCCTCAACGCCGGATTCCCCACCTTTCTGGCATACGCCAGGACTTCCCCAAAGTCCAGGCCGCCTGTGCTTGCCCTGGAGAAGGCCTCTCCGGTGACCGCGTCATACAATACCTGTCCCTCGCCTGTTCCAGGCACCCAATCCCCGCCAACATAATTTTCCAGTTGTTGCATAGCAGCAAACAATTGTTCGTTTGTGCCGTAAAGATAAGGGGAACACCCGATACCAGGACCCCGGCCCGCTAAGGTCAGGCAGCCTTTTCCGACTTCCCGTTTATTTCGGTACTGAGCGCTTTGAAGATATCCTCGATGCTGCCCTCTCCGGGGACGTGCACCACTTTTCCGAAGGCGGAATAATAGTCTGCCACGGCTGCCGTCTTATTTTCGTATTCCCTGATTCGATTTCGAATGATCATTTCATCCGCATCGTCGCTGCGTCCGCTACTCTTTCCCCGGTGCATCAGGCGATGGACCAGTTCTTCCTCACTTACTTCCAGGGCCAGCATCAGGTGAATGGCGGTTTTCTTCTGGGTCAGCAAGGTATCCAAAGCCTCCGCCTGGGCGACGGTGCGCGGGAACCCGTCAAAAAGGAAACCATTGGCCCGAGGGTTGTTGTCCAGGGCCGAACCGATCATCCCGATGACCACCGCATCCGGCACCAACCGGCCTTCGTCCATAAAGTGTTTGGCCTCGAGCCCCAAACGGGTCTGCCGGGCAATTTCCGCCCGAAGCAAGTCCCCCGTCGACAAATGGATCCATCCATACTTTTCGATCAGTCGGCTCGATTGAGTTCCCTTCCCGCTGCCCGGAGGGCCAAAAAGAATCAAATTGAACATAGCTAACAAATATAGTCAACGAACACTGAACAAATTCCAATTTTTTGCCTCAAAACCACCGGTTTATAAAAAATGATAATATCATGGCGGTCGGCCCTGGGTGGGCCGCCCGGCCCTGCCAAATATTGTATCTTTGCTATCCACTATGAGCACCAACAAATCGAACAACCCCGTTTATTCCCACACGGATACATCCAAGGTGGACCTTAGCGAAGACCAGTGGAAAAAAGTCCTTCCTTCCGAGGTCTACCACGTGGCCCGTCAAAAAGGGACCGAGCGTCCATTTACGAGTCCTTTCGAAACCTCGAAGGAGGTGGGTACCTACTACTGCGCCGTCTGCGGTAACCCCCTGTTCCAAAGCGACACTAAATTTGAGTCCGGTTGCGGCTGGCCCAGCTTTTATGAGCCCCTCAGCAAGACCAGCATCCTCTATGCCCCCGACAACGCCCATGGTATGAACCGTACCGAGGTCATGTGCGGGCGCTGTCATTCTCACCTCGGCCACGTCTTTGATGACGGCCCTCCTCCGACCCACCTGCGTTTCTGCATCAACGGTGTGGTCCTGGACTTTGAAAAGGCCAGGGAAGCAAAGGATGCGTACGACAAGAAACAGGGGGTATAACCCTTGTACCATAACCGGACGACCGTTGTATCAAAAGGGTGCACAAGCCGCTTTAGCGAGTCTTGATTGTCAGCTGTTTAGGTCCTGGCCCTCGTTTTGATCGGGAATGGGAAACCCCCTCCATGCTACAGAGTTATATCCGTCTCGCCTGGCGTAACATTGTCCGGACCAAATGGTACAGCGCCCTGAACATCCTTGGGCTCGCCATCGGGATGGCTGTCGCGTTGCTGATAGCCATGTGGGTACGTTACGAATATTCTTATGACCGTTTCCTGCCCGGATACGGGCAGATCTACCAGGTCGCACGAAACTTCGACAACAACGGGGAAACCCTCACGTTTAAAGTGTGCTCGATAAAGCTGGCCGACGTGCTCCACGCCAGCTTTCCGCAATTGGACGTGGCCGAAACCGACTATATCAGTCTGCACGGCTTGAAATCTGGAAACAACAAGTTCCTTTTGTATGGAGGACAGGTTAACGACAACTTCCTCCAACTATTCGGTTACCCGCTTACGAAGGGCAATCCCTCATCCGTACTCAAAGACCCTTATTCCATCGTGCTTACCGCGAACACCGCAAAGTCGCTGTTCGGAGACCAGGATCCTATTGGCAAATTTGTGCGTTTTGACAATAAGGACAACCTGAAGGTGACCGGCGTCCTTCAAGACATCCCCTCCAATTCATCGTTCAGCTTTGACTACCTGGTGCCCTTTAGCTACTACGAACACGCGCAGGGCATTAGCCGGGGAGGGAGTTTTGGCAACAATGGCTACCAGATCTTTGTCCGTCTGAAACCCGGCGTCAGTGAGGCACAAATGCGCCGCGAACTCAAGGACATCGAGAAGACGGAAAAGGACAATGTGAATGCCATGAAATCCGAGGTCATCCTGCAGCCCATGCGTCAGTGGCACCTCTGGTCGGACTATCAGAACGGCAAACCCGCCGGAGGGATGATCGACTACGTCCGGATGTTTAGCATCGTCGGCCTGCTAATCCTGGTCATCGCGTGTATCAACTTTGTAAACCTGGAAACCGCTCGGTCTGAAAAAAGGGCCCGGGAAGTGGGCGTCCGAAAGGCTATCGGTTCCGGCCGCCGGGACCTCATCCTGCAATTCCTGACCGAATCGTTCCTGCTTACCTTTATGGCTTTTCTTTGCGCGGTGGTGCTGGCCGCCCTGGCCCTTCCGCTGTTCAATACCCTCGCGGAAACTGATATGCGCCTGCCCTTTGAGCACCCATTGTTCTGGGCCGTTCTCCTGGCCGGCGCTTCTCTTACGGCGTTGCTGGCCGGCAGCAGACCTGCGCTCTATCTTTCCTCCTTCAAGCCCGTAGAGGTCTTAAAGGGTTCGCACCAGCCCGGAAAGTCCGCGGGCCTGCCCAGAAAGATCCTCGTGGTCGTCCAGTTTAGTTGCTCCATAGCCCTTATCGTCAGCACGATCATCATTTACCAGCAGATCCAATATACCAAGAACAGACCCACCGGTTATGATACCAACCGGCTCCTGGCCACCAAGATCAATGAAGACCTGGCCCGCAACTACCCCGCCATCAAACAAGACCTTTTGCAGGCTGGAATCGTGGACCACATAACCGAATCGTCCAGCCCCGCCACCGACGTTTGGTGGCACTCAGACATCAAGCAATGGCCCGGTAAAATGCCCGGGGAAACCGTCGAGATGGGTATCGACCTGGTATCCGACGATTACTTCAAGACCCTGGGCATGTCACTGTTGAGCGGAAGAGACTTTGTCGGGCCAACCGACTCCACCTGCGTCATACTCAATGAAACCGCCATCAAAAGGCTACGCCTGAAGGATCCCTTGAACCAAGTCATCAATTTCCAGGGTACACAGGTAAGGATCATCGGCACCGTAAAAGACGCCCTCCTTGGTTCACCCTTTACCGCCGCTGGGCCCATCATGTTTGGCTATACCCCTGCACAGGCCAGCTTTATCCTGTACCATCTTTCCCCACGCGTCCGCACCCCCGAGGCCCTGGCACGACTGACCGAGGTATTCAACCGCTACGACCCTTCCTACCCTTATGACTATCATTTTGTCAACGAGCAATACGCTCGGAAATTTGACCTCGAAGTGTTGATAGGCCGCCTGTCCGGTATACTGGCCGCGCTGGCTATTTTTATCTCTTGTCTGGGCTTGCTGGGTCTGGCGGCCTATACGGCCGAACAACGCACCAAAGAGATTGGCATCCGCAAAGTCCTTGGCGCCTCGGTGCCCCAGGTATGGCTACTGCTCTCCCGCGATTTTATCCTGTTGGTGCTCATTAGTTGCCTGGTGGCCACTCCCCTGGCGTTCTATTTCCTCCAGCACTGGCTGCTCCACTACGACTACCGGATCACCATCCAACCCCTCGTCTTTGTTCTGGCGGGTTTGGCGGCGCTCCTGATCACGCTGGTGGCGACCAGCTTCCAATCGATCCGCGCGGCATTGGCCAATCCCGTAAAGAGTTTGAAATCAGAATAGGAAACTACCCGACCCATCGGACCTTTTTGTCCATCGGTACGATCCGCTTTCCCGGTGCGAGGGCCCCGTCTGCATACCCCAGGTAAAGGAACCCCAGGACCTTATCCGCCTCCTGCAGCCCCAGGTACTCCTTCATAGCCGGGTGATAGGTCATTCCACCGGTCCCCCAGTACACCGCTAATCGCCGTGCTGCCGCAGCCAGCAGGATATTCTGCCCGGCGCAGGCGCTGGCAATCAATTCTTCCTGTTCGGGTATCTTGGGGTTGTCCCCCCGGCGCATGCAAAGGGCGATGACATGGCTGGCGGTCTTACCCATTGTGTCCAGTTTTTCATAGGCGGCGGTCGTAAACCGGTCGGCTGGGGTATGCAGGCGATAGTGTTCGGCATGGTCGTGGCAGAATTGCTGTACTGCGTTCCCCGCATACACCACGAAATACCAGGGTTCGGTGTGGGCATGGGTGGGCGCCCAGTTGGCGAGTTCAAGGAGTTCACCGATGACGGCGTCGGGTATCCGGTCTCCATTCATAAACACGGGTTTCACGGTGCGCCGTAAGTGTATCACCTGATCTATTGCTGTAGTTGTCGTCATGGGCTGCAAGATACTACTATCTTTGCCCTCGGAAAGATGAGGACACAACGGCTATCGAAAGAACAGGCCCTGCAAAAGCTCAGGCATTTCTGCGCGTACCAGGAGCGCTGCCACCAGGAGGTGAAGGAAAAGTTGTACGGGTTCGGCTTGCACAAGACGGAAACGGAGGAGGTCTTGTCTCTACTGATCGAGGACAATTACCTGGACGAGGAACGCTTTGCGATCCAGTTCGCGGGGGGGAAGTTCCGGATGAAGCACTGGGGGAAACGGAAGATTGAAGCCGAGCTCAAGGCCCGACAGGTATCGGCCTATTGCATCCGCAAAGGTTTGGCGCAGATCTCCGAAGACGACTATGGAAAAACCCTGGCAAAATTGACGTCGGATAAATTTAAGGGCCTCAGCGGCGAGGACGCCTTCACCGCCCGGGGCAAGACCACGGCCTATCTACTGCAAAAAGGCTATGAACCGGACCTGGTGGCAAAAGCGATCGATGCCCACCGCGCGTAAGATATTCCTTATTTTTACCCCATGTCCACGCTCACCTTCACCCTGATTCAGGCCGACCTCCGTTGGGAGGACAAGGAGGCCAACCTGCAGCGCTTCGAGGACAGGATCGGCCGGCTTGTGGAAAAGACGGAGGTCATCCTGTTGCCAGAAATGTTCTCCACGGGCTTTAGCATGGAGGCGGCCAGACTGGCAGAGGACATGACGGGCCCTACGGTTTCCTGGATGCGAAGGCTGGCGGCGGCAAGAAAGGTCATCCTGGCAGGGAGTCTTATTGCCCAGGAAGAGGGTCGGTACTTCAACCGGCTGGTGTGGATGTTGCCCAACGGCCAATATGGTACTTATGATAAACGGCATTTATTTGGCTACGCGGACGAAGACAGGCACTTTGCGCCGGGAGACAAGCGCCTCGTCGCCTCGGTCAAGGGGTGGAAGGTTTGTTTGCAGGTCTGTTATGACCTGAGGTTCCCGGTTTGGGCAAGGAACGGCCTGGACGAACAAGGACAGGCAGAATACGACGTGCTGGTCTATGTGGCCAACTGGCCCGAACGAAGGAATCACGCCTGGAAAACCCTCCTCCAGGCCAGGGCGATCGAGAACCAGTGCTTTGTCATAGGGGTCAACCGGGTTGGCGCCGATGGAAAGGATATCCGTTACGCGGGGGAGTCGATGGTCATTGACCCTTTGGGGGAAGTCCTTTACCAGGGGACCAACGCGGAGGAGGTGCACTGCATCACGCTGGAGCGGGCGAGGCTGGTAGAGGTCAGGGGAAGGTTCCCCTTCCTCAGAGATGCGGACCAATTTGCGATAGAGCTATGAAGACACTATTCCATAACGGTATCATCCATACCGGAACAGAAACGCTTCACGGACAGACGGTCCTCACCGAAGACGGGCTGATCAAATCCATCCTACAAAACGACGGGACCGGGGACGCCGACCTCGTCGACCTGGAAGGGGGTCACCTGGCGCCCGCTTTCATCGACCTGCAGATCTATGGAGGGCGGGGACGCCTGTTCTCGGACCACCCTTCGGTGGAATCTTTGAAGGCCACTTATCAGTACTGTCTGGAAGGCGGCGCGGCCTATTTCCAGCCGACCATGGCCACCCAAACGGACACGTTGATGGATCAGGCGATAGACGCCGTAAGGGACTATCAGGACCAAGGGCTAAAAGGGATCCTGGGTCTGCACCTGGAAGGTCCGTATATCAACCCGTTGAAAAGGGGGGCTCACAGGGAGGCGTATATCCAGAAACCGGACCCGGCAAAGGTTTCAGCACTACTAGCGAGGGCCGGGCGACACCTGACCATGATGACCCTCGCCCCCGAACGCTGCGACGCGCAGGTCATACACCAATTAACGGAGGCGGGGGTCGTCGTCTCCGCGGGGCATACCAACGCGACTTATGATGAGGCGCTTGTGGGTTTCACCCGGGGTATAACAGCCGCCACACATTTATTCAATGCGATGAGCCCCCTGTCCCACCGCGCCACCGGCATGGCCGGGGCCTTGTTGGGAAAGGCCAATATTCCGGTAAGCATCGTAGCCGACGGGCACCATGTAGACTTTGCGGTGATCGGCATCGCCAAAAGACTGTTGGGCGAGAAGCTTTTCCTGATCACCGATGCCGTCACCGAAAATAGCGAAGGCTCCTACCAGCATCGGCTGGACGGGGACATGTACGTCCTGCCGGACGGCACCCTTTCAGGGTCGGCCCTCACCATGATACAGGCGGTAAAAAACTGTGTGGAACGCGTGGGGATTTCCCTTTCCGAAGCCCTGCGGATGGCCTCCCTGTACCCCGCCAGGGTAATGGGCCTGGACGGACGGCTGGGCAGCATTGCCCCTGGAAAAGAGGCCGCCCTGGTTTGGTTTGACGGGAACTACCGGGTAAAAAAAGTCTTCGCGCCCTAGGGACGGCCCGAAACGACTGCCCCGGGAACCGGCATGCCGATCAGCTCCAGCACCTTACGCATCTTAGGGTCCACGGCCCCCCGGATATCCGCGGTCGTGGGAACCACCTCTATATCCGGCTGGACTCCCCGCCCGTCTTTTGGGAACCGATGGTTGATGATCATCCGGAATAGCGGCAACGAAACCCGGAGATGGGTGCCGGGCAGTGTCACGTCCGGTATATAGATCCCATCATTGCCGTAGTAACCACCTCCGGTTTCCTCTCCAACGATGGTGATCCCCGGGGTGCCCTTCAGGTTGGCGGTAAAGATAGATGCCGCCGAAAACGTAAACCCTCCCGTCAGGACATAGACGTTCCCCTTGTAGTGGTCCCTTTTTATGGGATGATACTTTTTGCCTTCCAGACTGGTGAAGTGATAAAAGCCGTCCTCTTTTTGTTTGGTCAGAAAGGTCATGCCCAATTGGGGCATAAATGTCCTGTCCATATAGCGTTTATACGCGATGTGGCGGGTAGCGGCGTATACCGAGTCCACGAATCCAAAGTCTCCCGGCATCAGGTATTTGGCCAGGAGGATGGCGCTGCTGATCTCTCCCCCCGAATTGGTCCGGATGTCGATGACCAGGTTCGGGACTTTTTCCCGCCGGAGGATCTCAAAACTCGTCCGGATAAAATCCTTTTTCAATCCCTCGTCGAAGGTGCGGATGGTCAGCACGGCCACCTTTCCCGAGCTGTCGATCCTAAGCGAACGCAGTTGTTCGAGCTCCTCCCTTTTGGACAGCCGGAAGGGGGCACCCATTTCCCAGATCTTTAGCGCCTCTGCCAGGGTGGTGTCCTTTTGAAGGTCATACGCCTTTACCGGAGACGTAAAATCCGTCCTGCCGGGTCGTTGCACGCCCACCGTATAGACGGAATCCCAACCAAAGACGTTTTGATACCATTGGGGGAAGTCCCCGCTGATCCGCTGGTAGGCAAAATTGTAGCAATACCCGTCCACCGAAAAGAAGCGCCGCAGGCTATCGATCAGGGACGCCGCAGGTATCCCGTTGATGGCCGTGATCACATCCCCTGCCTTAAAGGTAGTGTCCCGGACATAGGGGTTGAACACCAGGGCCAGGCTGGGTTGGTCATGAACGCCTAGGATCTTGACCTGGAAAGGGAACTGGGGGGCCGGGTGCCGGTACATATAGTCCTCATACATCGTAGACGGTCTTACCCCCGTGTGCCCGCAACGGATATGCGCCAGGGTTGACGCGACCAGATTCCGGAAAGCGCCTTCGTTCATCGGGGCTACGATGCTGGAGTCGGCCTGGGCGAAGTAATAGCGGATACTGTCGGGAGAGGTATACCAGTAAAGGCTGGGGTGATCGGCCTCCATGATCCCGGTAAGCAAACGGAAGTCGCTGTGCAGCACCTGAGGGGAATAGGTATGGTCCGGCGTATAGTGCGCCACCCTGGAGCCGGCACAGCCCGCCAGCAGGATCGACAGGCCTAAGCAACGGATATGGGTACGGTATTTCTTGCTCACGTTTGGGTTTTAAAAGGCTTTCCAGCCTTGTGCGGTGATCGGATATTTGTTTCCACCCCGGGTGATGATATGGGCACCCTCGGCCGCATCGGTCACATATCCGATGACGCTGATCTGTTCCGAGGCGACAATCTTGTCGTGATCGGCCTGGGAAATAGTGAACAACAGTTCATAGTCCTCCCCTCCGCTCAGCGCGCAGGCCGTCGGGTCCAATTCCAATTTGAAAGCGAACTGACGGCTCTCCTGGTCAATGGGCAGCTTGTCCTCATAGATGACGCACCCTACCCCGCTGCCTTTGCAGATGTGGAGGAGCTCGCTGGAAAGCCCGTCGCTGATGTCCATCATGGCCGTGGGTCGGATGCCTTCTGCGCCCAGGAACTCGATGATATCCTTGCGGGCTTCCGGTTTTAACAAACGGCCCACGATATAGCGTTGCCCTTCAAGGTCCGGCTGCACCTGGGGGGATTCCATAAATATTTTCTTTTCCCTTTCCAGCAGGGTCAGTCCCAAAAAGGCCGCGCCCAGGTCTCCGCTCACGCAAACGAGGTCGCCTTTAACCGCCCCGCTCCGGGTTACAAAGGCCCCCGGCGCAACCTCTCCGATGGCCGTCACGCTGATGAGCAGTCCCTTTGGGGAAGCGCTGGTGTCCCCACCCACCAGGTCCACCCCATAACGCGTGCAAGCGGCATAGACACCTTCATAGAGTTCCTCGATAGCCTCCAGCGAGAACCGGTTGCTAAAGGCCAGGCTGAACGTCACCTGGGTAGGGGTGGCATTCATGGCGTATATGTCGCTTAGGTTGACGACGATGCTTTTGTATCCGAGGTGACGCAACGGCGTATAGCCCAGGTCAAAGTGGATGCCCTCCACCAGCAGGTCGGTGGTGACCACGGTTTCCTTGCCAAAGTGGTCAAGTACGGCCGCGTCGTCTCCTACCCCCAAGATGGTGGAAGCGTTCTGGAATTCTATATTCCGGGTAAGGTGTTCGATCAGTCCGAACTCCCCCAGGTCTCCGATCTCTGTTCTTGCCTCAGTCATACTTATTTGACAGTTTGTTCTCCTACCCATTGCAGCATTTCCTCGTGTATCTTGCCATTGGTCGCTATGATCCCCGGTTGATAGGGAGAATAGGCCCCTCCCGATAAATTGGTGACCCTCCCCCCGGCTTCCTCTACGATCAGGTAACCCGCCGCGCTGTCCCAGGCCTGGAGTTTGTGCTCGTAAAATGCATCAAACCGGCCGGCGGCTACCCAGCACAGGTCGATGGCCGCGGAACCAAGGCGGCGCAAAGGCACCCCCTTGCGTAGAAAGCGTTCAAAAACCTGTAGTGGCCCATTTGGCGTGTCCAGGTAGGTATAGGGGAACCCGGTCACGACGCAACTCCTTGCCACCTCCGTCTGTGCGCTTACATGGATGGGCCGGTCGTTGAGGAATGCGCCCGCTCCTTTTTCCGCGACGAAATATTCTTGCATAATAGGGTTGTATACCGCACCCATGATCATCGCTCCGTCTTTTTCCAACCCAATGCTGACACAGCAAAGGGGGATTCCGTTGGCAAAGTTCACCGTCCCGTCGATCGGGTCGACGATCCACTTGTAGGAAGGGTCTCCCGTCAGGACGCCCGCCTCTTCGCTCAGGATGTAATGCCCCGGAAATTCGCTCCGTATGACCGCCACGATGGCCGCCTCCGATTCCTTATCCGCTTGCGTGACCAGGTCGTTGACATTCTCTTTGTGGGAAATCTCGAAAGTGCCGTTGAAATAGTGCTGCAATACCTTGGCCCCCGCCTCCGTAGCCTTGAGCAA
>Ga0206896_1109_pt1 | contig 18246 bp, 14 predicted proteins | sample Alteio_BWOrgHeat_52_FD_152969 | JGI IMG/M metagenome (GOLD analysis project Ga0206896, IMG submission 152969) | Enriched cells from forest soil in Barre Woods Harvard Forest LTER site, Petersham, Massachusetts, United States -... | ecosystem: Environmental > Terrestrial > Soil > Temperate forest >... | reverse complement strand
AAGGCTGACATTTTAGAGGTTTTGCGCTGTCAACTGCCCGTCCTTTCACACCCAATAAATGACCCGCCCCCGTGGCCGGCGTTTCCCATCCGAACCCCCAAATCATGTCTGCTGAAAAAACCCTGGTCATCCTCAAACCCGATTGCCTGAACCAAGGCGTTGCTGGAACCGTGCTGGAGCGCTTCGAACGCGCCGGTTTTGAAATAATTGCCTGCAAGATGATGCGCCTGACGACCGCGCTTTTGCGCGATCATTACGCCCATCTCACCACCATGCCGTTTTTCCCGGAAATTGAACGCTTCATGGGCTCCCGCTCGGTCATGATCGTCATCCTCAGAGGGGAGAAAGCCGTCGACCGCGTCCGGGAACTGCTGGGCCCAACCGACTCGGCCAAAGCCCCCAAAGGCACCATTCGCGGTGACTTGGGCACCGATAAAATGGCCAATATTTGCCACGCGTCTGACAGTACCGCAGCCGCGGCTGCCGAGATTCAGCGCTTTTTCCGCGCCGACGAGATTTTCGGCTGATACCGGTTCCAGGACAGTCTCCCGGGATCCGTCGTAGATCGGTCCCGCTTTACGTCTGGTGGCATTCCGCGTCCTCTTGGCAAAGTTGACCGCGCAGCACTTTGGGCCCACCAAGCCGGATTATTTGCCCGACCTTCCCCTGCCCAAAGAGGTATAAAATAACACAGGCTCCAGACCGTGGGTCTGGAGCCTGCGCAATTGCGGCAGAAACCGCGAGATTACGAACTAATTACTGCCCGGTGGGGACCGGCCCACTGATGGGCACTTCCGGGGTGCGCGGCACGGCGCGGTTCGGCGTGACCAAGGTCGGATTCGAGAAAACCGATCCCGGCGAAACTCCGGCAATCGTTTGATTCGTCGGCGAACCTCCCGGCGAAATGATGTTCGCAGTGACAAAGATCATCAAATTGCGTTTCTGCGACGTTTCCCCTTTGGACTGGAACAGGCGCCCAAGCAAGGGGATGTCTCCCAGTACCGGGATCTTGTCATCAACTGTTTTGACTTCATCGCGGGTCAATCCACCCAGGATCACCGTGGCGCCGTCAAAGATCGTCACGGTTGTCTCCACCTCACGCACGTCAAAGATGGGCTGAATGAACCCGGACGGCACGCTCGCCGTGGTGCCTGATTGAATGGCGATTGAGGTGCCACCGTACTCGATAAAGCCTTCAAACTCCGTCACCGTCGGGTGCAGCACCAATTCAATGGTTTGATCGTCATAGATTTGGGGTGTGGCGGTCATTTCCACGCCGATGTTCTTGGTGTTGAAACCATTGGGGGTACCCGCCGTGATGGTTACACCGCCACCACCGCCACCACCGGTCGTGGTGTTGTTGTTGCCCTGCTGCACTGCCGATTGAATCGGGGAGAAGGTTTCCGGGAAGCGCAACTGTTGCGCCACCAGGATGTGGGCGTCGATCCCGTTCATCGCGACCACCTTCGGCGCGCTCATCAGATCCGCGCCCTGTTTTTGCGACAAGGCATCCAGCATCAAATTGATGCGATAGCCCTGGAGCCAGCTGACCACCCCGGAATCGTCTGCGGAATGGTCAGATTGGGCAGCGCCTGGGGAATGGTGGTCGTCCCGACGGCCGTGGTGACCGTGGCCGTGGTTTGCAATCCGGTGATCACCGTCGGCGCGGCGCCACTGTTGCCCAAACTAAACGCGCCGCCCAGGTTGCGCAGATTGTTGCCCGTCGTCATGAAGTTGTTCACTTGGCCGGGGGCGACGTTCGCCACATTCCAGTTGGCGGTGAATTCGTCCAGCGTCCCCTGGGTGACGTCGAGGAAACGGGTTTCAATTTCAACCTGTTTGACCGTGTTGTACCTTCTCAAGAAGGCCGTCAACGAATCCAGATTGCGCGGGGTGTTCGTGACGTAGAGGAAACCGTCCGCGTAGGCCAAACGGGTGCCGGTCGGAAAATCAATGCCGGTCTTGACGAAGAAATCCATCAGGGCTTGATCGTCCACGCCAACGGCGGGCGCCGCAGCGGCGGGCGCCTCGGCCGGAGTCGCGGCGCCACCGGTGGAGGGCGGCGCAATGCCCGTGTCGCCCGTCGACCCGCCTGCCGCGCCCTTGCCGGCATTCACCAGGCGGTTATAGGTCGCCAAACTCATCGGGATGGTTTTCCGGTCAAATTCGCCCGACGACATGTTCACGTTGGAACCCTGGCTGAGGGTAATCACAGTCTTGTCAATATAGTAACCATAGTTAGCTTCCCGGCAGGCGGCATCGACCAGCCGGCCAAGGCTGATTTCCGTCATTTCCTGCAATTTGATCTTGGGCATCGGCGCGCCACTGGGCGGCGGCAGCACCATGAAATTCAGGCCTTTCCCATCGGGGTCATACTTCTGCGACAAAACTTTCAGCGTCGCAATGACCTGGTCCAGCGGCGTCGGAATGTCAATGTCCACGCGGGGAATGATGATTTTATCCAGTTTAATTTGTTCCGGCGGGATCACGACCTTGTTGTCGCCACCGTTGTTCTCCCCGTTGTAAACACTGGGCATGCGCCATTGTTCATTGACGACCTGGAGCATCTGGGCGCGCGTCGCCGTGCGGGCAATGTAGGAATTATCGAACAGCATCTGGTTGATCCGGGCCACATACGCCTGGGCTTCCATGTTGTCCGGCGAATACGTGATGACCTTGTCAAACGACTGCAGCGCTTCCGTATAGTCGCCATACAGGTATTGGGCGCGCGCCGTTACCAGCATTTGCTTGAGCCGGTCCTGCTTCTCCAGATAATTCGGGTCCACGACCTCGGGATCCTGGCGCATCGGGTTCATTCGGGCGTCCGCAATGGCCTTGCGCATCTTCTGGGCGCTGGAATTGTCGCCCGCCAGCTTGACGTAGTTGGCCAGGGCATCGTCGGCATCCTTGAATTTATTTAGCTTGTACGCGGCATTGGCCTGGTCGAACCAGGTGTTGGCGGAATCCTGCTTGATCTCCGCGTCAATCCCCGCAAAAGCCAACCCCGGAGGCAGCGCCTGCTCGGCCTGGGCCAGCTTGGCCCGGGCGTCGTCGAATTGGCTTGCCGCGTCGAGTTGGCGCGCGCTTTCGATGGCATCACCGGCGGCTTTGACCTGGGCGTTTTGCTTTTCCGCTTCAATTTTCATCTGCGCAACCGCTTCGGCGCTCGGCGCGGGTGCGGGTGCGGGCTTGGCGGCGGGCGCGGCCGTGGTATCGGAGGATGCGCTCGAATTTGCGGGGGCCACGGCGCCCATTGTCACCCGGGTGGATTCCGCGGGCAACTGCGTCACTGCCACCGGGGTCGCGCTGGCAACGGGCCCGGCCACATCGTAACGGGTCGGCTTGCCCTGAGCCTGGCTGGCAATGGCTTTGTCCAGGTCCGCGATATGGGCCTGGATGTCCGAAGTGCTGGAACTCTTCGGATCCATCGCGACAATCTTGGCCAGCGTGTCCCGGGCCTTGACGTAATCGCCGTGCGTTTCCGCATCAATGGCCTGATTCATGAGGTCCAGCTTTTGCTGGGCGTCAGCAGACGGCGTGGCGGCCTGGGCGTGAAGCATGGCGGGCGTGAGAATGACGCCAGCCAGCAAACCGGCGGCGAGGGCCAGAGCGTTGGTCATGGTGCGGCGAGATTTCCGGAGCGTGTTCATAGAAGGATACAGGCGGATTGCGGAGGGTGAAGGGGAGGGGGTGAGGTAGTGCACGGTAAAATTGAAGTTGGGGATTATTTGGCGCCGGCAGCCGGGGCGGCAGCGGCGGAAGGTTTGGCAGCACTTTTGGGGCTGGAGGGTCCGGCGGCGGGGGTCGCTCCGGGCGGTGGTAAGCCGTTATATTCCGTCGGCAACACGTAAGCCTTGGTGACTTCCAGTTTCTTCTTGTTCAAGCTCCGACGCAATACCGTAACAGAAGGGGTCTCAAAGTCAACGGCGGTTACTTCATAGGTAATGGTACCAGGGAAACCGAGTAAATCGCCGGGGAACTCCTTCTTATCGCCAATGGCCGTGACGCGCCAGTCTTCCGAAGGCAGTGGATCCTCCGTATGCAGAATCCAATAGCGGTTGCCGGACGGGGAATAAAGTTTGCCTTTAACCAGCGTCACTTCCTGGTTGGTGCGCTCGTCCAGAATCTTGATCGTGGCCACTTTGGTCTCCAGCCCATGATCCGTCTCCATGGTAAAGGCGAGATCGATGAGCTTTATCTGGTGCTCCTTGCTTTCGGCATCCTGGTCCGACTTGAGCGACAAATGAAAACCGGATTCATCATTCTCTTCATCGCTTAACAACACCTCGTCATCCCTTTCCCCGGTGCCGCCGGTGCCCAAAAACTGCACCCGGTAGAGTTCCTCCTGCGCCCTGACAAACACCATGCCAAATGGCTGAAGATGGGGCGGGATTACCGGCCCCGGCGGCTGCGCCGTAAAGCCGATGTCCTTGTCCCAATAAATTTTGGGTGGCGTAAACGGATAGTATACCCAACCCACGCCAATGTCACCATACGGGCTGTCTTCGCCCTGGTCGGGCGGCAACGGCCAGGAAGGATTCAGGTCCGGTACTTTGGGTGCCGGAATGGCCTCATACGCCTTGCCCGTAAGCGCCACCGCCGGGATTGAGTGCGGATGCTCCAACCCACCCTTTTGGAAATAGATGCCGGCCCCGATGCCCAAGACGATGAGCGCGAGGAGAAAGAGAACTTTGTCGTAATAATTTTTCATGCCGGACGATGTCGTTAAGGGGCGATAAAGGGGGATTGCACGAAAGGGCGTTAGTTCGATGTTCCCGTGGACGTGGCGGCGGCCGGGCTGGCGCTGCCCGCAGCACCAGCGGTGCCGGCGTCTGTTGCGGCCCCCGGCGCGAATTCAGTGCCTGCGGCCGGAACCGGCGAGGGAAGTTCGATATATTCCAGTACCAAAGTAAACTTTGACAGGTTTTCCGCCACCACCGGCTTGGCGTTTTCACTGACTGCCGCGCCCCCCTTTTTGGCGGAGGCCACCGCGGCCGCGCCGTCGGGAGTTCCAGCCAGGTCGGCGGTGGTGGCCGGTTCCACTTCAATGCTCCGAATCACCAGCGGCATGTCAAACCGCTTCAGATCCTCCACCAGCTTGCGAAGTGACTCCGTATAACTGATAAACCGAATTTGGAAGGCATAGGTGTCCACCGCGCCCGGCACCCGGGCCGTTACCGCCGGATCAATTTTGAAAAGTTCATTGTGCTCGTCATCGCCGCTGTCCGTGGAGGATGGCGCATAAACCCCGGGGGCGAGCAGCTTGCGCACTTCCGCCACGTTTTCGCGCCGGACGGAGACCAGCTTCATCTCCTGATTCGCCTGTTTGCCGTCATTGAACAACAGGGACAGGATAAACTCCAGAATCTTCACCTGCTTGTAAACCGCGGGAATTTTGTCCGCCGGCGGCGGCGGAACGTTGCCAATATACATGGCCATCCCGAAAGTCGGCTTGTCACTGTAGGTGATTACCTGCTTGCTGGCGGCCAAATCCCGCATTGCCGCCACAAATCCGTTGATGTCCACCACGATTTCATTGCTGCTCGAGGGAATGTTGGTGATCTTGATCGGGGTGTCTTGAAAGGTGGATTTGACCTTGGTCAGCACCGCCTTCAGTTCCTCGGCGTTTTTCGCCGCGGCGTCGCGGTTTTCCGCCGTCGGGGCGGGATTCAGCTTCTCCACATCCTTGGCCCGGCCAATCGACCGTGACAATTCGCGGCGGGCGGTGGAAACCGAACCACTGAAGCTCCAAAGAAAATAGGATTCCGCCACGAACAAAGCCACGCACAGGGCCAGGATCGTGGTCAAAATCGGGTTGCGTTTGGCAAAATCCATGGAAGGCGAAAATTAGGGATGGGGGCGAAAAGGGATAAAAGCTCCGGGCGGGCGGCGCTTTACAGGGGCGTGGCGGGATTGATGTTTACCGTGAATGAAAAATCCACAATGGAGACGTCAGCCCGGAAATTAATCGTGGCGGGCTCCACGCTTTTGACAAACGGTTGAATCTTGAGGAACTTCTCCGTCAGCGTATCCAGGCGGTTGATGGTCGCCTTCTGGGTCTCCGGCTTCAGGGAAATTGAGGGGTCGTCGACCCGCAGCAACATGCTGCCCTTGAGATTGAGCTTGTAAGTCGTCGTGGCGGCGACCGGCGCGGCGGTCGCCTGGCCGGGCTTCGTCGGGGTGGCCGTTGTCGCATCCGCCACCACCGGCGGTTTCGTGACTTCGCGCACCACTTGCAAGCTGTCCAGCCAAACATCCTTGATTCCCACCAGGGCGTCCTGCAGCTGGGAAAAGAAAATTATCCAATTGAAGCGGGAATCGTACAAATCCTGGTATTGGGCGATTTGATTGCTGGTGTCCGTGGCTTCATCCGCCAGCTTCTGCCGGGCCTTCGCCAGGGAGTTGAGGCTGTCGGCGCGCGTGGTCCAGTCCTTCGCTTCATTCTTGAGGATGGAAACCTGCGAATAATAGCGGTAAAGCATCGGTGTCGGCGCCAGCGCCAGACATGCGGCCGCCAGGACCAGGAATGGTTTCTGCCGTTGGAACGTCTGCCGGGCGCGGATGACGGGCGGCAGGAGATTCACTCCCATGGATTCCGGCTTCACCAGGCGGGCGGCATCGCCCACCACTTCACTGATCTGGTAATAGAGCGAATCCAGCGTGCCCTTGTCCACCCGGGCCCCCACTTCCAACGACGTCGACGGATTGAAATAATCCACCGAAACTTTTTGCGCGTCGCTCAGAAATTCCGGCAATCCGGCGAGCAGGCTGCCCCGGCCGGTCAGGAGAATCCGCGCCGGAGCCGCGCGATTGCTGGCGCGGCGGTACGCGATGATGGATTGCGTCACCTGCTGGCTGAGGCGCTTCATGAAGTCCAGCGCCCGGGCCTGCAAGGGCGCCACGGCCGGATCGTCGGCTTCAAAACTGGTGGCACCCGAATAAAAGGAAACCTTCAAATCTTCCGCCACGGTAAATGCCTTGCCGGTGGCGTCCGCCACCATCTGCGTAAACGTATTTCCGCCCAAATTTACGTTGCGGATGAACAACCCCGCGGGGCTGACAAAAGTCAGGTTCGTGGACCGCGCCCCAATGTTCACGATCAAGGTATCTTCCAAGTCGCCCCCATGGACGAGCTTGTAGGCGTTATAATCCAGCAGGGAACTGGGCTGGAGCGACACCGGTTCAAATCCAATGGTGGACATCAGGCCGCAAAAACGATTCGCCGACTCGGCCTTCTGCGCGGCCAGGAGGACCTCCGTCTCAATGCCGTCATCTGCGATCACCTGGCTACCCCAGACTGCTTCCGTCAAAGGAAAGGGAATATTGTTCTGCGCTTCAAAAGCGATAATTTGTGCCTGCTTGGCCGCCTCCACGTGCGGAACCTTGATCGGCTTGATCAGCAACTGGTAGCCGGGAAGAATAAACGTCGCCTTGCCCCGGAATCGGACGCTCGATCGCGACAGGTCGCGCAGGCCCTCGGCCAGCGCCGGCAACCACGCCTCTTCCTTGGCGACGTCATAGCGCAGGTCGCGGGTATCCAATTCCTCCAACGTGAGCTTGCCGTTGGCTGAGGTGAAGACCGCTGCGGCCACATGGCTGGCGCCGCAATTGATGACAAGGGATTTCGAGGGCATCCGGCTAAATTGGGGTGGGAGTATTTAAAAAGTTTGAGGGGAGACTGGGGAAAAAGGAAAAACGTTACACAAGTGCCTGCGCATGTCAATGCCCCGTAGCGAATTTTTGCATTTAAGTCGCCCGGCCTCCGCCGCCGGGCGCGGTCAGAAAGCCGCCTTGAATTAATTCCACGCCGGCGGCGCCGGACGCATTGGCGGCACCGGCGATTACCCCGGCCATCAGCGTGCCGCTGGCCAGAGCAGAGTGTTTGGGGTTTAAACACATGAGCATCTGAGGTGTTTTAGAGTGTCGAGAATGGAAATCAATAGAATTTTTATACATCGACAAACGCACGTTTAACTTAAACCGGCCCCACCAGGCCCAATCGGCCGCGTTCCAAGCGCAGGGCGCGGGCCGTGCGCGAGGCAAATCCCGCGTGGTGCGTCACCAGCACCAGCGCCGTATTCTCCTCGGCGCACAGCCGCAGCAGCAGGGCAATTACCTCCTCGGCCGTGCGCTCGTCGAGATTCCCCGTCGGCTCGTCCGCCAGCAGCAGCCGGGGACGGTTCAAGAGCGCCCGCGCCACCGCAACGCGTTGCGCCTCGCCCCCGGATAGCTTGCCCGGCACGTGCCGCAGCCGTTGCCCCAATCCCACCCGGCCCAGCAGGTCACGGGCTCGCGTTTCGTCCTCCGGCCGGATACGGCCTGCGAGCCTCCTCGCCAGCAGTACGTTCTCCAACGCATCCAGTTCCGGCGTAAGGTAATACGATTGAAAGACAAACCCCAGCAGCCGTGCCCGCAGCGGTGCCCGCGCTGACGGCGTAAGGGTCATCACCGGTTGGCCGTCCCATGCCAGTTGACCGCCATTGACGGTCTCCAGCCCCGCCAAACAATATAAAAGCGTGGTTTTGCCCGAACCTGACTCCCCGCGGATACTGACGCTCTCCCCGGCCCCTACGGCCAGGTCCACGCCACCCAATACCGGCAAGTCACCCGCGGGTGTCGCGAAGTGTTTGACCAGGCCGGTGGCGTTGAGAATGGGTGCGGACATGGGGATGGCGATTTCGGCCCGACTATTCGTACCGCAGGCAATCAGCCGGCTTCAGGCGGGCCGCCCACCATGCGGGCAGAGCCCCGGCAAGGGTGCTGATGAAAAAGGTGAATCCCAGGATTTCCTCAAAATCGGTCAGGCGATATTGCACGGGAAAACTGTAGAATTTGTAGAATTCAATGAGTTGGCGCTGATCCACGAAAGCCTCCACGATATCCTGCCGGTAGTATAACAAGATTAACGACAGCCCAATCCCCACCACCGTTCCCACCACGCCAATGAACAGACCCTGCAGGCAAAAGATCGCCGCCACTTGGGGCGGTTGCGCTCCCAACACCCCCAGCACGCCAACTTCCCGGGTCTTGCGCACCACCGAGGTGGCGAGCGAACATAGAATGCAAAAGGCCGCCACCACCACGATCACGATCATGATGTAGAACATCACTGTTTTTTCGACGAATAGGATCTGCAACTGGTCCTTGTTCATCTCCTCCCAGGTGTAGACCGACATCTTCGCGTCCGGGCCGCCGGCCGCGACCCGCTCGTCGTTCAACGGCTGCAATTTCTGTTGAATAATCTCCGCCAGTGCCCGGGTGTGCGCCAGATCATCATTGTCGAGCCGCACCTCGATAGTGTGGGCTTCATCATTAAAGCCGTACAAATCCTGCATGGTCCGCAGGGTGACCGCGATGGTAGTGTCGTCCACTCCCGTCCAACCTGTCTCAAATACCCCCGCCACCTCCAGCTCCTTCGGCATGAGCACGTCGTCCTTCTTCATCCGGGCGACCATCAGCGGAGTGTAGATGTCCACCTTGCTGCCGAGTGGCGGACTCCCCAGTTGGGAGTAAATGCCCCGGCCCAAGAGCACGCTTTTGTCGTCCAAATCCTCGAATCGCCCCAGACCCACCGATTGCGCCAGCGGATTGCGCGCGGCGTCCGGGCTGTTCATGTCGAAGCTGCGCACCTTGGGGACCAGCGGATTGTCCTGATAGATAAGCATCACCTGGCCAAAAGTCACCGGTTCGGCCAATTTCACCCCCGGCACCTGCTTGATAAGGGAAACCACTTCCCGGGGGTTCCGAATCGGCTCTTTCGCCCATATATCCAAATTCCCCTGCGCCAATATGAAAACTTTTTCGTATTCGTGGGAAAAGCCGTTCATCACACTCTGCACGGTGATCAAAACCGTCACCCCCAGCACGATCCCCATGATGGACATGGCATTAAAGAACGGGGTGAGGCGAAAAATCAGCGCCACAAACGCGGCCGCCAGCGTCAACCACACCCACACCAGCCCCAAATGCCCGAGCATGGAGCCCAGGCCGGTGTATTTGTAGGCATGCAGCCGCCCCAAGGCGCCGTTTTGCCACAGAACCACCAACATTCCGACAAAAATTACCGTCGATATACTGACCGCCAGGAGCAATACCCTCCGCGCCGACGCCCCGGCCGCCCGCCGTCCGGTCGGGAACAAATGCTTGAAGGCAAGGTAAACAGGCCAGGGCATGGAGACAGAATTAAGAGGGACGAATTAAGAATTAAAAAGCGGGCCAGATGCAGACTCCCATCGCCCGGCGGTTGTTTCTTCCTTTTTACTTTTTAATTTCCGCCGGAGCAGGCCCCTCCGGCTTGAGGGAGGGAAACAGAATCGTATCCCGGATGTTTGCGGCGCCCGTCAGGAGAATCACCAGGCGGTCAATCCCCACGCCCATGCCGCCCGCCGGGGGCATGCCGTGTTCCAGTGCCGTCAGGAAATCCTCATCCAGCTTCTGCACGTCGTCGCCCACTTGTTTGGCGAATTGCTCGCGCTGCAGGAGCGGGTCGTTTTGCTCGGAGTACGCCGGCGCGATCTCCTGGCCGTTGATGCACAGCTCAAACACGTCGAGCGTCGAGGGGTCCGCGCCATTAATCTTCGCCAGCGGGCAAAGTTCGCCGGGTATATGGGTCACAAAGGTGGGCTGGATGAGCTTGGGCTCTATGAGCTTCTCGAACACGTCCTGGGTAATCGCGAAATCCGGATGCGCCGGATTCACTTCGATACCAAGTTTGGCGCAAGCGGCGAGTTTCTGCTCGCGCGGGCGGCTGAACCAGTCCGCATCGCCGGTCGCCTCAATGACCAGATCCTTGTATTTCACCTCGCGCCATTTGCCCGCGAGTTCGATTTCGCCGCCCTCGGGCCGCGTCACGCTCGTGCGGCCCCCCAGCGCCGTGCGGCAGACATATTGGATGAGGTCGTGGATGAGCATCATCATGCCGCGGTAGTCCGTGTAGGCCTGATAAACCTCCAGCATGGTGAATTCCGGATTGTGCCGGCGCGACAGCCCTTCATTGCGAAACACGCGCCCGATTTCAAACACCCGGTCAAACCCGCCCACCAGCATGCGCTTCAAATGCAGTTCCAGTGCAATCCGCAGGTAAAAATCACAAGACAGTGCATTGAAATGAGTCGTGAACGGCCGCGCCGCGGCCCCGCCGGCAATCCCCTGCAGCACCGGCGTCTCGACTTCCACAAACTCCCGGCTCCACAAGTATTCCCGCACCGCGCGCACAATCCGGCTGCGTGCCTGAAACCGCTCGCGCGAGGCGTCATTGACGATTAAATCGAGGTAGCGCTGGCGGTAAATCTGCTCGCTGTCCGTCAACCCATGCCATTTTTCCGGCAACGGCCGCAGGGCCTTGGCCAGCAGGCCATATCGTTGCGCGCGCACCGAGATTTCACCGGTCTTCGTCTTGAAGAGCGTGCCCGACACGCCGACAATGTCCCCCAAATCAAGCTTCTTGAACGCCGCATAGGCTTCTTCGCCAATCACGTCCTTGCGTACATACGCTTGAATCTTCCCGTCGCGATCCAGCACTTTAATGAAACAGGACTTGCCCATGTCGTTCTGCATCACGATCCGGCCCGCCACCGATACCTCGGCCCCGGGATCCTGGCCTTCGACGTAGGCATCAATCGCCTGCTTCGATGTGTGCGACTGGGTCCAATTATTTTGAAATGGATCCTGCCCCTGCGCGCGCAACTCCTGTAGCCGCAGCAGGCGCACCGCCCGCAAGTCATGGCTCACGTCGGAGACGGTGGCCAGCGGAGATTTCTTGGACTCGTCAGGTGCTTGGTCGCTCATGGAAAACGGCCAACATGACACCCTCCGCCGCCTGAGGCAAGAATTACCAAGATTGGTCCACGCCGACCGTGGGGAGACTGCAAACGCACCTAATAATCCACCACCTTGATAAGTTCGTCTCTGGTTCTTTGAAACCTTCGGCCCAAATCCGAACGCCACCAGCGGACGGCTCGGCGAGCCGTCCCTACCCGGCCGCTGAGGGAACCGGCTCGATTCATTGGATGTCGATCTGTTGAACAAGTTTCTCCTTCGCCACCGCCATGTATATTCCAGCCTTATCCCCCCTTTATCTTTTGCTGATCTTGGTGCCCATCGTGCTCGGCCTGTGGGCGCAAATGCGCGTCAGCAATACCTACGCCAAATGGTCTCAAGTCGGCTCACGCGGTGGCCTCACCGGCGCCGAAGTCGCCGCCGCCGTTATGCGATCGGCGGGAGTTGACAATGTCGCCATCGTTGAAATCGGCGGCCATTTGACGGACCATTATGACTCCCAGAACAAGCGCCTGGCCCTCAGTTCGGAAAATTACCGCGGGACCAGTCTCGCCGCCCTCGGCGTCGCGGCGCACGAATCCGGCCACGCGATTCAGGACAAAGTCAACTATCCCGCCCTGCACCTGCGCATGGGTCTCGTGCCCATTTCCAACGTCGCCTGTACCTTGCTCCCGCTCGCCCTGTTTGGCGGAATGGTACTGCACTTGTTCGGCCTGATCTACCTGGCAATCGCCGCCTATTTGGTCCTGACCGTCTTCCAGTTGGTCACGCTTCCGGTGGAATTTGACGCGTCCCGCCGCGCCCTCCAACGCCTGAGCGGCCTCGGCCTTCTGTCCTCCAGCGAAATGGTTGGCGCCCGCGACACGTTGCTGGCCGCCGCCTGGACCTACGTGGCCGTATTTATCGCCGCCCTGGGCAACCTGCTCTACTTTCTCTCCCTGGTCTCCGGCAATCGCCGCCGATAGCGATTTTCCGCCGCTGCGGGGAAAGTCTTGAGGCAGGCCGCCGATTGGGTTGCAATGCCGGCTTGCCGCCTCCTCCCCCAGCCACTCCCGCCGGCGCCTCCCACTCCCCGGCCAGCGAAATCCCCCTTTGTGCGGATTTGGACGGGACACTGATTTATTCCGACCTGCTCTGGGAATCTCTCGCGGTTTTGCAGCGGCGCAGTTTTCTTTACTTGTTTATGGTTCCGGTCTGGTTCCTGTCGGGACGGGCTCATCTCAAGCGCCAGATCGCCGCGCGCGCCACCGTCGACCCCGCCCGATTAACTTACATCCAACCCTTCGTGGACTACCTCCGTGCCGAAAAAAATCGCGGACGAAAACTTGTTCTCGCCAGCGCGTCCGACCGCGAATTAGTGGAAAAAGTAGCGGCCCATGTCGGCCTGTTTGACGAAGTCTTCGCCAGTGACGGCCACACCAACCTGCGCGCCCACGCCAAATGCGCCGCGCTCACCGCCCGTTTCGGACCCAGGGGATTTGACTACGCCGGCAACTCCTGGGTCGATCTGCCCGTTTGGGCGGGCGCCCGCCAGGCCATTGTCGTCAATGCCCCGGCCGGATTGGTCCGCCATATGCGCACGACCGGTCGCGTCGCCAAAGAATTCTTAAGATCCACCGACCGTCTTGACTGAGTGGCGCTTAAAACCACCCAATTAAAAGGTTTGCCCCACCCCGCCGACTGTGCAATGCTCCTCCTTGGTCGGGTCCTATGCAACGTTGGACCGGTGAACTCCGCCAGGCCCGGAAGGGAGCAACGGTAACCAGGCTTCGCGAGTGCCGTAGGGTGCCTGACCGTTTTTTTTGCCCAAATGCCAGGGTGCGGCAACTCCAAGGGAATGGATTTCTCATGGTGGCGGGATGTTTTTTGCTTCATCCTTCATCCCTCATCCCTCATCCTTCGCCAGATGACCGACGCCGACGCCCTCCTCGCCCCTGCTCCCGCCACCGACGGCGGTGACGTGGGGATCGTGCGCCCGCAGGATTTTGTCTGCAAGGAAACATTCAAGTTTGACTGCGGGGCGGAGATTCCCGAGTTCACCCTGCGCTACGAAACGTACGGACAGTTGAATGCCGCGCGCACCAACGCCATCTACATCTGCCACGCCCTCAGCGGCGACCACCATTGCGCCGGTCGCCATTCCGCCGAGGATCGCAAGCCCGGTTGGTGGGACAACATCATCGGCCCCGGCAAACCCTTCGACACCGACAAATATTTCGTCATCTGCGCGAACTGCCTTGGCGGCTGCCGCGGCTCAACCGGCCCAATTTCCCCCAACCCTCGCAGCGGCAAGCGGTACAATCTCGATTTCCCCGCCCTCACCATCCGCGACATGGTCCGCGCCCACGCCCGCCTCGTGGATCATCTCGGTGTCCGGAGTCTCGCGGCCGTGGTCGGCGGCTCCATGGGCGGCATGATGGCCATTCAGTGGGCCATTGATTTTCCCGGAAAAGTGCGCGGCGTCATTGGCCTCGCCACCACCGCGCGGCAAAGCGCCCAGGCCATCGCGTTCAACGCCGTGGGTCGCAGCGCCATCATGCAGGACCCCGCCTGGAACCAGGGCGATTATCCCCCCGACGCCGGCCCGAACGTCGGCCTCGCCGTCGCGCGCATGATGGCCCACATCACCTATCTTTCGAACAAAAGCCTCGATTCGAAATTCGGCCGAGCCAAACGCGGTCAGGCCAGTTTGCCGGCCGGAACCAACAGCGGCGATGCCGCCGGCCACTTCGGCGTCGAATTCGAAGTCGAAAGTTACCTGCAGCACCAGGGCCAGAGTTTCGTCAACCGCTTCGACGCGAACACGTATCTCTACTTCACCAAAGCCCTCGATCGCTTTGACCTGCACGGCCCGGATGGCCGCCTCGATGATGCCTTCAAAGCCATGACCGCCCGCGCGCTTGTCGTCGGCTTCACCTCGGACTGGCTGTTCCCCAAAGAGCAAAACCAGGAAATCGCCCAGGCCATGCTCCGCGCCGGTTGCCGCGCCACTTACGCCGAAGTCACCTCCGACCTCGGTCACGATTCGTTTTTGCTCAACTCGCCGGAGTTATACGCGCTGCTGCGGGCATTCCTCGCGGCGGAGAAAGCCTGATTGTTTCGGCCCCGGGCATGAGCCTCACCGCCAGTTGTACACCGCCGTGTAAGTGACGACCTTCTCAACCTCCGGTTGCACGGTAACGCGGAACTCGACGGTCTGGGCGTCCGTCTTGACGAAATCGTCGGATTTGGCCGTGATGTCCCAATTGTTCCAGCGGTAAAGGTGCTCCACCACGCGAATCTCCACCGGTTCCTTCTTGTGATTGCGCAGGGTGATGGAGAATGATTCCGTCGCCTGTTTGAGGTTGTTCTCCAACTTGTAGTCCAGGCGTTTGCGCTCGCCGACCAGGTCAAACGAATCCCCCGTGTAGAGCCGCACCGTCTCGCCCTCCGGCGTGTGGTCCAAATTGTTCTCGCCGGTGAATTGCACGCTGCCGTCGGCATCGTCCCGCCGGTAAAAACGCACGCGCCCGGCCGGCAGCGCGATGCCCAGCCCGTTCTCCTTGGTGTTCTTGAATTCGCGCATCACCCAAACCTTCTTGTTGGACTGCGTGCCGTAATCGGGATTGTTGCGGATCGTCATCGGATCCCAGCCGCGGTAGTTGTCCAGGGCCACTCCGTCAAAAACATAGAGTGTCGTCGCCTTCACGCTCGCCGACTGCACGAACTCGACCTGTTTCGTTTCGCGATCATGCAGGGTCACCGACCGGGTCAGGGTGTAGAGGTGAAATTCGTCAAACGCCTTTTCCGTCACCGGCGGTGCGCCAGCCGCATCCATGGCATACGCGGCGGCCGCCCGTGCCATCACCACCGGCCGGGCTTCCTGCATTTTGTTCACGTTGCCGGCCAGCAATTTGACCGTCGCGTTGGTGAATTCCTTGCCCGAGTTGTTCTCAAATGTCACCCACCCGATCAAATCCACCGTGTCGCCCTTTTCCGGTGCGACCACATTGTAGGACGACTTCCAACTCAGACCGTTGGTAATGTAGCTGAGTTCCGCATCCAGCTTCACCGGGGCGCTCGCCGCCAACCGCCAGGTGAGGGTCGGCTTAAGCACCGTGTCGTCCGCCAATTTCGGAAACACCGGTTCGCCCGGCAGCGAAAAACGCAATTGCCCGCCCACCTCAATGATGGGGGAATTGTCACTGGAACGTGGATTGCCATAATTGTCATAGACCACCCCACCGCCCGGGGTGTAGCCGCTACGGATGATCTTCCCCTTGACGATCGTTTCCTTGTTGTCCTTGTCCCGCACAATAAAATCAATCGTCTTGCCTTCATTGAGCATCAACATGTACCCCACCGATAGCGTGTCCGCGCGGTAGCCCTGGTCCACAATTGTCAACGGCACCTTGCCCGCCGGATCCCGCAAGACGACGGAGTCGGGCTCCAGTTGCGCCGTGACGCCCGTGTAGGGCACCACATTGTCCCCGGGCTTCAAGTCCAGGGGCACCTGGTCGCGGACCACGGCAAAATTCTGGTTATAGATGGTCAACGAAGGCTGGGCCTGCAGGAACGAAGGTACGGAAAGGGTGGCGATGGAAACAATAACAAGTAATGGGCTGGGTTTCATAGAGGTGAAAAATTGAATGGGCTGGGTTGCCAAAGCGTAGAATACACCAATTGCCGAAAGGTTCAATGCGTTGCTGCATTCGGGCAATCCCATTTGACCAGGCAGATTTAACGGAGCAATAGACCCGCCTAAAATTGGCTTTCCGTCCACCCGGCCATCACCCGGGGTCCCTTGGAGGTTGCCAATTGCGGAAACTCCTTCTCTAATTGCAGGTTTACCCCCGTACCCATGGATCGCCGCGAATTTATTGTCAAAACTGGTCTTGCCGCGACGGGCGGCGCCCTCGCCGGTTGCGCTGGAATGCCGGGCTCCGCACCGCCCCTCGCCCCCGGCGCCGTTGGCTCGGCCGTGACCATCCTGCGCGACCCGGCTGATCCCGTGGTCGCTTCGGCGCCCGTGCAATGGGCGCTGCAAAAACTTCAGGCCGCATACACGGCCCAGGGCTACTTTGTCAATGTCGCCGCCAATCTGGGTGATTCTCCCCCCGGTGCCTTCTGTCTCGTCGTCACCGGGATTCAGACCGCCTTTGGGCGCGACTCCGGGGCCACGCTCGCCTCCCGCCAGGCTGAATCCCTCGCCATCTCCCCGGGCCGGATTGGTGCCCGCGACGTTCTGGTCGCCAGCGGCGCGGACGCCCGCGGCCTTTCCTATGCCTTGACGGAACTTGCGGACGCCGTGGCGTACGGCAAGGACGCCCTGACCGTGCTGCCGCCGAACCCAAATCCCACGCAGTTCAGCCCGCTCCTCGAAGGCACCACCAACAAAATTCGCAGTGTCATGCGGATGTTTGTCAGCGACGTCGAGGACAAGGTTTGGTACAACGACCGCGCTTTTTGGACTGAATACCTCGACCTGCTGGCCGCGCAAAGGTTTAACCGTTTCAATCTTGCCCTCGGCTTGGGCTACGACGGGCCGACGGGCGTGCGCGATTCCTACTTCTATTTCGCCTATCCCTTCCTGTTGCCCGTGCCCGGCTACAACGTCGCCGCCACCAATCTTTCGGACGCCGAGCGCGACAATAATTTTGCGATGCTGCGTTTCATCAGCGACGAGACTGCGCGCCGCGGCCTCGACTTCCAACTCGGCCTCTGGACCCATGCCTACAAGCTGACCAACAGCCCCAACGCCAACCATGTCATCACCGGGTTGACCGATGACACGCTCGCACCCTATGCCCGCGATGCTCTCAGCATTATTTTAAAGGAATGCCCCAGCATCACCGGCGTCACCTTCCGCATCCACGGCGAAAGCGGCATTCCCGAAGGCAGCTACGATCTCTGGCGCACCGTTTTCGACGGCCTGGTCCGCAGCGGCCGGCAAGTCGAACTCGACATGCACGCCAAGGGCATGGACCAGCAGACGATTGATGTTGCCCTCGGCACCGGAATGCCCGTGACCATTTCGCCGAAATTTTCGGCCGAGCACATGGGCCTCCCCTATCACCAGGCCGGCATTCGCCAGACCGAAATGCCCAAGGCCGCCCCGGGCCGCGGTGCTTCCTTCCAAAGCAACGGCGCCCGCAGTTTCCTGCGCTATAGCTACGGCGATTTGCTCGCCGAGGATCGCAAGTACGGCATTTTACACCGCATCTGGCCCGGCACCCAGCGCGTCCTGCTTTGGGGCGATCCGGTTTTTGCTTCCGGTTACAGCCGGGCCGGCAGCTTTTGTGGCAGCCTCGGCCAGGAGATTTTTGATCCACTTTCCTTCAAGGGGCGCAAAGGTTCCGGCCTGCCCGGTGGTCGCGACGGTTACGCGGACACCTCACTGCGCGCACCGGGTTATGATTTCGAAAAATACCGCTATCAATTCCGCGTGTGGGGTCGCCTCCTCTATACTCCGCTGGCCCAGCCGCAGTC